>Ga0272444_10002907_pt1 | contig 15673 bp, 16 predicted proteins | sample SSMForm13_FD_201033 | JGI IMG/M metagenome (GOLD analysis project Ga0272444, IMG submission 201033) | Marine sediment archaeal communities from Little Sippewissett salt marsh, Falmouth, MA, United States - SSM-Form-13 | ecosystem: Environmental > Aquatic > Marine > Wetlands > Sediment ...
TCCATAGATAAAACAAAATAATTGGTCCGCTTTTTGATAGGAGGGGTTTCAGAAAGGCGGACATAAATTACGATGAAACATGGATCAATTATCGCGTTTATATTTGTCATTATTGTTATTTTTCATTCTCCGGCAGTAGCCTTGGAAAGCACTGCAGCGTTGGAGAGCAAAGCACTTCAGGCCTGGATGGCCCGGCTGTCGGCAACGGATGCTAAAGGCCAGAATCTTTATTCGGCGGTGGCACGGTTCTATCAACAGGTGGGGTATCATCCGGTCTGGACCGGCCCGGATGGCTTGCTGCCCGATGGGGAAATGTTACTCCAGACAATTACCCAAGCCTCTACAGCGGGGTGTGATTTAGAGAACTATTTACTTCCAGGCCCGTCCAACGCATGGATTGATTATACTCAGGCGTCTGATCCTGGGTTCCCGAAAGCAATGGCATCTTATCTTCGGTCAGACGTCATGCTTACCGAAAAAATACTTCGCTATGCCTACCATGTATACCAGGGCAGCGTTATGCCGGAACAGATTTATCAGTCATGGTTGGCGCCCAAAAGGCCAACGTCCCGGGATATCCCTGTCGCGTTGGCGCAGTCGGTCAGAGATGATTGCTTGAGCGCCTTTATCGAATCATTGCATCCCCGGTCAGAGGCGTATAAGCGCCTTCGCAACGCGCTGTTGCAGTATGAAATAATCAGGCGCAGCGGCGGTTGGTTTCCAATTGACAAAGGTCCGACGCTGCGAATCGGCGACAAGGGGCCTCGGGTGGCGATGCTCAAATATCGCTTAAAACTTACCGCTGACGGGTTTGAGGATGCGCCCATAGAAAACGATCGATTTGATGAAAACCTTGCCTCGGCGGTCAAACATTTTCAGCACCGTCATGGGCTTGAGGAAGATAGCCTTGTGGGTAAAGAAACATTGGCCGAATTAAACGTTCCGGTTGAAAAACGTATCGATCAGCTGCAATTAAGCATGGAACGATGGCGCTGGTACCCGGACAGTCTTGGCGATCGATTTCTCATGGTCAACATCCCTGCCTTTACGCTGACAGTCGTTGAGTCAGGAAGCCGTGTGGATCGTATTCCCGTGATCGTGGGTAAAAAGAACCGTCAAACGCCGATTATGTCCGATCAAATGACCTATATTGAATTCAACCCCTATTGGAACATTCCTCAAAAAATCGCCCGCAAGGATATTCTGCCCAAAATCAAACATGATCCTGCCTATCTGATCAATCAGGGCATCCGGGTTTTCGACAGCTGGGATCAACATGCCCAGGCGTTGGATCCGACCGGTATTGACTGGAACAGCGTATCGGCGGACTATTTTCCCTACCGGTTGCGTCAGGACCCGTCCCGCCTGAATGCGCTGGGTCAAATCAAGTTCATGTTTCCCAACCCAAAAAGTATTTACATACACGACACTCCTGGAAAATCATTGTTCAGCCGGCAGCAGCGGACTTTTTCCTCTGGTTGCGTGCGTATCGAAACGCCCTTCACCTTGGCCTTCGAACTATTAAATGACCAAGGTTGGAATCTGGATCGACTGAAAACCGTGACCGGCCGTGAAAAGCCGGTATCCGTGGTTCTTAAAGAACCGATACCGGTCCATTTGGTGTATTTCACGGCCTGGGTGGACGAAGATCAGACGGTGAATTTCCGCAAGGATATCTACGGGCATGACGCGCGTCTTTTGCAGGCCCTCCACCATCCGGAGCCGGCCCACCGACTGTGACAAGTCAGTGCCCATCTTTGAGTGACCCATTGGCCACACAACATATTGTATTGACGAAGGCATTGACACACAAATGCCAGCCCGTTATACTCCTTATGCAAAAATAAGGAGTCAGCAATGAAAACGATATTGGTCACCTGCTTGGTATTTATCGCAACAACTGGATTGGCCGCCCAGACGTTCCCTCCTGGCAGTTGGCAAGACACACCGGATCCGATTGCCAGTACGGACGCGGTTGTAGGCGGCGAGCTGTCGCTTTTTGCCGGACAATACCCCAAAAGCTTTAACTACTATCTGGACAACAATGCCTTTTCCTCCGAGCTATTCGGCACCATGTACGAAACCTTGCTGGGACGAAATCCCATCACGCTTCAGGAAGAACCCGGGCTGGCAAGCCAATGGACGATCTCCGATGACAAAAAGACCTTTACGTTTCAGATAGATCCCCGGGCACGCTGGAGCGACGGCAAACCGGTGACCGCCCATGATGTGCGCTGGACCTTCGACACCATCATGGACCCCAAAAATCTAACCGGGGTCCATAAGGTCAGCCTGGAGACATTTTATCCGCCGGAAGTCTTAAATAACCATACCATTCGTTTCAAGGCCAGAGCGGTGCATTGGCGCAACCTGCTTTCGGCCGGCGGTTTACAGGTCTTGCCCAAACACATTTACAGCGGCAAGGACTTCAATAAAATCAATTTTGAATTTCCCGTGGTATCCGGGCCTTATAGAATCGGTAAAATCAATGAGGGGATCTTTGTCACCTTAAACCGGCGCGACGATTATTGGAACCGTAATGCCAAACGCCTGCAGGGCGTCGGTAATTTTAAAACGCTTAAATACAATTTCTTTGCCGAACGATCCAATGCCTTTGAAGCCTTTAAAAAAGGCAAGATCGATATTTATCCCGTGTATACATCCCGCCTCTGGATGAAAGAGGCGCGCGGTAAAAGCTTCGACATGAACTGGATTATCAAGCAGAAAATCTACAATTATCAACCCCAGGGATTCCAGGGCTTTGCCATGAACATGCGCAAATTCCCCTTTGATGACCGTCGTGTGCGCCAGGCCATGGCCCACCTGCTGGATCGTGAGAAGATGAACCGCACGTTGATGTACAACCAGTACTATCTGCACAAATCATACTTCGAGGATCTTTACACCAAAGACAATCCATGCCCCAATCCGCTGATCCCCTTTGACAAAGCCAAGGCACGGGAACTGCTGCGCCAGGCCGGTTGGGTCGCCAATCCCAAGACCGGGTTGCTGGAAAAAAAGGGTCGAAAATTCTCCTTTCAATTTTTAACCAGGGATCAAACCAGCGATAAATTCCTGGCCATTTATGCCGAAGATCTCAAGGATGTGGGCATTGAGGTGAAAATCGATCGTAAGGACTGGGCCGCCTGGGCGCGGGACATGGATGAGTTCAACTACCAGATGACCTGGGCTGCGTGGGGTGCCAGCGTGTTCAAAGACCCGGAAGGCATGTGGGCGTCCAAAGAGGCGGATCGCAAAGGCGGCAACAACATCACCGGATTCAAGAATGCCAAGGTTGACGAACTGATCGAAAAACAAAAAACGATCTTTGATGTCCAAAAACGCCATGCCATGGTACGGCAGATCGATCAGATGATCTATCAAGATCACCCTTATGTGCTGCTATGGAATATCAGTTGCGTGCGGCTCTTGTATTGGAATAAATTCGGCACCCCCGACACCGTCCTGTCCAAATACGGCGATGAACGCAGCGCCTATTTCTACTGGTGGCTGGACGAAGATTCCAAGGCCGATCTGGCCGATGCCATGCAGTCGGCCATACCCTTGCCGCCCAGAGATCCCTCAATCGTTTTTGATGAGCGATTTTAAGCCATAATTAACGCGCTATCGATGACACCAGACCTGATGATCTGGAGTTCCCTGCGGTTGGGGTGGATGGTCACGGCAGGTCTCGTCGGCTTTCGCGCATGTGCCGTAAAACGGACATCCGCTGACCGCTACAGGGGCTGAGAAATCTTCCTCATCGAAGTCCTCCTCCCCCGTTGGCTGCTCGCCCACCACCGGTACGGCGGCAATCAGCTTTTGCGTATATGGGTGCAGTGGATTGGCGATCACCTTGTCGGTAATCCCCATTTCGACCAAACGGCCGCGGTGCATGACCGCCACACGGTCGGCGATATGGCTGACCACACTCAAATCGTGGGAGATAAAAAGATAGGATAGCCGGTGACTGTCGCGCAGATCCATGAGCAGGTTGATGATCTGCGCCTGCACCGATACATCCAGCGCACTGACCGGTTCATCGCAAACCACAAAAGCCGGCCGCAATGAAATGGCGCGGGCAATGTTGATGCGCTGGCGCTGGCCTCCGGAGAATTCATGGGGATAGCGGTAGACCGCATCTTCATTGAGTCCGACCTCCTTGAGCAATCGCGCGGCATGCGCTTTTCGCGATCCCTCGAGCAGGTTGAACTCCCTTACTCCTTCGGTGACGATATCAAGGATGTTCATACGCGGGTTGAGCGAAGACAAGGGATCTTGAAAGATGATCTGCATGCGCCGGCGAAGTTCTCTTTGCGCCTTGGGCGTCAGACCGGCAATATCTTGTCCGTCAAAGACAATCTTGCCGCCATGCGGTTGCTCGAGCCCCATCAGGGTTCGGCCGAGGGTGGTTTTGCCGCAACCCGACTCACCCACCAAACCAAGGGTCTCCCCATGACCGACCTGAAAGGAAACGCCGTCGACCGCCCGCACATGGTCAACCGTGCGGGACATAATCCCGCGCTTGATTGGAAACCAGGTCTTCAGATCAGTTACGCTGAGCAACGATTGTGGATGATCAGATATGGGCATTGTTATTCCAGACGGCCCTCAACCAGCTTGCGGGCAACGAAACAAGCGGCCTGATGGCCGCCATTTTCAATATTTTCAAGTTTGGGCCCTTCGGCTGCGCATCGATCAACAGCATACGGGCAACGATCCCGGAAATGGCAGCCGCTTGGATAGTTAAAAGGCGATGGCACATACCCCGCAATGGCGGGCAGACGCTTGCTGCTTCCAAACAGGGTCGGGATCGATTGCAAAAGCCCGCGCGTGTAGGGATGGGCGGGATGCTCGAAAATTTGTGCCTTGGTTCCGGATTCAACAATAGTCGAGGCATACATCACCAGCACCCGGTCGCACATTTGCCAGACCACCCCCATATCGTGGGTGATCAACAAGATCGAGGTCTTCTCTTTTCGCATCTTTTTGATCAAATTAAAGATCTGAGCCTGAATGGTAACATCCAATGCCGTTGTCGGTTCATCGGCGATCACCAACGCCGGATCCTGCATCAGGGCCATGGCAATCATCACACGCTGCTGCATCCCCCCGGAAAGCTCGTGCGGATAAGCTTGCATGCGTTGCTCCGGATCGGGGATGCGCACCTTGGCCAGCCACTCCCGGCCGATTTGCATGGCCCGCTGCTTGTCCATATTGCTGTGCAATTGCAACACTTCGGCCAACTGCTGACCGATACGCTGCAAGGGCGACAATGCCGACAACGGCTCCTGAAAAATCATACTGATCGCGCGCCCTCTGATCCGGCGCATCGCTTTGATGTCCAGTGCCAAGAGGTCAGAGCCGTTGAACACGATTTTACCGGAGGTAATTTTCCCCGGTGGCGATGGGATCAGGCGCAAAATGCTCAGGGCACAAACCGATTTCCCGCACCCCGATTCGCCCACCAGCCCCACAATTTCACCGCGATTGATATGCAAGGAGACATCATCAACCGCCACAAACCGACCCTCATCAGTTGCAAAACTGACCGTCAAGTCGTCAACCTTTAGTAGTTCAGCACCCATTATTCCAGCCTGGTATAACGTTTCGGATCATAAGCGTTGCGGACCCCCTCACCGATAAATACGCCCAAGAGCATGACCACAAAGAGCGCCAGGGAAGGATAAAGGATCAGCCACCACGCCCATCGATATTCCTGAGCCTGAAAAAGCAGTTCCCCCCAGCTGGGTGTTGGCGGCGGCAGACCAAAGCCCAAATAATCCAAGGCCGCCAAGGCACCGATGGCGCCCACCAGTGAGAAAGGGAAAAACGTAATCACGGGGATCAAACCATTGGGTAGAATGTGGCGGAAAATGACCTTGGCAGAGGAAATTCCCATGCATTTGGCCGCCTCGACAAAAGGCTGCTTGCGCAGCCGTAAAAACTCGGCCCGCATATAGTAGGATATACCGATCCAGTTAAAAATCCCATAACAAATAAGCAGCAGCATAAAACTGCGCCCGTAAACCGAACCGAGCAAAATCATGATATACAAAAAGGGCAACGCACTCCATATCTCGATCAGGCGTTGACCGGTGATATCAATCAACCCACCGTAGTAGCCCTGCAACGCACCGGCGATAATACCCAAGACATAGGAAATCAGAACGAGTAGCAAGCCAAACGTCATGGAGGTTCGCAAACCATAAAGAATGCGTGCCAGCACATCCCGGCCGGCCCCGTCCAACCCCATCCAGTGGCCCTTGACCGGTCTGAAAGGAAAATGCACATCTTCCTTGAGAAAACTCGCCACGTAGGCGCTACCGTCGATAGTCAGTTTGTATGGCTCCACCGGGGCTTCAAAGCGCAGGGCGATCATCCGGCGCAATGCCTCTTTTTCTTCATCGGAGATCCGGTCCCACACTTCAGAAAGAGAAGTTGCGTCGTCATTTTCAATCTCAAGGCTGCGATTGAAAGCCAGCTGGGTGCTTCGTTTTTCCTTTGATCCAGCCGGCATCAGTTCACGAATCGTTAAGCGAACTGTCTTTGGGGACTGGCGTCGTTTTCGAAATGTTGAAAGCGTTACGTTCATTGGCTTTTCGCCGAAGTCTTGAATGGTCCGCGACAGGCGTGGGGCGTCCTGGTTTGCAAAGCGCCGGGCAATGGCGTTTTTGACATCGGCGGGCAGCTCAAAATAGGTTTCAACCGACTGGCCGCGCAATGCGTTATCCTCCAGATCAAAAACAGCGCCGACCCGGAAGGCGCGCTTGATGGTGAAATCATGGCGAATATCAAGGGTTCCAACCATGGGTTGGCGGGCAAACTGGAGGGTCACCCGATCAGCCACCTGGACATCCTGATGATCCAGGCTGGCCAAGGGGCCGTGGGGCAACAGGGTAAACACCATATAGTTTTCCGGATGATCTTTGAATGCGGGGCTCTGATGGATATGCCAATAGTCCGGCCGGGTCAGTTTGCCGCTGCCGGTAAATGTGTCGTCCGGATAGAATTGAAGGACCGGAAAATAAGACTTGCCGTTGAAATGCACAACCAACGGCGCGCTGTTGCAGATCAGCTCGGCCCCCAGGCTCAGGGCATAGAGCCCAATTAAAATCCAAAATGAGAAATAGGCCCGCTTGAGTTCCTTAAAACGCTTCAGGCGCTTGAGCGCCAATGGATTTTTAATCAACCTGGAAAACATAGGCCTCAGTTTTCGCGAAAGGTTATCCGTGGATCAATAATCACATACAAAAAATCAGACAAAATATTACCCAGAAGCCCCAAAAGCGCGGTTAGCGACAAAATCCCCATAAACACCGGATAGTCCCGGCCCACGATGGCCTCAAGGCTCAGCCATCCCATGCCTGGAATTTCAAAGACCTTCTCAATAACCACCGACCCGGCAAACATAACCGTTAAAATAGAGCCAAACCCCGTGGCAATGGGAATCAAGGCATTACGCAGGGCATGCACCCAGATGGCCCGGGTAAAGCTGCCGCCCTTGGCCAGCACGGTGCGGATATAATCCTTGTTGATCTGTTCAAGCAGGGAATTTTTCATCAACAGGGTCAAAATGGCAAAATTACCGATCATGTAGCACAAGACCGGTAAAAACATGTGCATGAAGATATCCTTTACTTTCCCCCCCAAAGACAGGTCCGCAAAATTCGCTGAATAAAACCCCGAAACCGGAAAGATGTCCCAGGCCCATTCCACCGTCCCGCAAAACAGCATTTTCAAAACCATACCAAAAGCAAAGGCCGGAATGGCGTAACCGATGAAGACCACCACGCTGGAAAAAAGATCGAATACCTGATCGTGTCGCAACGCCTTTAATATCCCGAGTGGTACACAGATGAGATAGGATAAAACAAAACCTGTGATGCCAAAAATGAGTGAGACCTTAAATCGTTCTTTAATGACCTGCCAGGTGGTTTTATTGGGAAATTTGTAGGACGCCATCTGCATCCCCAGCCGGTCACCCACCAGCCATTTCCAGTAGCGCTTGTAAAAAGGCTGATCAAAGCCAAAATGGGCTTCAAGGGCCTTGCGTTGCGTCTCGGTTATTGATGCCCGGGCATCGGCACCGCCTCCGGCTTCACCACTGCCGAGCCCTTTCATTTTAATGATCGCCTGTTCCACAGGTCCGCCGGGAACAAACTGAATCAACGTAAAACAGAGCAGCGTAATCCCGATGAATGTCGGCACCACCAGGATCAATCTGCGAATAAAATAATCCAAACGTTCCATACCGTCCTCGTTGCGTCATCGGACGCCTTTAGCTGACGATAAACCGAAGTGGGTAAAGCTTGCCACCTTTTGAGAACTAAGCAGAAAGAGAAAATCCGTGTCGTTTACGGAAGTCTGAAATTCATGATAAAGATTAAGTAAAAGCGCGGTCGAAGTCAAGAATAAGCCCATTGCTGTACCGGCGGATAACTTGACTTATCAATATCGGGCAATACGTTTTCCTGCATGGCGCCGGCCCATTTCACCATGTTCATCATCCTCACGAAAGGATTGTTTGCATATGATTGAACAGAATCTTTCCACGCCCAAGCAAGAAATTGATGCGCGCATCCAAAAATTCCAACGCTGGCTGGTGGCGGAAGAAATCGATGGCGCGATGATCTTACAAAATGCCGACCTGTTTTACTTCGCCGGCACCATTCAGCAAGCCCATCTTTATATCCCGGCCCAGGGCCGTCCGCTGCTCATGGTACGCAAGAGTTTTAAACGGGCCCAGACGGAATCCCCTTTAGAGACCATTGTTCCCCTGCCCCGTCCAAAGGAGATCATGGCCATCCTTAACGATCATGGTCTGCAGCCGCCGAGCGTGATGGGCATGGAGCTTGATGTGCTGCCCGCCAACCACTATTTTTCCTACAGCCGATTGTTTACCGGCACTCAAATTCGGGACATTTCCATGGGCATTCGCATGCTCCGGTCCATCAAGTCGGACTACGAACGATCTCTGATCCGCGAGGCGGCCGCCCTTTCCGATCAAGTGGCTGAACTGGTGCCGGGCTTGATCAGGCCGGGTATCACTGAAATTGAACTGGCCGGGCTGATCGAGGCTCAGGCCAGGCGCCTGGGGCATCAGGGCGTGATCCGCATGCGGTTGTGGGGGGCGGAAATGTTTTACGGGCACCTCATGGCCGGTCCCGCTGCTGCCGTGCCCAGTTTTCTGGCATCGCCCACGGGCGGCGCGGCGGTCAATGCGGCGGTGGCCCAAGGGCCCAGTTTCCGGAAAATCCAGGCCCACGAACCGATCCTGGTCGACTACATGTTTGCCTGGAAGGGATATCTGAGTGACCACACCCGGATTTTTACCATTGGTACGCCCCCACCCGATCTGGTGGACGCCCATGCCCTTATGCTGGACCTGCAGGCACAGATTAAAGCCATGGCAACGCCCGGCACAATCGCAGGCGATCTGTACGAGGCGGCTGTAAAGATCGCCAATCAAAAGGGGGTGGGCGATCATTTCATGGGCGTCGGGAAGAACCGCATTCGCCTCATTGGCCACGGTATCGGCCTGGAGGTGGATGAATTTCCTTTTCTGGCCAGCGGTCAAAAACTGCCTTTGCAGGAAAACATGGTCGTTGCCCTGGAGCCCAAATTGATCTACCCGGGAATCGGCGTCGTCGGGATCGAGAATACCCATCTGGTGACCCCATCCGGTTTAGTATCGTTGACCCATGCCAAGGAGCAAATCGTTTCGGTCTAATGAAGACGGATTCGTAACAAGCCCGATATCGGCGTTACGCGTATCCTTCGTCACTGCGGAGTACGAAAAGTACGCCTCATTCCTCAGGATTCGCAAGCCTTGATCTCGGGCTTGTTACGAATCCGTCCGAACGGGAACTTTTTACGAGTTCATCAATGAAGATTGGAACACGAAAAGGGAGCAGACATGGGCCTGCTCCCTCTTTTGTGGCTTAATCGGATATAAAAAATATTAACGTTTGGAGAACTGGAACCGTGCGCGAGCACCTTTTTGCCCGTATTTCTTGCGTTCTTTCTCCCGTGGGTCGCGCTTGACGAATCCAGCGCGTTTCAATGCCGGACGCAATTCGGGATCGAAAAGAATCAGTGCTTTGGTAATACCGTGACGCACGGCACCGGCCTGACCGGAGATCCCCCCACCGTGAACTTTGATTTTGATATCAAACGCATCCATGTTATTGGTCAGACTCAACGGCTGACGCAATATGGTCCGCGCCGTTCCAACGGTAAAGTATTCGTCGGCGGGTCGATCATTCACCGTAATGGCACCCGTTCCGGGTTTGATCCACGTTCGTGCGATGGCGTTTTTGCGTTTTCCGGTAGCGTAATACAATTTTTCTGTTGCCATGAAACTCCCCAGTCGTCGATCTTGCTTTCTTTTTGATTAATCTTGTGGGTATTAGACGCTCATTGATTCCGGCTGCTGGGCCTCATGGGGGTGCTGGTCGCCGGCATAAACTTTCAGTTTCTTGAATATTTTTCGGCCCAGGCGATTTTTGGGAAGCATTCCCTTCACAGCAAACCGAATCACGTCTTCGGGCCGCTTTTCGATCAATTTTCTGGCAGTGATCGTTTTCAAACCGCCGATGTATCCACTGTGGCGATAATAATTTTTCTGATCCATTTTTTTGCCGGTGAGAACCACTTTTTCGGCATTGATCACCACTACGGAATCACCGAGATCCGCATGCGGTGTGTATAGCGGATTGTTCTTACCGCGCAGCGTGGCGGCAACTTTGGATGCCAAGCGGCCAAGCACGGCGCCTTCGGCATCGACAACCCACCACTTGTTCTCATTATCTGCGTTTGTTCCACTGTAAGTATATTTTTTCACCGTTTAGCTCCTGTTCGTTTCATAGAATCTGGGTTTATTATTAGAAATAATGGTGGGTGTCAAGGAAAAAGTTTTCCGTTCAGCAATTGTAATTATGCCATGTCAAACCTTCCGATTACGAGCACCGCATAGCTTAAGCACGAGCACGACGGGCATTGGCGTTTTTCGTGCTCGTGCTCGTAATCGGAATCAAGCATCATTTTTTACTATCGATCGAAGAAATTCCCGCTGAAAAACTTCAAAATTACAATTGCTGTTCACCGTTATCGCCACGGTTTCAAAGCCGGCAAGGACCGCCCCCCTAAGATAAAATTTATTTTTTACCGCGGCCCTTGCCCTGTTGCGGCCCTTTACAGCTTACCCTGGCGTCCAGCCGACCGCCTGCTTCGACGACCAAATCGCCACAACTGATTTCACCTGAACAATGCCCGGTTGCCAGAATCACCAATTGACCTGAAATGTCCAACTGGCCCTCAAACCGACCGCCAATGGTCATGGTCTGCGCGTTGGTCTGCGCAGTGACATGTCCTTCTTCACTGATGACAACACTCTCCCCGCTCAAGGTTCCCTTCACAGATCCTTTAACGACCAAGTTTCCCCTGCCCACCAGGGATCCGTCAACCGTCATGCCTTTGTCGATAATGGAAAACTTGTTGTCATCGTTTTTCACATTGACGCTCCTTTCCTATCGATTAACGATTCAGACGGACGGGATAGGCTTTTTCCAAAAGCATGCCGCCATCCATACCAAAAACATAAACAACCGCATTGTCGAACACTGACGGATCGTTTTCCGTGGACGCCTCGATGGTCATGTTTTTGAATCGGGAAATCTTGAAAAGCTTGCCTTTCGCAGGGTACGGTTTGCCGCTCATCATGGCGCCATCGGGCAAGGCCAGCCACGTCTCGGGACTGATTTGCTCATTTTTTAACACCACCACACAGCGACCGGTAACGGGAGAAGAACGGGAACCGGTGTTACTGACCTGAAACATAGCCCGGAGGATGTTCGTCGACGTGTCGTACTGTATCTTGAAACGATCCACAGCAATGGTCAATTCGGCAGCTTCCCCGCCAACGGCGGTTTCGGATCCGGATGGAGCCAGCGACAGGGCAATGGGAAAATCTTTTTCCAAAAGGATCGCCCCAGCATCATCGAAAACATAGACGGTGGCCGTAGTGAAGGAATCAGATCGGGTGCCAACGGTCGTTTCCATGTCCATGTCAATGAAACGAGAAATTCTAAAGTTGTTGCCCTTCTTTGGGTCGATCTTGCCATCTACCAGAGCATCATCCGGCAACCCCATCCACGTGTCTGCATCGGCGGGATCACTTTTCAGTGCCACAACGCACCACCCCTTTACCGGAGAAGATCGCGGGCCAGTGTTGCTTACCCGGAAGGTTGCCTTCACGCGGCCTTGGGAAGCGCTGTGATCGAGTTTCATTTCGCCAACGGCAATCGTTGGCGGTTCGATGGTTGGGGCTTTCCTTTCCAAATGGATATCGCGCCTCGCAACTTCCGGAACAGCAGATGCTGTCGGCTCAATGGCACGCTCGCTGGCCTGAACCAAAGCAGATTGTTGATTGGCTGCCGATACCCGTTGTTCTTGTTCATCCGCTGTGATTGCGTTCGGTGTCTGGGGCGCATCTGCTGTTTGCTCAGTCTTTGCCAAGGCGGTCGGCAGCTGACGATCGGGAACCGGCAAGCCGGCCTTTTTCATGCGGGCCTCGGCCAGTATCAGTTCAGTAATCACAATTTCATTTTCACTTTGATAGCGGGCCGCCTCTCCCTGGCCAGGGCGAGCTGATCAATCGTTTGTCGGTGGCTGATCTTTTCCTCGGTCAGCAACCAGCCCAGTCCGGCACAACCCACCCCCGCAACGATCAATAAAACAAGCAGGGTCAGCGCAATCCCTTTGATATGCTTGAAAGGAATGATTCGTCCATCATCGGCGACCAGCAAAAGCTGCCATCGCTTTTCAGGTGTAGTCATGAATCAGGCTTCCTTTTGGATAGGGTGCACCGCCATCAGGATTCACCGTATCCAATGCGTTAGTCTTTAATGGTTACAGCCACCCGGACCGTATCTTTTTTATCGACGCCCAACAGGTGATGAGCACTGCCGCAGTTGACCGAAATCTCAAGCAACCCACGGCTGCCAACGATGGCCAGGGGCATGTGTTGCGCACCTTGCTGGTAGTCCGTTGCGATGCCGTGAATGCATCGCTTGGCCAATTGCACATAAATGGCCGAGCCCGGGAATCGGTGCTGCAATTGCTCGAGAGCAATTTGATCGATGTTGGTCAGAAGGTTACCAAAACGGTCGATGGCCACCACCTGGCCTTCAATCACGTGCCTGGATGGAAAACGGCATCGGGGAACAACACCGGTTACCATCGTATGTCGGTCAACAATCGGTCCCAGTTGATGCAAATCCAATCCACAGGCCAGATGCGCGGCCACTGGCGCAAAGATATCCCGTCCATGAAACGTTTGACTCACCGGGCTTAAAAAGTACCGCTTATTTTCGACGGAAACGACCGTTGCATCCGTTTGAACGTCCAGCACCCGCTCCAACAACCCGTTGTCCGGCGCTAAAAAACGATGACCGGCCGCTTCCACAGCCAGGATGCGGCGCCCGCTGCCGACGCCCGGGTCCACGACCGCCACATGGATCGTACCGGACGGAAAAAAGGAAAACGCTGCGGCGAGAATAAATGCGCCATGGACCACATCCTGGGGATCGATTTGATGGGTAACATCCACCGTCCGAACATCGGTGTGGATACCGGCAATAACCCCCTTTATCACGCCGACATACTCGTCATCGAGCCCAAAATCGGTTAAGAGGGTAATCAATGCCATACATATCACCTTTTTAGAAAAGCTTTTGCTGAACCGCGATGCCCAAATGGTGATAGGCCGTCTCCGACACCCGGCGCCCTGAAGACGTCCGGATGACCATGCCGATTTTTAAAAGATACGGTTCAACCACATCCACCAGGGTGTCGCTTTCCTCCTGCAAGGTTGCAGAAATCGCCTCAATGCCCACCGGTCCGCCACCATAGTAATCGATAATCGTTTTCAGATAGCGGTAGTCCAACCGGGTGAGCCCCTTCTCGTCGACCCCTTCCAAGGCCAGGGCCGCCTCAACCGTGGCTTTGGTGATGAACCCATCGGCACGGACCTGAGCATAATCCCGAACCCGCTTGAGCAGACGATTGACGATTCGAGGGGTTCCCCGGGACCGTTTGGCCAATTCCATTGCCCCCGGCGTGTCAATGCCCACATTCAAGAGCGCCGCCGAACGGATGGTGATCTGCACCAGATCATCCAGACCGTAAAAATCGAGACTGCGGAAAATGCCGAATCGGTCCCTAAGTGGCGCGGACAGCAACCCCACCCGCGTCGTGGCCCCGACCAACGTGAAGCGTTTCAGCCGATACCGATGGCTTCGGGCGTGAATGCCTTTGTCGAAAACAAAGTCAACGGCAAAATCTTCCATAGCCGGATATAAAAATTCCTCAACGGTCTTGGGTGTGCGATGAATTTCATCGACAAAAAGAACATCGCCTTCGCCCAAATGGGTGAGAATGCCGATCAGATCCCCCCCTTTTTCCAGCGCCGGTCCTGAGGTGACGGTCAGACTGCCGCCCATCTCATTGGCAATTATGTGGGCCAGGGTGGTCTTTCCCAATCCGGGCGGTCCATGGAAAAGAACATGTTCCAAAGGCTCGGACCTGATCTTGGCGGCTTCGATGGCGATCTTGAGCGTCTCAACGACCTCGGCCTGTCCCACATATTCATCGAGCCGCTCGGGGCGTAAAGAGAGAATATCCGGGTCCCGGTCATCGGGTTGGATGCCGCCATCAACAATGGCTGTCTGTTCCGATCGGTGTGTGAGGATTCGCTCCGGCATTTTTAGATCCAGAATTTATCGTCGTTCATTGTTCGTTTTGTTGCCCACGGTAAATTTCATCGAACAGTTGTTCAGCCGTGCTGATGTCTTTGCTGCGTCGCATGGCGTCGGCGATCATCTGCCTGGCATCGGTTGTTTTGTGTCCCAATTGCGCCACCAGCACATCCATCACCAACTCGGTGAAATCCTCATCCACGGTTGTTGGCACCTGGTCCGTTTCATGTTTGATCAGGGCAAATTTATTCATTTTGCCCTTGAGCGTGGCAATGATTTTATGTGCCGTGCGATCTCCGATACCGCTCAACTGTTTCAGCGTTTTAACATCGCCGCTTTCAATGGCATGGGCGATATTACCCACCGAAATATTCATCGCCTTGACGGCTTTGAGCGGCCCGATGGCCTCGACGCTGATGAAATATTGAAAAAATTCTTTTTCGGCTTCCAGGCGAAACCCAATCAGGACCGGTTTAGGCTGTCTTTCCGTTTGATAGTAATAGATATACAGTGAAACTTCATCCCCGATATCTTTTTCGGCCAGGGTTTCCATGACGATAACGGGTACGAGGATTTCGTACCCAATGTGGTTGACCAGAAGTAAAATTCGATCCTGGTCTTTTTTCATCAATCGGCCTTCAAGGTATCCAATCATCGTATTTTTATCCAGACAAAGCGGTCACTGCATTCGCACAGGGGTTACCATGAACTTAAAAATCAGCGCCTTGATTCATATCATATCGAAACAGACCAATCAGGGCCAGTCCCAGCGCATCCGATGCATGAAACGGTCGAATCGGAGCTGGCGCGCAGATGGATCGCCTTACCGCCCGTTCGAGTTGAGCTTTGGTGGCTCTGCCATTTCCCGTAAGAATTTGCTTGGCCTGACGCACCGGCACTTCGCTCACCGCAAT
>Ga0272444_10002909_pt1 | contig 15668 bp, 14 predicted proteins | sample SSMForm13_FD_201033 | JGI IMG/M metagenome (GOLD analysis project Ga0272444, IMG submission 201033) | Marine sediment archaeal communities from Little Sippewissett salt marsh, Falmouth, MA, United States - SSM-Form-13 | ecosystem: Environmental > Aquatic > Marine > Wetlands > Sediment ...
GGTGGAAGTGTGTTTTTTCGTGTCTGGGACGGTGCGCAAACGGGGGTTTCGTGTGCTGGTGCGTGGCGCAACTGGTTTTTAGCGATGGTTTTGCGTAGTGTTTACGGGGGGGTTGCGGGGTGGAAGCATGGTTTGGATGGGGTAAAAGCGTGGTTGCGGGGCTGGCTGGGCGGTAAACGAACGTGGCGGAAAAGCCAACGGAGCATTGACCGAGCGGCCTGGGGATGATAGGTAGTCAGTTCCGAACCCAACAGGAGACAGCCGTATGGAAACTGCCGAACTCGCCCGACGCATCAAGGATGCCGCATATCTCGAAGGTGACTTCCTGCTGCGAAGTGGCCAGCGGAGCAAGTACTACCTGGACAAATATCTGTTCGAAGCCCAGCCGGAGATTCTGGCGGAGCTGGGTCGGCGGCTTGCTGAGCGGGCTGGCGATGCGGAGTTGATTGCCGGGCCGGCGCTTGGTGCCGTAAGTCTTGCGGCTGCAACGTCTATGGCGTGCGGCAAGCCGTTTGTGATCGTACGGAAATCCACCAAGGATTACGCGACGGGCAAGCTGATCGAAGGCCCGGATGTAGCCGGCAAGCGGGTGTTGCTGGTGGAGGATATCGGCACGACGGCAGGGGCGGCGCTGGATGCGGCCAAGGTGTTAGTCGATGCTGGCGCGACGGTTACGAAGCTGGTCTTCGCGGTGGATCGCCTGCAGGGCGCGCGGGAAAACGTCACCAGGGCGGGGTTTGAGTTTGATGCACTGCTGACGAAAGAAGATATGGGAATCTGACCGGCGGCGCGCGGCGGGGCACCTGGCGGCAGTGTGTGGTGGGGCGGGGGGCGTACGAAAAAATGTGTCGCTTCCGGTCTGCATGTGCCGATATTAGTGCCTATATCAGTTAGGTTTAGATGGCCGCTTTCGACGAGAGGAGCTTGCGATGACCGAGTCCCAACAGCCTCGCCAATCCGCCCAGGTCGGACGATCCGATCGGCTGGTGAAGGTCGGCTTTCTACTGGCGGCGGCGATTGCGGCCGGGCTGGTCTACTGGTTTTTCCAGACCGGCGAGACCTTCCTGAAGAGCTGGCCGATCGATCTCGACGATACCCTTGCCCGCGCCAAGCAGACCGACCGCAAGGTGCTTGCCTTTTTCGTAAGCGATCCGCCGAGTGCGGCTGCGCTTCGCCTTTCCAAGACAACGCTGGCCAAGAAGAGCAACGAGCAGGCCATTCGCGACGGTAAATTCATACGTGTAAGAGTGGTTACGGATGATCTTAAGGGCGACCTGGCCAGGCGATACAAGCTCACCATGCTGCCTGCCATGATTGTCCTGGACGCCAACGGCAAGGAGTTAAATCGTCGGGAGGGCTTCATCGGCGAGGTGGATTTCCGGCATGGGTTGCTCGATTTGACGAAGATCGAAGCGCCGGCCAAGCCGTAGCAGCTCGCCGCCGCGCGAAGTGCCTTTTTCGAACGGAGTTGTGGAGCGATAGAATGGATTACGCGCGACGACTTGAGGGGCTTCGCCGGCAGATGGCAGCTCGCGAGTTTGGGCTTGTAACATACGGTTCTGGCCCGGACTTACAGTATCTCACCGGCTTGGGTCTCGGCTGGCGCACCGGGGTTGATCCCATCTCGCCGGTAGCCGCCTTGTTGGTCCCGGCCGAGGCCGAGCCGATCCTCGTGCTGCCGGAATCCCAGCGCGACCTGGCCGAGGAGGCCTGGATCGAGGATGTCCGAACGTTCAGGGACAACGCCGACCTGGATATTCTGATCCGCCAGATTGCCGGCGACCTCGGCCCAGCCGGTGGCGTTGCCGTCGGCAAAGACCTTGGAGGAGGCATCACCGCGAGTTTGAAAGCAGCCCTGGGTGTGGCCGAATTTACACCTGCTGATGGACTTATGGACTCGCTGCGGCTGATCAAAGAGCCCGAGGAAATCGACTGTCTGCGGCGCGTCGCCAAGCTGACGGACGATGTTTTCCAGGCCGTCGTCGGTCGCATCCGCGAAGGCGTCACCCAGCCCGAGCTCGAAGCCGAAATCCGCGCCGAGGGCCTCCGTCGCGGGGCCGAGGGGGTTTCGTTCAACCCGGCCGTCATCTTCACCAAGTCCGGTTCGGAGCCTTCGACGGAGGCCTTCACCTATCCTCGCGAGGATGGCCTTGTGAGCGGAACCGCCATCGCGTTCGACATCGGGTTCGTAAGTGACGGCTATTGCTCGGACTTCGGACGAAGCCTGTACTTCGGCCCGGTGCCAGGCCACATCCGCGGCGCATACAGGGCGCTCCAGCAGGCCGTGGTGGACGTCGTCGCCGCGATGCGCCCGGGTGGGATTCGGATGTGCGATTTGTTCCCGACCGTCGCGCGGACGCTGGACTCGCTGGGCTATGGCGATTACCTGCGGGCTCGCCTGCCGGACAAAACGTTGGGTCATAATATTGGTATCGATATTCACGAGAATCCATGGATCAACCCCTTGTGTGACATGCCTTTGCAGGCTGGCATGGTGATGGCCGTGGAACCCAAATTGTGGCACTCGGGCGAATACTACCTGCGAGTCGAGGACATCGTGCTGGTCGGCGAGAATTCCTCGGAGTTTCTGACAACGTTCGACAGAAGAACTTTCGAGTTGTAGCCGACGAATATAGCCAAGATTTCATTGTTGCAGGGGGCTTCAGCGCTTTATCATGCCCTCTCTGACGGATAGGATTTATCCCCGCCCAGGCCTCGACCGAGCTTATGGCCAGGAAGGAGCTTGCGCAGGAAATGAGGATCGCAAAACATGGGCAAAACAATGAAGGCGTTAGTCAAGGCCAAGTCTGCCGAAGGCCTTTGGTTACAGGACGTACCCGTACCGGAAATAGGCATCAACGAAGTGTTGGTCCGCATACTCAAGACCAGCATCTGCGGCACGGATGTGCATATCTGGAATTGGGATAAGTGGGCTCAGAAGAACATTCCCGTCGGGATGCACGTGGGCCACGAGTTCGTTGGCGTCATCGAAGCCACCGGCTCGAACGTGCATGATTTCGCCAAGGGCGATCTCGTCAGTGGTGAGGGTCATGTTGTCTGCGGTCGCTGCCGCAACTGCCTGGCCGGCAGAAGGCACCTGTGCCCCAACACCAGCGGAATCGGCGTGAACCGCCCCGGCGCGTTCGCCGAGTTTCTTGCCATCCCGGTAACCAACGTATGGGCGGCGGACCGGAATATCCCGCTGGAAGTCACCAGTTGTTTCGACCCGCTGGGCAACGCGACCCACACGGCCCTGAGCTTCGATGTGCTCGGGGAGGATGTGCTGATTACCGGGGCGGGGCCCATCGGCATCATGGCCGCGGCGATAGCGAGGCACTGCAGGGCCAGGCACATCGTCGTTACGGACGTCAATCCCTATCGCCTCGAACTTGCCCGCAAGATGGGCGCGACGTTGGCTGTCGACGTCCGCAGCGAGAAGCTCGACGATGACTTCCAGGCCCGTCTGGGCATGAAGGAAGGTTTTGACGTGGGCATGGAGATGTCTGGAAACCCGTCGGCGTTTCGGTCCATGCTTGCCAACATGTGTCACGGCGGCAAGATCGCCCTGCTTGGCCTGCTGCCCAAAACCGAAATCGACTGGGATCTGATCATCTTCAACATGCTGACCATCAAGGGCATTTATGGTCGGGAAATGTACGAGACGTGGTACAAGATGACCATGATGATACAGTGCGGGTTGGACATCACGCCGATCATCACGCACCGATACAATTACACCGAGTTCGAAGAGGCCTTCCAGGTCATGCGGTCGGGACAGTCCGGCAAGGTGGTGCTGACCTGGGCTCAAGAATAGGAAACCGTCCATGTTCGATACGATGCAAAAACACCTTACCGCCGCGCTCGACGAGATTCGCCAGTCGGGCCTTTACAAGAACGAACGTCAGATCACCACGCCCCAGCGGGTTCGCATAGGCATACCGGGCGGTCACGAAGTGCTGAACTTCTGCGCCAACAATTACCTCGGCCTGGCCAGCGAGCAGCGCGTGCTCGATGCCGCCCGGGCGAGCCTGGACGAGTGGGGCTACGGCCTGAGCAGCGTGCGTTTCATCTGTGGCACGCAGACGCTGCACAAGACGCTCGAGGCCCACATAAGCGAGTTTATGGGAACCGACGATACGATTCTGTACAGTTCGTGTTTTGACGCCAACGGCGGACTTTTCGAGACGCTGCTTGGGCCCGATGACGCCATCATCAGCGACGAGTTGAACCACGCCAGCATTATCGACGGCGTGCGCCTGTGCAAGGCGAAGCGCTTCCGCTACAAGAACTCCGACATGGCCGACCTCGAGGCCAAACTCGCCGAGGCCGCCGACGCGCGAATGCGGCTTATCGCCACCGACGGTGTGTTCTCGATGGACGGCACGATTGCGAACTTACCGGGCATCTGCGAACTGGCGGCGAAGTACGACGCAGCCGTCATGGTGGACGACTCGCACGCGACGGGTTTCTTCGGCCCGACCGGGCGGGGCACGCCGGAATATCACGGCGTTGCCAACCGCATCGACATCGTAACCAGTACGCTGGGCAAGGCTCTCGGCGGCGCTTCCGGCGGGTTCACGACGGGACGCAAGGAAGTCATCGAACTGCTGCGACAGCGAAGCAGGCCTTACCTGTTTTCCAACACGCTCTCGCCGGTAATCGCGGCGACCTCGATGGTCGTGCTGGAGATACTTTCAGAGTCCACGGATCTGCGTGACAAGCTCGAAGCCAACACGAAGTACTTCCGAGCGGGCATGGCAGAACGCGGTTTCGACATCCCCGCCGGCGATCACCCGATCGTCCCGATCATGCTCGGCGACGCGGTACTGGCGACGAAGATGGCGGACATGATGCTCGATAAGGGCGTGTATGTGATCGGCTTCAGTTACCCGGTCGTGCCAAAGGGCAAGGCCCGCATTCGCGTGCAGATATCCGCCGCTCACAGCACTGCCGATCTGGACCTGGCCATGAACGCCTTCGCCGAAGTCCGTGACGCCTGCAAGGACTGACCGGCGACGAGGAAGAAGATAACAGTCGAGAACGCAAAGAGCGCAGAAGTGCAATGCGATAGAAAGAACAAGCGAGACGGGAATTACTCGGATTACGAGATTGTCTGGTTGGATGCATATGTGTCTCCTTATTTCTGCAATCCCCATCCGGTGTTTGTTTCTTCGCCTTCTTGACGCTCTGGGATGAGAACCCTTAAGGAGTAACCGATGCCCCGCAAGACGGATTTGCATGATCGTCACGTAGCTCTAGGCGGCAAGATTGTCGATTTCGCCGGCTGGCTTCTGCCGGTTCAGTACGAGAGCATTCTCAGCGAGCACGAGAACTGCCGGACCTCTGCCGTCGTGTTCGACACGGGTCACATGGGCCAGTTTCTGCTGACAGGCCCTGCCGCGGCAGAGCAACTCGGCAAGATAGGCACGCAGGATGCCGCTGCAATCAAGGTGGGGCGGTGCAAGTATGGTTTTCTGCTGAACGAACAAGGTTATGTCCTCGACGACACAATCCTGATGCGCCTGGCTGAGGACAAATTCCTGCTTGTCGTCAACGCCGGCACACTCGAGGGCGACCTGCAATGGATTCAGTCGCACCTTGCCGGCGTGGCAGGCGTCGAACTGGTCAACCGTTCGGGCGAAGGTTGGGGCAAGGTGGACCTCCAGGGCCCTCGCGCTGCCGAGGTGCTCGCGCCAATGGTCGATGTGGACCTGGCGAAGCTCGGATACTTCGGAGTTACCGAGGCTGTCTGTTGCGGACGGAACTTCGTCCTCAGCCGAACCGGTTACACGGGCGAGCTCGGCTACGAGATCATGGCCCCCGGGGACGACCTGGTGTGTATGTTCGACCACCTGATGGAATCGCCGCTGGTCAGCCCGGCCGGGCTGGGCTCGCGGGACTCGCTGCGACTGGAGATGTGCTACCCCCTCTGCGGCCACGAACTTAACCCACAGAGAACACCCGTCGAGGCGGACCTGGGCGTTTTCCTCAAATCGCAGCGCTCGTTCATCGGCGCCGAGGTGGTGCGAGGGCAACTCGCCAAGGGGACGCCACAGAAGTTGGTCGCCTTCCGCAGTGAGTCGCGGCGCCGGACCAATCCTGACAACGCGATCCTCCATGCCGGCCAGACCGTCGGCACGGTCACCAGTTCGGCGTTTTCGCCAAGCTTGAAAGTCTCGATCGGGATGGGATATGTTGACGCGTCCCTGTCCGATGTGGGGCAAGAACTCGTCGTGGACACCGGGCGAGTCGAGCTGCCGATAGTCATCTCCAAAAAACCACTTTATTCCGGTGGAACATGCAGGACGAACGTATAAAACAGCCATAGTGGAAGTCAGGTTCATCGCTGAACCAGTAGAGAAAAACTTGGAATATTTACTCTCGGAGTTTTGGGCGAAGAGAGTTTCTCAGAGAACAAGGAGTGATTTGGATGGTACCGAACGATCTGTCTTACACGAAAGAGCACGAGTGGATTCGCATCGAAGGCACAACCGGCACCGTGGGCATAACCGAGCACGCGCAGCACGCCCTCGGCGATCTGACGTTCGTCGAATTGCCCGAGGTCGGGCGGCAGTTGGCCCGTGGTGACGAGGCCTGCGCGATCGAGTCGTCCAAGGCCGCTGCGAGCATCTACGCTCCCGTCGGTGGCAAGGTGGTGGAGATCAACGGCGACCTCGAGGACGACCCCGGCCTGGTCAACTCCGACTGCTACACCAAGGGCTGGTTCTATAAGATCGAACTCTCCGACCCCGCCGAGGCCGGCTCGCTCATGAACCCCGAGGCCTATGAGAAACTCCTGGGCGAAGAGGAGAACTAATGCCCTTCATTGCGAACACGCCGGCCCAGCAGCGGGAAATGCTCGAGGCCATCGGCGTTAAGAATATCGACGACTTGTTCGCCGACATTCCCCCGGAACTGCTCTGCGGCGAGTTGGACATCCAGCCAGGCATGACCGAGCAGGAGATACGAAGTAGAATCTCCGCCCTGGCCGACAAGAACATCACCGGGCAGACCAGCTTTCTTGGCGGCGGATTCTATGACCATTTCATCCCGGCCGCCCAGGAGGCATTGGTCTCCCGCAGCGAGTTCTACACCGCATACACGCCATACCAGCCGGAAATCTCGCAGGGAACGCTCCAGGCGATTTACGAGTTTCAGTCCGCCATTTGCCGACTGACGGACATGGATGTCGCCAACGCGTCCCTTTACGACGGTGGCACGGCTGTGTACGAAGCGATCATGATGGCCCTGCGAGTCACTCGCCGTCGGCAGGTGATCATGGACGACTCGGTCAACCCGATATACCGCAAGATGGTCCGTTCGTACACGACCAACCTGGGTATCGAGTTGATCGAGACCTCAGCCAGCGACGGTCTGGCCAATCGTGATGAAATTGCAGCCGGCATCAGCGATGACACTGCCGCGGTGATCGTTCAGACTCCCAACTTCTTTGGCTGTATCGACGACGTATCGGACCTTGCCGAGATGGTCCATGCCCGCGGCGGTCTGCTGATTGTCTCGGGGTATCCCATTGCGATGGGTCTGCTCAAGCCGCCCGGGCAGATGGGCGCCGACATCGTCGTCGGCGAAGGCCAGAGCCTCGGCATGCCGGTCTCGTTCGGCGGACCTTACCTCGGCTTTATGGCGACGCGAACCAAGCACGTGCGCAAGATGCCCGGCCGGGTCGTCGGACGTACGCTCGACGCCAACGGCAAAGAGGGCTTCGTGCTGACGCTACAGGCCCGCGAGCAACACATCCGCCGCGAGAAGGCCACCAGCAATATCTGCACAAACGAAGGCCTTTGCGCCTTGACGGCCCTGGTGTACATGAGCCTCATGGGCAAGCAGGGACTTCGGGAGGTCGCCCAGGTCTGTGCCGACCGTAGCGACTACGCCCGCCAGCGCCTGCTTGAAATCCCCGGCGTCAGTATGCAATTCCCCAATCGGTGGTACTTCAACGAGTTTGTCATCAGCCTGCCAATCGCAGCCGAGAAGGTCATACGAAGCCTGTTTACACGAGGCATCGCAGCCGGGTTCCCGCTTGGTCGGTACTGGCCGGAAATGAACAACTGCCTGCTCGTTGCTGTCACGGAAAAGCGAACGAAGGAAGACATCGACTTCCTCGCTCACGCTCTGGAGGTGATCCTTTGAAAACGATCTTCGACAAATCAATCCCCGGGCGGCGGGCAGTGCGAATGGTCCCAGAGGGCACGGAGATCCCCACGCCCATCAAGGCTGAACTGCTGCGGGATGAACCGCCCGAACTGCCCGAACTGGGCGAACTGGATGTGGTGCGGCACTTCACCGAACTAAGCACACAGAACTTCGGCGTCGACACGGGCTTCTACCCACTCGGCTCGTGCACGATGAAGTACAATCCGAAATCCACCGAACGAGTTGCCCACTACCCGGGCTTCGCGTACCTGCACCCGCTGGTGCCACAGCTTCCAGGCGGCGTGATGATGGTCCAGGGCGCACTGGCGGTGCTGCACAAAATGGACCGCCTGCTGTCGGAAATCTGCGGCATGGCAGCGTTCACAATGCAGCCGCTGGCCGGGGCGCACGGCGAGTTGACCGGCGCGATGATCATCGCCGCATACCATCGCAAGCGAGGCAACAAGAAGACCACCATCCTCATCCCCGACAGCGGGCACGGCACGAACCCCGCCAGCGCCGCCATCGCCGGCTACGAAGTCCGCGCAGTACCCTCCGACGAAAACGGTGTGATGTGCATCGAGGAGATGAAGAAAGCTCTGGACGACAAGGTCGCCGGGCTGATGCTCACCTGCCCGAACACGCTGGGTCTGTTCAACCCGAAGGTCCGGGAAATCGCCGACCTCATTCACAGTGTGGACGGTCTGATGTACTGCGACGGGGCAAACCTCAACGCCCTTCTGGGTCGGTGCAGGCCCGGCGATGTGGGCTTCGATATCATGCACGTGAACCTGCACAAAACGTTCGCCACGCCTCACGGCGGCGGCGGGCCAGGCTCGGGACCTGTCGGCGTGGTCGAGAAACTTGTGGAGTTCCTGCCGACGTCCATCGTCTGCGAGCGGCCTGACGGTTCGTATTATCTGGACTATGATCGCCCGCACTCGATCGGCTACATCGCGCCGTTCTACGGCAACTTCTCGATTATTCTTCGAGCCTACGCGTACCTGCTGCTGCTCGGCAGGGAAGGCCTCGGGCGGGTGTCCGGCATCGCGGTGCTGAACGCCAACTACATTCGCGTGAAGCTCAGGGATCACTACAACCTGCCCCATGATCGCACCTGCATGCACGAATGCGTTTTCTCAGCCTCTCGCCAGGCCGAAAACGACGTGCGGGCGCTGACCATCGCAAAAGCCCTGATCGACCGCGGCTTCCATCCGCCGACAATCTACTTCCCGCTGATCGTGCAGGAAGCAATGATGATCGAACCCACCGAGACGGAGTCCAAGGAAACGATCGACGCCTTCATCAACGCGATGATCGAGATCGCCGATCTGGCCGAGAAAGACCCAGCCTCACTGCAGGAGTGCCCGACAACCACGCATGTAAGCCGGCTCGACGACACGCGGGCGGCACGCAAACCGGACCTGGTTTCCCTGCCCGCGAAACAAAACGGATAACCACAGAGCCGCAGAGCCGTGGAGATCAAGAAGAAGAAACTGACAGCATGTTTCTTCATCGATGACCTTTGAGCCGCCCCGACAGACGGTGAATATGCGATGAAGAAATGTTGTCGGGGTAAAGAGAAGGAAAGAGAATAGCAGTACGAGATATGCCATGGCGGCCTGGCCATGCCCAACGAACGTTGAGGCCCGAAGGTAGTCCATGGCGGCCTGGCCATGCCCAACGAACGTTGAGGCCCGAAGGGCCGTCAGCTTTTGGCCGGGGGTGACCGCAGGGAACCCCCGGATGTGTGTTCCCCATAAAACAAGCCCCGTAGGGGCGACAGAGTTCCATTATGGCTGATGAAGTATTGTACGACTATGACATGGTGACTATCGGCTCGGGGCCCGGTGGTGGCGCCGCCGCAAGGCAGGTCGCCCGTCGCGGCGGGCGGGCGTGTATCGTCGAGGCCGGTACACTCGGCGGAGTGTGCATGAACGTCGGATGCATACCCACCAAAGCCATGCTCGCCGCCAGCGATCTGGCCTGGCGGATGCGATCGGCAGAGACAATGGGGATAGAGCCCGTCGTGCCCAAAATCGATGGCCAGGCCTTCATGGGCCGCGTCTCAACCGTCGTGGCAGAACTCGCCAAACGCTCCGCAGCCGCGATCGACATGAGCAAACAGATCGACCTTGTCCGCGGACGCGGGCGGCTCGTGGATGCACACACCGTCGCCGTCGACACGTCCGAAGGCGAAAAACAAATCACCGCCAGGGCGGTCGTCATCGCGACTGGCGCCTCACCGGCCAGGCCTGGATTCCTGCCTTGGAACAGCCCGCGACTGATGACTACCGACCAGGCCGTAACCGCGTCGGACTTGCCCGCCAGCGTCATCGTGATGGGTGGCGGAGTGATCGGCTGCGAGATGGCAACGGTCTACTCCGAACTCGGCATTGAGACAACCGTCATCGAGATGCTCGATAGCCTGCTGGGCGGCCTGGACGCCGATGCCGGCAAGGCCGTGACCGCCTCACTTACCGAACGCGGCGTGGAGGTCCTCACCGGCCAGAAGGTGACGGCCATGGGCGATGACGGCGACAGTATTGTCGTAACACTCGACGATGGACGCGAACTTCGCGCGGCGCAGGCCCTGATCGCCGTCGGACGCAAGCCGAACATTGACGGCCTGGGCCTGGCCGAGGTCGGCGTGGCCGTCGCCGATGGCATCATCCCCGTCGATGATCGCTGCCGGACCAACGTCGATGGCATCTACGCAATCGGCGACGTGGCTGAGACGCGGCAGTACGCTCATCTCGCCGACCGAATGGGCGTCGTAGCCGGCGAAAACATCATGGGCGCCGACCTGACAGACGACCGCACCGTCGTGCCCGTGGGCGCCTACACGCACCCGGAAATCGCGTCGGTGGGCATTACTCTTGCCCAGGCCAAGGAGGCCTACGGCAAGGCGAGGCTGTTCCGCTTCAGCTACGCCAATGCCGGCATGGCCCTGGCGTGCGGCCAGACGCAAGGGCAGGTCAAAATCATCGCATGCCCCGACAGCGGGCGAATTTACGGAGCCCTTTGGATCGGCCCGCACGCCGTGGATATGGTCCAGGAGTTCGCCATCGCCATGCGTCACGGTCTGACCATGGAGCAACTCTATCACACCATCCACGCGCACCCGACATTCCAGGAAGCCGCCATGTGGGCCGCGGAAGGATGGGTGTCGCAATCGCTCAGAAAGCGTCGCCAAAAGCCATGACCGAGCTTGCCTATGCGGATCTCGGACGGGCGGGCTACCAGGCAACACTGGAACTCCAGGAACGCCTCGTGGAACGCGTCCAGGACAAGATCGATCCGTCCTACCTTCTGCTTGTCCAGCACGATCCGCCGGTTATCACGCTGGGCCGGCAAGCAGAGATGCAGCACGTGCTCGCCGACGCCGATCAACTCGCCGCCGCCGGAGTCGAACTGGTCAAGGTCCGGCGCGGTGGCGATGTGACATGGCACGGCCCGGGCCAGCTCGTGGCCTACCCCATCCTCCGAATCGACAAACGACACCTGACGCTACATGGCTACGTCCACTGTCTCGAGCAGGCCGTCATCGATACGCTCGCCCGCTTTCGCGTGGATGCCCAGCGACGCGACGGACTCATCGGCGTCTGGGTAGGCCGGCAGAAAATCGCCGCCATCGGCGTGGCCGTCAGCAGGTGGGTGACCTATCACGGCCTGTCGCTGAACGTCTCCGCGGATCTCGGCGGATTCGACTCCATCATCCCATGCGGCATTGACAATGTGTCGATTACCAGCATGTCAAAAATGCTCGGACGGGATGTGAGCGTGGCAGAGGTAAAGCCTGTCCTGCTGGAATGCCTTGGCAAGGCGCTGGGCTTCGAGAAGCTCAGGGAAGATTGCGAATTGTCCCTCGCCAAATCGAGTGACGGACTTGGCGTGGCCGACGTGCCTCCGAGCGACAAGATCGCCGGGCAGGGCAACGACGTTCGCGCTACCGGCTCGCGCCTGCCGCGATGGCTTCGCAGACGCATCCCCGCCGGGCCGGAGGCTGCCGAAGTCCGCAGGCTGCTCAGCAAACTCAACCTGCACACGGTATGCTCCAGCGCGCACTGCCCCAACCAGGCCGAATGCTTCGCCCGTCGCACCGCCACGTTCATGATCCTCGGCGACCACTGCACGCGGCGATGTCGTTTCTGTGCCGTCGATGGCGGCGCCCCGCTCCCCGTCGACGCCGCCGAGCCCGATGCCGTCGCCGAGGCTGCCCACGCGCTGGGCTTGCGGCATGTGGTTATCACGTCGGTAACTCGCGACGACCTGCCCGACGGCGGGGCAGGGCACTTCGCCCGCGTCACCCAGGCCGTGCATCGACGACTGCCCCAATCAACAATAGAAATCCTCATTCCCGACTTCCAGGGCGATGAGCAAGCCCTCGCGAAGGCCCTTGCAGGCGGGTGCGACATCCTCAATCACAACGTCGAGACCGCGCCGCGCCTGTACCCGACCGTGCGCCCCCAGGCCGACTACCGGCGCAGCCTGGGCGTCCTGGATGCCGCCCGCCGCATCGGCACACAGCGGCAGGCCGACCATTCCGGAAAGGGCCTCTACACCAAGAGCGGCCTGATGTTGGGACTGGGTGAAACGCGGGAGGAATTGCTGGAAATATTCGCCGACCTCCGCGCCGTCGCATGCGACATCCTGACGATAGGCCAGTACCTCGCCCCCTCGCCGCAACATCATCCGGTGGTGCGGTTCATCCCGCCGGAGGAGTTCGACGAAATCCGCGACCAGGCCCTTGGCTTCGGCTTTGCGGCCGTGTCCGCAGGCCCATTTGTCCGCAGCAGCTACAACGCCGAGAGCGTGTTCAACACCCGAAGGACGCCAAATAGCTCTGCCCGGAACGACGATTAAAAAGCATCCCAGATAATGCGCGGGCAAACCACGCGCAAACAACAAAAGACTCCCACACCCGCACACCCGCCACAAGAGCCAACGGAATTGCCAAACCCCCAGATTGTCCACCAATCGCCCGTTGTCCCAGCCAGCCTCGCCGGCAGCTTCGCCGGGGCCGGGCAAAACGTCAAAGTGCTCGCCATCAAGCCCATTGGTTCGACCCATTCGGCGGGCTCAGGGCAAGCGGGGCTCACCGCAAGCTCCCAAGCCGTGCCCGTTCTGCCGACTCCGGCGAACATCAAGAGCGGTACATACCCGCTATCGCAGCGGCTTTACGTTTACGTACATCTCACGGCCAGAGCCACCGCCAGGGACTTCGTAAAGTTCATCGCCACCAGCGGCGGCAGCGAGGCGACCCCCTACGCCGACACCGTCCAAGCCGTAATGAAAACCTGCAACAAGCACAACGTGATCCCCCTGGCCCCGGCTGCGATCCAGCGAATAGCCAAAGAAGCCAAAGCCGCCCGTTCGGCAAGCACAGGGCAAGCCGCCGCTAAAGCCAAAGCGCAATCGCAAGCGAAACCCCAAGGCAAACCCCAAGCCATAGACGCAGAAGCTCTTGGCGTTTCCATCTGCCCAGCGGGCTGGTACTATGTACGTCACCAACGGGAAATGGCATCGGGGTCCGGAATGCCGCCGCCAGCAAGCGCCCGTCAATCGGCATTCCAATCGCAGCCTCCCCGCCAACCCGTCAAAACCAAAGGCCAGCAGCGATGTGCATGGAACACAAAAAACCTGATGATCTGTCCAGACATTGGGAACCCACGGCTTCGCTATTCTATAGTGTAAAGGCTGACCCTATGCTACCCGCGGGTCGCTACTGCCTCACCGTATGGCTCTTGCATCCATCTACTCTCCGTCAGTTACTGGCGCTTCTCCCCAGACTTTCGGCAGGTGCCACTGCCGATACCCGTGCAACTCCGATTCGCCAAAGAGATCGTTGAATTCTACGCTTCCACTGGGTCGCAGTGGAATGCCGTAGGTGCAAGGCCTCTATGCCAGTAAAGGAGTGCATGGATGAGAACCATCTGCATCGCATTGGCCTTGTTGCCCCTGGTCGGAATGACAACCGCAGCAAACGCCAACATGGTGGACGTTTACCACCGGGAACTGCCGGACGACCTGCTGGAGCGGATCGATAACCACTTCCCCGGAAACGGGAACCTCGACCAGATGGACCCGGCTATGCTTACGGCCGACGCCAGCCTGCGACTCACGGAAACCACCAGTGTTTCCCTGACGTTTCTGGATGAGAAGGCTGGTTTCCGAAACGAGATCGGATACATCCTTTTCGATGACCATGGGGAGGTGCTTGAGCAGCAGACGGTCTTCGCCGACTACTCGGGCTTCAATGGATCAAGCGGCTTGCTGACCCCAGGCGACACCATCGACATCGGGACCTTCGATGCAGGCACAAACATAGGGTTCTACCTGATCCCCAACGGAGACTCTCTCCGGTCGATGCATACGACGCTCGACTTACGGAACCCCGGACTGGAAAATTACACCGCGTACTATTTTGACGAGATGTCCGGCTACGGTGTGCTGGGGTTCGAAGATCTGGTCGACAAGAATTCCTGGGGGCTCGGCTACGACGACGCAATCATGGGAATCACCACCACCGCCACTGTTCCGGAACCCTCCACAACGTTGTTGTTGACATTGGGCCTTGGCGTGTTGCTCCACAACCGATCCCAACGAAGGGAGCGGACATGCAGACGATAGCCCCGCGGGTCCCGATTATTGGAATCATCGCAGCCGTTCTGATCGTTCTTCCATCGGCGAGCAAAGCCGACGTAATCGTGTTTGACGACACATACGGCTCCGCCTGGACCAAGGGCACCTGGGATATGTCTATTGACGGCACCTATGCTTACAGCGGCGAATATTCGGTCCGCCGGGACGGAGACCTGGTTTTCGACATCATCAGCTCGGATGGGCTAGATATCAGCGAAACGCCGATCCTGCAGGCGTATGTGAACTTCCTCGTCACCGATGAGAGCCCGGGACACTCGCTTACAAACGTGAAGATCTTCACACTCGATGGAACGCTTTTTGAATTCGACGACCGCAGCGATGGCTGGACATGCTATCTCGAAGGTGTTGAATACGTCGACGCCGCCGAGATCGTTTTCGACACCAATCCGGAAACATGGCAATTGTTCGAGATAGACCTGAGCCAGGTCGACTACAGCGGTTGGCCCTACAAGAGCCAACTGATTGACGCCACTCCGGTCACCGCACTGACGTTCAGTGCCGACGGCAGCAGTACGAGCGACATCGACATGCTGGCCGACAATGTCCGTTTCGTCCCGGTCGTGCCGCTGCCAACAACTCTCGCTCTGCTGGGCACGGGAACCCTCCTGCTGCTCAAACGCCCTTCACACAAGGACAGCATTGGGCGCATTCACATTCGAAGCGCAACAATTGCTAAGAAAAGGACGGAATTGGACGGAATTGGGGTCAGCGAAAGCGCCGGAAGCATTGACGGAAAGGGTTCAGGAACGAATGCCATCAATTTAAGCCACAAGTGTTTATAATATATGGAGTTATATTTGCTTGCGCATAAGGAGGTCTCCTGTCATGATGTTGGTGCTCTATCAAAG
>Ga0272444_10002911_pt1 | contig 15666 bp, 12 predicted proteins | sample SSMForm13_FD_201033 | JGI IMG/M metagenome (GOLD analysis project Ga0272444, IMG submission 201033) | Marine sediment archaeal communities from Little Sippewissett salt marsh, Falmouth, MA, United States - SSM-Form-13 | ecosystem: Environmental > Aquatic > Marine > Wetlands > Sediment ...
AATGATATCGATGCGGTGTTTTTCGATAATCCTCCGCAGGGCCAGGAGATCCAGGAGATCGTGAATTCCGTTGAACCGGCTGTTCATCCGAACAGCATAACAGGGAATTCCCCTCTTTACCGCCTCCTGTTCCAGCTGGTATCCCCTGCGGCAAACCAGCACAACCTGGAATCCCCTTCTAATGAGTCCCTCGCAAAGGGCAATGGAGTGGGCCGCCTCTCCGATGAATTTCCTGGCGGAATTGATGACCAGGATTCGGGGGCGGAAATCGCCGGGTATATCTTTTTCCGGGGCGTTCACAATCTGCCTTTCAGTTTCGTCTTCATGTTCGGATCGATGCGATAATACTTGTATGTATTCTGGGCCAGATCGTGGGGTTTGTAATTTTTGAGCCATCCGTGCTGCAGGGCGAAACCGAGGCGGTGCGAGCAGAAGATCCAGGGGCAATCCGCGATCGCGATCCGGGCCATCTTTTTGTAAAGGGCGGTGCGTTCCGGGGAATCCTCCATGCGGCTTGCCTTCCTGTAAAGCTCGTCGAACCCGGGATTTCGATAATTGGCGCCGTTGTCTCCGGGAGAGGCGTTGGGGCCGTAAAGGAGCTGGAGGAAGTTTTCTGCATCCGGGTAATCCGCCCCCCAGGCGGCCCCCCAGAGCTGCCCCTTTTTGTTTTTGACCCGGTCCAGGAACTGGGGCCAGGTATTCACGTTGTACTTGATTTTGATCCCCAACTCGGAAAATCCATCCACAATGAACTCATCAAGCTGGCGGGATGTGATGTCGTTATTCTGAGAATCGTAGGTGAGTTCAATCACGTCATCGGGTCCCAGACCGAGTTCTTTTTTCGCCTCTTCCAGTTTCCTCGCCGCCTCCTCGGGATCGTACCTGGAAAAGGGATTCTCAAGTTCCGGATCATATCCATTCAATCCCGGGGGGATGGGTCCCTTGGCACGGATGGCCCGGTGATTGTAGAAATTATCGATGACCTGATCCATATTGAGCGAGAGGCTGAGGGCCTGGCGAAGGGCCGGACTTTCCCCCAAGATGGGATCTTCCATGTTGAACGCCTGGTAGGTGATATCGAGACGGGGGGTCTTCCAGAGGCGGATGCCCTTATCCGCCAGATCCTGCTTCAGCGTTTTATCCGCTCTAATGGCGGTATTGTAATTATCCTTCGGAATCCCGGATCGATCGAGATTGCCGGAAAGGAACTGGAGCCACACAGTGGAGGATTCCTTTATGATATGAAATGTCAGGCGATCGAGAAACGGAACGGGTTTTCCGGCATCCTCGAGAAGCCCCATGTCCCTGTCTTCCGGGGCGCCCTTCGAGGGATAGATCTCCCCGCGGAAATTGGGATTCCGCACGTACTCGATCTTCGATTTACGTAACCAATTATTGAGCATGAACGGCCCGGTCCCCACGGGGTGATTGAGGAATTCCTCGCCATAGGTTTCCACGGCCTCCCTTGGAACGACGCAGCTATAGGACATGGTCAGGATATATCCCAGCTGGGGATAGGGTTTTTTCAATTTGATCACGAGGGTGTGATCGTCAGGGGCAGTTAGACCTTCCACCGGTTCGTCATAAATGGTCATGCCTTTGGAGTTTGCGGTTTTTTCCCGGAACTCATCCAGTCCTTTGATTTTATCCTGAAAAATCCACCACCCGTTGGAATTGACCCTCTTATCGGCGATCCTCTGAAAGGAATAGATGAAATCCGCTGCGGTGAGCTCCCTCCCCTTTCCCCCGGCGTCTTTAAAGCAGGGATCGTCCTGAAACAGGACCCCCTTTTTGATTCTGATGGTGCAGCTGAGCTTGTCTTCGGAAAGCTCCGGCATAGATTCGGCCAGGAGCGGTTCCACCCTGAAGGGCCGCTCGAGGTAGGCATACTGGTAGAGCGGCTCGTAAACCTGGGCCAGGGCCGTATGTGAATAAAGATCGTTTGCCTGGGAGGGATCGAATCCCTTGATCTCCATGGGAAGGGCCGCATGCATCTCCATGAGGCCGGACGAATCGTCGCTCGATGTACAGGAGAATAAGAAAAACACGGCGGCAGCTATAGAAAGGAATGCGGCAAGGCGTTTCGCCTGGAATCTGCTCATTATGTAACTCTCCTCTGCATTATTCAGGAATGCGGTTCCCGGAGGGCCTCGGCGACCCTGATCGCGGCCCTCGAGGCCTTGACATCATGGACCCTGACCACGGCCGCCCGGTGAAGGGCGCATGCAACTGCCGCGGCCAGGGTTCCGGGCAGGCGCTCCCCGACCGGGGCGCCGGTCAGTTCCCCGATAAAACGCTTCCTGGAAATTCCCATAAGAACCGGTTTCCCGGTTTCCTCTTCCAGATACGGTATGGCCCGGATCAGGGCCAGGTTATGTTCGAGGATTTTCCCGAACCCGATCCCCGGATCCACCAGGATGGAATCCCCCGAAATGCCCGCCCCCTCAGCATCCCTCACCCGTTCCTGGAGGAAGGCGGCCACTTCCTCTACCACGTCCTTATACTTGGGATTTTTCTGCATGGTTTTGGGACGACCGAGCATGTGCATCAGGACGACGCCCGCCCCGTATTGCGAGCAAACGCCGGGCATCTCCGGATCGCCTTTAAGTGCCGTAACATCGTTGACAATGCACGCTCCCCTTTCCAGGGCCTCCCTTGCGACCCCGGACTTGCAGGTATCTATGGAAACGGGCAGGCGGGTTTTTCCCTGAAGGGCCTCGAGTATGGGAAGCACCCGCCGTTTTTCCTCCTCCTCACTCACGGGATCGCTTCCCGGGCGGGTGGATTCCCCTCCGATGTCCAGGATATCCGCGCCCTCCTGTTCCAGACGGAGTGCATGGTCCACTGCATCCAGAGGTTCAAAGTAACGCCCCCCGTCGCTGAAGGAATCGGGCGTGACATTGAGAATGCCCATAATGAGGGTGCGCTCTCCCAGTTTGAGGGTGCGATCCCTGATTTTCCACTGACGGGGTACGGCTTTTTTTTCAAGAATTCGGAGGATTTCCCGGGCGATGGGTTGGAAGGAAGCTGGCTGCTGTTTCAGTTTTTCACACACCTGCCGAAGCTGCGAAACCGTGCCGAAAAGGAGGACGTCGCTTTTTTTGCAGGTGCAATCGATGCATCCCGCGGCTGTTGCCGCATCCGCACCATGGGAGAGCATTTCCTGTTTCAGTACATTTGCCTGGAAGGGAGAAAGGCCCTCGATTTTCAAAACGCGGAAAACGGCTTTCGGGGCCATAATCGAGATGCCCTCGGGGTGGCACCCGATCCGCTGCATCTCGCTTTCGGCCTGCGATAGCGTGAGGAGCCGGATCCGCCGGACAGATCTACCGGGCTGGCTTGCATCAGGTGGATTCAACGCGATATGGGCTCCCTTTCCTCCCGGGCCGGATCAGTATTGGGTTTCCGGTTCCCCGACGGGTCGACGCGGCCTTTCCGGGATCGGTTCATCCTTGTCCGGATCGATCTTGGGCGGCACGGGCTTTGATCTTGGTCTTCTTTCCGACGGGGTGGGTCCCTTCGGTCCCACGGCCGTGGGTTTTCCTTCCTCGGGTTCTTCGGTTGAGAAGCTTCCACTGGGTCCGGCAGTCACTTCCGTGCGTTTCTGACGGAGGGTTGCGGCATCCAGATCGGGATCGTTCCCGAGTAATTGGGGCAGCTCGAGGGGCCTGTCGCTGGAAAGGGCAGGGAGTGAAAGCAGGGATTCCTTGGCATCTGGAAGAACGCCGGGTTTCACTCCAGCCAGGGTGGGTGTGGTCAGCTCGAGGAGGTCGGGTGGAATCGCATCTGCGTCCTGAAGGAATTCCTCGATGGATTTCCCCCGGTAATAGTTTTCCCGGGAGGGTTTCTCCTCGATAATCGTCGGGGTCAGGAAAAAGAGGATATTGCTGTTTTCGTTGGTTTCGGAGTATTTGCCGAACAGGGCGGGACCGATTACCGGGATCTCCGAAAAGAAGGGCACGCCGGTTTTCGAGTGAGAGTCGGAGTTTTTCAGGAGCCCGGCCAGGACCCGGGTTTCCCCACTGGGGATAATGAGGGTGGTCTTTGCCGAGGCCTTGGTTTCCCCCACAAGGGGATCATTCGGATCGCCCGTGATCTCCGGCGAACTGTTGGTGATCGTGATCTCCAGCTCGATAAGGCCGTTGTTGGAAATACTGGGTTGCAGATCCACTTCGAGACCATAAGTGATCCGGGCCTGTCCGGAGCTGCTCTGGTAGGCGTTATCCGTGTAATAATTGGTGGTTCGATACGCCTTGGTGCCACCAACGTGGATCTTGGCCTCCTCCTGATTCTTCACGATCAGGCGGGGCTGGAGGAGGACGCGGGAATCGGATTTATCCAGGGAGGCGCTTAAAACCCCTCGAAAATACTTGTTCAGAAACTGAACCGCGATGCCGTTGCCGTCCATGATGACCGTGGGAAACTCGCGGCTGAGGTTGAGGAACCCGAGGTCCTCTTCGAGGGGGCCCTGCGTTCCGGTCGGAACCAGGTCCCCGAACAGGCCGTCCCGGGTGGCGGTGAACAGATCCCGGCTCGCCTCCCATTCCACTCCGAAATCGTACTTCTTGTTAAACTTGGTTTCGATCATTTCCGCATAGATCAGGACCTGCTTGACCGGTTTATCCAGGGCGGCCAGGATCTGCTCGATCTTTTCGTGAACCTCAGGCACGTCCTGAACCACCAGGGTTCCCGAATCCTCGTCGATCTGCCAGAACACATCGGCGTCCTTGGTGATCACCTGTTCGATCGCCTTTCGGAGCTGCTCCGCTCCCTTGCCTTCCTTGCCGATGTTGTTCAGGTTGTAAACCCGGATCTCGGGCCCGATGTCCAGGACCTCCACGAGCATTTCCATCCGCTTGATCACCTGGAAGATATCCTGGACAATGATCTGGTGTGTTTTGGCATCCACCTCGATTGTTCCGGGGGCGGATTTGTAGTTCTTGAGCTTATCGGCCAGGTTCTTGATATCGGCGTGACGGATGTAGAAGACGCGGGTGACGAGCTGCACGTCGATTTCGTCCAGGATCCGCTTGATCAGCTCGATGGCCTGGGGCAGGTCGGTGACGATGAGCTTGTTGGTTCTGGGATCAGCCGCCATCTGGCCAATGTTCTTGGTTACCACGTTCTGGAGGGCCTTGCGGGCCTCCTCGGCCTTGATGTATTTCAACACGAAAATCTTCCGGATGACCTTTTTGGGGAGGACCTCGGTCTGGTAGGTTTTTTCGTCCATCAATTCAAAGTTCATGTCGTCGATGCGATGAAGCCTCAGCTTGTTGGTTCCGGCGATTTTCTGCAGGATCGAGCTGACGGGTTCATTCTGGGCGATGATGTCGATCCGCAAATCCTTGACCTTGCCGATCGGAACCACGTTTACTCCCGTTTGTTTACTGAGGGCGGCCAGGATCTGGTCCATTTTCCCCTTGTTGAAGATCAGGGTGGCGGTGGGTTCTTCACCCTCCTGCTCTCCGCCGGGGGCTGCTCCTTCCATGGCAGGTGGGGGTTCCCCCTTGCCCTCCTGGGCCCCGAGGCCGGGGACGAATGCAAGAGAAACGATCAGGATCAGGAAAAGGATCGCGGGATGACCCCATCCCCGTTCTGCCCCGCTTTTTAACCGCATACCCGCTTTCTCCTTTTTTCTTGTGATTAACAACATGAAATATCTCCTACAGAAAGTTCGTGTTTGCAAACCAAAACTTGCGATAAATCAAAAGAGGCTGAAGCTCCGTTCCTGCTCGCCGAACGTGACCTTCACCTTGAATGTATTCTCGTCCACGCTGTCCAGCTTGATGGGACAGTTCTCGTTCCGGTAGCGTTGCTCGTAAACCTCCCCCACCTTCATGGTCCATTCCTTCTTGGTTCCGGAATCGTAGAATGTTGCGGTGTTTCCCATCAGGCTTCGAAGGGACCACCGTGCGGTTACGCGGTTGATATCCGGCGGCGGTTTCGGTTTGGGAGTGGGCCGCGGGGTCGGGGTGGGTTTCGGGATGATGGTGTCGAAGATGGGCGCGGCTCCGAAGTTGGGATACTTGTCGTCCGCATCCGCAACGATGGTTTCCTTCTGTTTTGGAGTGGCCTTTTTTGCGTATTCGGTTTCCCCCTCCACGGGCGGGGTTTCGGGCTCTTCCCCGGCGGCTTCTTCCTGCTCTTCTCCCTGGTCAGGATCCTTGATCGTGCTGAAGGCATACGCCTCCGGCGGGCTGAAACGCGTGTTCATCAGGAGGTATCCCAGGAACAGGATCACCACTAAAAGGGTGACGTTAATGAGTACGATTTTCCGATTCATGACTTTTCACTCCGTTTAAGTGGATTGTTTCGGGCAAGCCCGAAACTCTTCTCGCTCCCGCCTAGTTCTCCTCCTTTGGGGGGATCGCCTTCCTGTCGGTACGGGATTGAATCGAGGAAGGTCTTGTTCCCTCCTCCTTTTTCCTGGAGGTTTCCTCCTTTTTCTCGCCACCGGTCTGGACCATGCGTGCCACGGTGATGGAGACATCGGTTCGTGTACTGTCCAGGTGGGAGTTGATTTCGAGTTCGCGAATGAGAACAGCCTCTCTCTCGAATCCCTTTAACAGTTTACTCACGGTTTCCAGGTTGCCCTGGGAGGTTACAGTCAGGGTAATGAAGGAATAGTCGTTCACTCCCTCGATGGGCTCGACCTTGGCCGGCTCGATGCGGGGATAGGAGAACCCGAGCCTGCGGCACAGATCGGCCACGAATTCGCTGAAGGCCTTTTTGGGATCCTCGCCCCCGGCGAGTCCGGTATTGGAGTCCTTTCCCACGATGTCCCAGTAAACCTTCTGGATCCTCTTGCTCTTTTTCATCTTGGCCAGGTAATCCTCGTACTTTGCCTTCTCTTTATTCAGCTCGGTGGAAGAGCTAGACAAATCCCTGTAGATCTGCAAAACACCGTACTCGCCTATGAGCCAGCCAAGCAGTAAAATGAGGATCAGTCCCCCGAGGATGCGTTCCCGTTTTGATAAATTCAATCCTTCTCTCCTTTGAATTGACAGAGTAGAGTATAGTTCAACACCTTGGGTCTTTTACTGGGCAGGTTCTTCCATGGCCTCTGCTTGATGTGCACCTCCCGGAAAAAGCCCGACTCCTCCAGGTCCCCGATAAACCGGTTCAAATCCTTGATGGTGATGGCGTGACCGCTGATTTCCACGATTTCGTCCTTTTTGTATTTGAAATCCGTGATGGATACCTTCCGGGGCAGGTAGGAATAGGTGCTGATCCTGTCCAGGATGGCCAGGGCGTTCTTTTCATCCCGAACATAACTCGAGATGATACGGGTCTTTTTCTGCATGTCGACCAGCTTGCGAACCTCGGGATCCAGCTTGTTGATCTCCTTTTTGTACCACCTGGTCAACGCCTCCTGCCTGAGGCTGTAAGAACGAAAATTCAGAACGGCCAGAACGAGCACAGCGATTATCATCACGGCGATGCTGATGATATTCTGCCTCTTCCGGCGGTACTCCTGGCTCTCGATATATCTTTCCGATAATGTATTCAAACGGATTCCCTTTTCACAAAAGGGCTCCAACGCGGCACCGAGAGCGGGGAAATAGGCGGCCGGAAGACGATCCAGACCCGAAATCCGCTGGGTATCGTGAAGGATCTCCACCTCCACACCCAGATTGCCGGTCAGGTAGGAAGTGACATTCTGAAAACCCGCCCCCTCGCCGGATAGATAAATCCTGCTCACCGCAGGACAATCAAATTCCCTCCTGGCGAAATCGTACGTCTGACGGATGGATTGGATCAGCTTTTTCTTCCACCGGTTGAATACGGCCACTTCCTCCGGCTTGTTCTCCCCTGAGGGCTGGATGGTTTGAGCTGGTTCCTCCTGATCGCCGGGGAAAGTCAGGATGTCTTCAGTTTGAATAAACGCCTTCGGATGAAAGTAGGATCCCGGATCCGCCATGTCGATCCCCCGGATATCCTCGAGCGTTACGGGCTCGGAACGGCCCGGCAGCTCGTTCCACTCCGAAAGGAGCTTCTCCAGCCCGGTCGAGGTGCTTCGGGTGAATGTCATGATCCCCTTGTTGATGATGACAAAATCAACGCTTAAAAGCCCGATGTGGATCAGGGCGATGGTGATGTCGTCCGCCACCTCTGGAACAAGGAAGCGGAAGAAGTTGTAAAGGCTCACGGAGGAAACCGTGGCGGAAACGGGCTGTATCCCGGCACTTGTCAGAATGCCGAGATGCTCCTCGATCACCGGGGAATCCACGGCGGAAATCAGGACGTGGGAGCCGGTCACGTCCACCTTTTTCATAAGGAAGTGGGAGATGATGTGTCGTTCCACGTTAAAGGGGATGTGTTTTTCCGCCTCGAACCGGGCCATATGTGTGAGTTCTGAATCGGCCACGGAGGGGAGGAAGGAATGGCGGACCGTGACGGAATGCTTGGGAATAATCAGGACGCTTTCCCCGGGATGGCATTTGCTTGCCTTGAGGGCGCTTTTGAGGGTTTCGCCCTTTGCCCTCGCCCGCAACTGGGCGTCTTCCTCGCTCGTTTCCTGAAAGGGAACCGTGAAAAACCCCTCGATGCTGAATTGATTCTTATGATGCTTCAGGCTCAAAACCTTGCATTCTTTTTCATTGATATCGAAGCTGGTGTAAAGAGCGGCCATTTGTCTATTCTCTAACCTTTCTTTCGGAATTGGGCGTTCTAACGTTCCCTCCACTGAAGGATACGTACGGTGGGACAGTCCACCGTGATGCGTTCGTCGTCGTCATCCTCGTCCTTTCTCCTGATCCGTCTCCTCACGTCGGGGTTGTAATCATCGTCGGTGGTGTCCACATTGAAGGACTCCCAGGTTCGGGAGACCACCACCTCGATGGTTCTCCGGGCGCTTTTATACTTGCCCACGGAAATGATGCGGAAGTTGGTTGAATTGGTGGTGAGTCGCTGGAGACTGCGGATGCGGGATATGACGGGGCCGGACAGGCCGTCCACCTGGCTGAGCTCGCCGATGTTCCGGAAGGCGTTGTCGTTATCGATGTCGTAATCGGAACCGCCCCTTCTGTAGTCGATGATGGCCTGGGCGAGGTCGCCGGGATCGTTCCCGGCCACCCCGGATGCTGCGATCAGGGCCGTGAGAACCGCCTCCCCCGCCGTATTGACGTTCAGCGCCCCGGAGGAATTGATCGTGAGGCAGTCGCGAAGACCCTCCGGTTCCCTGTTATACCAGGACTCGAGGTCGTCCTTTGTGATGTCCATCACGTGAATGTTGTCTTCCTCTCTTTCGGCGCGTTCCTTGAAGAGCTCGGCCTTTCTTTCTTCCGGATCGAATCCGTAAAAGAGCTCGGGGGTCATCCCGTACACATCCAGGAGTTCCTCGACGGATGTAAAGAAGTCGTTTTTGAGTCGATAGAGGATTTCCTCGTCGGAGTCGTAATCGAGTCCGAAATCCTCCTCGATCAATTTCTGATAGGCCTCCGTTTCAGTGGGTGCTTCTCCGCTGGCCGGGATATCGCCGGGATCTTTCCAGTCCAGGATGGCAAAGGCGATTTTCTCGGCCTCCTCGTCTTCGTCCTCGCCGATGAAATACTTGATAAGTTCCCTCAGCACGGAGACATTCATGGTATTCAGGTTCAGATAGCTTTCCTCATCGATGATTTTCACCGTGTATGTTCCATCGCCCATTTCGATATTGATCTTATCCTCGGGGAAGACCCAGACATCTCCCTCGGCGTCGAAGACCTGGGCGTCTTCGGAGCGGTCGATGACCATGTCGTTCTTGAGGTCGCAGATCGCCTTGGAAATGCCTGCCCGGGCCAGTTGAAAGGCAATGAAGTTTTCCTTTTTGAGCTTGGTGAGCCGGACCTCGAGCCTCATTTCATAGGCCAGGGAATAGGCGATGAGGGAGAGCACGGTCACCATCCAGAGCGTGAGGATCAAAATGATCCCCCTCCTTTTATTTCGAAAAAGCCGGGATGGGTCAGTCATCCTCATCATCCTCCAGTGAGGGCAGGTAATTCTCGAGTGCCATCGGGATCCGGATCAGGGTGGAATACGTTTGTGTTTTGACCTTTTTATTACCGGAAGCCCCTTTTTTATTATCCGCCCGGGGCCTCTTTTCATCCTCGATTTCAATGATAACCCGGATATATGCGGGGAGCCCGTCCGTGGGTTTCAGTTGCTGTTTGCTGAGTTTCTCCTCGTACAGGGGATCCTCCTCGTCCAGTTCCTCGGTGGGATTCCGGTATCGCTTGGCGCTCGAGTCCCAGTCCTCCGCCTCCATCCAGTCCTCGTCGTAGAAAAAACCGTAAAAGAGCTCGAATCTGCGCACCCCCCGGGCCAGAACGTCCCTGCGGGGGATCTTCTCCTCGAGCACGTTTCCCTCGTAATCCTTCATGGGTTGGATGATATCCTCTTCGAGTCGGACCAGGGCGTCGTCCTCCATCTGGTAGCTGATGCGCCCCAGGGACCACGGTTGGGTCATGGTGATGCCGTCGTCGTACTGATACCGGACAAACGTCATGCCATCCTGGTCGCGGCTGTTCTCGCCCCGGAATCCGAGGTCGATTTCGATTCCGTATTCGTAGGGGTTTTTCGCCCCCGGGCTTTCGGGATCGTCCTCGTCGCCGTAGAGGAATTCATCGAGCCGCCCATCCTCCTCCGCCCTGTTCCACTCCTGCTCGAACCGCGAGAGTTCCCTCCGGAGGGTGTTGTTGTAGGATGTTTCGGAGCGGTAAAAGATGCATCTGAGATCCCGGCTTATGGTGTCGAATATGACGCGGGCATGTTGCATTCGGTTGATTTCCCTCTGGCCGGATTCGTAAGCCCGGATCCCGACCCGGAAGGTGGTGTACAGGGAGGAAGCCACGATCGCGAAAATGGTCACCGCGATCAGAACCTCCAGCATGGTAAAGCCCTTTCGGGTTATGGAACGCTCTCGCCTCATAAGGTCACTTCGATCAATATAGTTTGTTCTCCCGTTTGCTCGTGTATGTAAATTTCTCCGTGTTGGTCAGGTATGTCTCGATATGAACGGGGGTGAAACGCTTCATCTTCTTATCGTCGTAAATAATCGTCAGTTTGATTCTCGTCAGGGTTTCGAATTCGTCGATCTCCCCCTCGAAGGAAACGTCGGGGTAATCCACTTCCTCCTCCTCGATGTCCACTTCCCAGTAATAGTTCCGGTATTTCCCCCTGTCGCCGGTTTCGTCCGTTTCGTATTCCCCCTGTTCGGGAGAGAGAAATTTCCCCTCGTCGTGATCCCCCTGGGGGGGAACAACCTCGAATTCCTCCAGAACCTGCTGTCCCAGGAGGCAGGAGGTGGTGACGATCTGGCTCCTTCTCACCGTGGCCAGGGAAACCGTGAACGAACGGAGCAGGGCGGCAATGGCCACCCCCAGGATCATGATGGATATGATCGCCTCGAGCAGGACAAAAGCGGATCGTCTCCGGAAAGAAACCGATCCGGTGCGGTGTATGTGAAAAAGGGTCATCATGGCTCGAACTCCCTCAGGAACTGATCGAAATCCTCGACGGTCACCTGTTCACCTTGCTCTCCGGTTTCCCGTGGGGTCCCTTGCTCCTCTTCCTTCCGTTTCCCCTCCTTATCCACGGAGTAAACCTCGGGAAGCCCCGTGGCGTAAGGGACGTCGATTCCCATCATCCTCACGGGCGCGCCTTTTCGGGGGGTCTTGTTCCGGAGAACGATGGTGGCCCCGGTCGATGTTCCATTGGGGTGGAAGATAATCCGGGGGATCTTCTCTTTCCCCTCGGGATCCTCCCCTGTGGTGATCTCTTGAAAGTCCACGTAACGGGGCAGGGTCTGGATCTGTTCGATCTGCTCCCTCTTCTGGGACTGGCGGTCCCCCGAACCCATCACGCGGGTATATTTGTAAACGTTCAAATCCAGGCGGTATCGCCCCTTCTCCGTATCGAACCGGATCTCGGTTTCGTATTCCCTGGTGATGGCCTCGGAGCGGGCGTATCGCATCAAACTGACGATCTTCCTGGTCGAGCTGATCAGCTTGTTCTTTTCATGCAATCCCCGCATGTTGGGAACGCTGAAAACCAGCATGGCGGATATGATGACCACCACGATGGCGAGTTCCATAAGAGTGACCCCGCGACGGGCGGCCGCCGCGGGCCTGGTCTTCGTGAACGCCTCATGCAAATATGTGAAAAGACTCATCTTCATTGTCTTACCATTACACCCCGCTTCCCTGGGTGGGATCCAGGGTGAAGATCGGAAGGAGCATGGCGATCACCACGAATCCGACCACGAGACCCATGGCCAGGATGATCATGGGTTCCAAAAGCGAGGTCAGGGTTTTCACCGAACGATCCACTTCCGTCTCGTACGAGGAAGCGACCCGCAGGAGCACTTCGTGGAGGCGACCCGTTTCCTCACCGATGGCGATCATGTTCACCACAACCGGGGGAAACACACTGCTGCCCCGGAGGGGCGCCGCGATGCCGGAACCCTGTGTGATATCCTCGGAAATCTGGACCACCGTGTCCTGGATCAACCGGTTGCCCATCACCTCCCGGACGATCTCGAGGGAGGAAAGGATCGAGACGCCGTTTTTGAGAAGCGAACCAAGGGTTCTGGCAAACCTGGCGATCTGCTGTTTCAGGATCACCTGTCCCACAATGGGGATCCTCAGCTGGAAGCGATGCCACAAAAGCCGCCCCTCGTCCGTATGAATGAATTTATAGAAAAAGGCCCCGAAAACCACGAACCCACCGAGTATGATCCACCAGTAATTGCTGAAGATATCAATGATGTTAATCAGCAGCTGGGTGGGAAGGGGCAGGGTCTGGTTCAGGTCCGAGAAGATTTTCAGTATTTTCGGAATCACCACCCCCATCAGGACGATAACCGCCCCGAATCCGGCCACCACCATGATAACAGGATAAGCCAGGGCGGATTTGATCTTGCTGCGGATTTCATCCTCGAGTTCCGAGAATTCGGCCAGTCGCTCGAGGATCCCATCCAGCATGCCCCCGGTTTCCCCGGCACGCACCATGGCGCAGAAAAGCTTGGAAAAGATCTTGGGATGGCGGCTCAGGGCAAGGGCAAGGGTGTCCCCGCCCTGTACGTCGTTACTGATGGTGGTGAGGATCTCCCGGAGATATTCATTGGAGGTCTGGTTCACCACAATACCCAGGGATTTGACCAGTGGAATCCCTGCGTTCAACAGGTCGGCCAGCTGCCTGTTCAATGAGGTGATGTCCGAGGTTTTGATCCGGCGTCGAAAAAGGCTGGAGTAACTCTTCTTTTTCCTGGTAACGGATTTGTCGGATTTCACATTAATGGGAAAATAACCCATGGCCTGGAGCCGGTTGACCACCACCAGCTGGCTGTCCGCCTCCATGGCGCCCTGGATCATTTCCCCCTTCGAATCCTTTGCCTTGTAAGAAAAACTTGGCATATCGATTTAATCCATTCTACTTTTTTAACGCCTTTCACTCGTTCCGGGCAAATTCGTCCTCCATGGTCACACGCATCACTTCGTCCACCGTGGTGAGGCCGCTTTTCACTTTGTGCCATCCGGCGAGACGGATCGGTTTCATGCCCCACTTGATGGCCTCCTTTCGGAGCACGTTGGCGGGTTCCCGATCCACCACCATCCTTCGGAAGGATTCGTTCAACTGCACCATCTCGTAAATCGCGGTCCGGCCGTGATAGCCGGTGTAACGGCACTTTTCACAACCCACGGGACGGAAAAACGTGGCATCGTCGATATCTTCATTTTTGGCGTTCAGCCTTGAAATCAGATCGGGACGAGGCTGGTAGGAGGCCTTGCACTCGGGACACAGAACGCGCACCAGCCTCTGGGCGATGATCCCCTCCACAGACGAGGAAACCAGGAAGGGCTCGATTCCCATATCGAGAAGTCGCGTGACCGCGCCGCAGGCGTCGTTGGTATGGATCGTGGAAAACACCAGGTGGCCGGTGAGGGCGGTTCGGATGGTAATCTCGGCGGTTTCCTGGTCGCGGATCTCCCCCACCATGATCACGTCCGGGTCCTGGCGAAGGAGCGTTCTCAGGATCCGGGCAAAGGTCAGTCCGATATTGGGTACGATCTGGATCTGGGTCACACCGGGGATCCGGTACTCGATCGGATCCTCGACCGTGATGATTTTTTTATCCACCGAGTTGATCTCCGAGAGGGAGGCATACAGGGTGGTGGATTTCCCGCTTCCCGTGGGACCGGTGATCAGGATAATGCCGTGAGGTTTGACAATCATGTCCCTCAGGATCGTGATATGCTGATCCTCGAAACCGAGGCGGTCCAGGGTGCACAGTTCGGAATCGCGCGACAGGATACGGATGGCGATGGACTCGCCGTAAGGGGTGGGTACGGAAGAGACGCGAAAGTCGTATTCCTTCTCCCCCATCTTCACCTTGATCTTGCCGTCCTGCGGGAGGCGCCGTTCCGCGATGTTCATATCCGCCATGATCTTCACGCGGGAGATGATCGCGTTCTGGAAGCGGCGGATCGTGCCCGGGATCGCGGCCTCGTAAAGCACGCCGTCGATCCGGTACCTGATGCGGAGTTCCTTTTCCAGGGGCTCGATGTGAATATCCGTGGCCCGGTCGCTGAGGGCCTCATGGATGATCTGGTTGACGAAGCGGACGATGGAGGCGTCTTCCGCCATCTCGTCGATGTCTTCCACCTCGCCCCCCTCGACCTCCACCTGGCTGCCATCCCCGCTTTCATCCATCATTTCTTCCACGGTTTCCGCACCGATCCCGTAGTAACGCCTGATGGCGTCGTTGATCTCCTTGGGGGCGCTGACGACCGGTTCCACCTCGATCTTGAGCAGCATCCGGAGATCGTCGATGGTGTGGATATCCAGGGGATCGCTCACAGCCACCCGGAGGGTTCCGTTGAACTTGTCCACGGGCATGAGGCCGTAGTGCTTCACCAGCTTGGCCGGGATCTCTTCGATGATCTCTTTCTCTATGACAATTTCACTGAGTTTCACATACGGAATGGAGAGCTGTGACGCCACGGCTTTCAGAACGTCCTCCACAGCAACGAGGTTCATCTTGATGAGGATTTCCCCGATCCGTTCCCCGGTTTTCCGATGATCCCGAAGCGCCATTTCGAGGTCGTCCGGATCCAGCTTCCCGTCACCGACGAGAATCTGCCCCAATTGCTTTTCGGTATTTTGAATCATGGCTTTCCGCCCTCCCTCGTGTTCAAAAACAAAAAGATACAATCATACATCTTAACTATAGTGCGAAAATCATACCAGATCTCATAAGTATGCTGTTCTAACTGCTGGCGGGGGCCCGGGTATTCTCCCTCTCCGAACATAACCCGGAAAACAGTCAAAAGGTTTGGTTTATGGGCATTTATCGCGAAAAACACACGGATCGGCAGGGGGCCGGAAAAATCGCCTCCAGGAGGCATCCGGGGGCGATTGTAAAATCACAAAAGCCGGATTGTGAAATCACAATCCCCCTCGCTCCACACGATATACCGATACCGGTTTTTCCTTACCCCTGAGCTGCATGGGGGCGAGGGCCACGAACCGCACTTCACCCTCCCTGAAACAGGAAGATTCCTTATCTCCGATGCTATCGAAGGTTTCCGCATTGATGAGGATTTCCCCCGGAGCCGCCATGCCCTGGAGGCGATCCGCCACGTTCACCGTGTCTCCCAGGGCCGTGTACTCGATCCGGATCTTTTT
>Ga0272444_10002913_pt1 | contig 15663 bp, 11 predicted proteins | sample SSMForm13_FD_201033 | JGI IMG/M metagenome (GOLD analysis project Ga0272444, IMG submission 201033) | Marine sediment archaeal communities from Little Sippewissett salt marsh, Falmouth, MA, United States - SSM-Form-13 | ecosystem: Environmental > Aquatic > Marine > Wetlands > Sediment ...
AGTATATCTTTGATTTCGGTCTGAATCAACCGGGTTAGAGGCCTGGCTCCGTAACGGGGATCATGCCCGTTTATTGCCAGCCATGTTCGTGCACCGGAAGAAAGAGTGATGGATATCTTTTTAACGGTAAGCTGTTCTTTAAGCTCTTTCATGAACTTATCCACCACCTTTTCCATGATCTCCTCATTCAGCGCATTAAAGTGAATAATGCCGTCAAGGCGGTTTCTGAATTCCGGGCTAAAAAATTTTTCAACAGCTTTTTTTCCTTTGTCCTCGGTATCATATTTTTTATCACCGAAACCGATGGTCTGGCTGCTCATTTCCCGGGTACCGGCATTTGAAGTCATCATAATGATTACATTTCTGAAATCAGCCTTTTTGCCATTGTTATCGGTCAGGGTGGCATGGTCCAAAACCTGAAGTAAAATGTTAAACATATCCGGATGCGCCTTCTCTATTTCATCAAATAGCAGGACGCTGTAAGGATGTTTACGGATACTGTCCGTCAAAAGTCCCCCCTGGTCAAAGCCGATATACCCCGGAGGTGCGCCGATGAGACGCGCCACCGCATGTTTTTCCATGTATTCGCTCATATCGAATCGTGAAAACTGAACGCCAAGAATTCTGGAAACTTGTAGAGACACTTCCGTCTTTCCAACGCCGGTGGGACCGGCAAACAGGAACGAACCGATGGGTCTCTCGGGTGCTCCCAGGCCTGCACGGGAGCGCTTTATGGACGTGACAAGCGATGTTATGGCATCGTCCTGCCCGAAAACAAACTGCTTGAGTTTTCCTTCAAGATTCTCCAACTTTGTTTTATCCGGCGTCGAAACGCTGATGGTCGGTATTCTTGCCATCTTGGCCACGATTTTTTCAATATCTTTGGGATGGATTTTCTTTCTGCTTGAAGGCCCCGAAAGTCTGACAAACGCTCCGGCTTCATCGATCACATCTATGGCTTTGTCCGGCAGATAACGATCATTGATATATTTTGCGGAAAGTTCAACAGCGACTTTCAGTGCGGGATCTGTATAAATAATACCGTGATGTTCCTCATAACGGGATCGCAACCCTTTTAAAATCTGGATAGTCTCCTTAATCGGAGGTTCCAAAATCTCGATTTTTTCAAAACGGCGGGACAGGGCACGGTCCTTTTCAAAGTAATTTTTGTAATCCTCATAAGTTGTTGAACCAATACACCGCAGATCACCGGTAGCCAGTACCGGTTTCAGGATATTCGACGCATCCATGGATCCTCTACTGGTAGCACCGGCGCCCACCATGGTATGAATTTCGTCAACAAACAGGATGGCATCTTTTTTCTTTTTCAGAGCAGACAGCACCCCTTTTAATCTCTGTTCAAAGTCACCACGAAATTTTGTGCCTGCCAGCAGCCCCCCAAGATCCAGGGAATAAATGCGAACATCTTTTAGCAGGTCGGGAATGGATTTGTCATTTATCCTAAGCGCAAGCCCTTCGGCCATGGCTGTTTTCCCCACACCCGGGTCTCCCACAAAAACCGGATTGTTCTTCCGCCTCCGGCAGAGCACCTGAATGGTTCGTTCCATTTCAAGTTCCCTGCCGATCAAGGGGTCCAGCTTCCCCTGGGATGCACTTTTAACAAGATCGATGGTGAACGCCTCAAGGGGATCGGTCTTCTTCTTTTTTCCCTTTCTGTCTGTTTTCACCAGTCCATCGGATTCATCTTTATAGGGCGATTTGGAAACATCATGGGAAATGTAGTTTAAAACATCAAGACGGGTTATACCTTCGGCGTTCAGAAAATATTCGGCATGGGAGTCCTTTTCTTGAAAAATCGATGCCAGTATGTCACTGACGGCCACTTCCTGTTTTTCGGCGGAACGGACATGATTAATCGCCCGCTGAAGCACCCTTTGAAAGCCCACAGTCTGCTGCAGCACATATTCATTCCCTTCGGGGATACTCACCATCCGCTGGCTGAAAAATAATTCAAGGGCGTTTCTGAGGTTCAGGATATTACCCCCGCAATTTTCGATGATTTCTATACCGTTTTTGTCGTAAAGAATGGCAAAAAGCAGATGTTCTATACAAACATACTCATGACGTCTTTTCCTGGCTTCTCTTACCGCAAAGCCGAGCGTTTCGCTGAGTTCTTTATTGATCATAGTCTATTCTTCCTCCATAGTACATTTAAGAGGAAACCCGTTTTCACGGGCCAAATCGTTAACAGTGTTCACTTTGGTTTCAGATACTTCATATGTATAAACACCGCAAATACCGATGCCTTTTTGGTGGACATTCAGCATAATTTTTACCGCTTCTTCCGGTGATTTGTTAAAAACAAGCATCAGGATTTCAACGACAAACTCCATGGTGGTATAATCATCATTGTGAAGTAGCACCTTGTACATGGGAGGTTCATCGATCTCGTCCCTGGTTTCTGAAATAACTTCTTCTTCTATTTCAGGACTGTATTCGCTCATGGTACCATTTATGAGTCTGTTGCTAAATGGTCTTCTCGCACAATCTCTGCGTTATGCTCAAAAAACAATCCGCGGAATATCAAATATATGCCTGCCTGCCCCGTAGGTCCGGCAGATCGTACCGGGGTGGTTATTTTTTTCGCATGCCTTGATCTTGAACGAAAATCCTCATTAATCAACAGACTCATTTACCACAATTTGAATTCCCAAAGTGTAATAAATTTAGGAAAGTGCTTTCAACAAAAATAAGTTTTTATTTAAATTGGCAGTGCAAAAGGCACAGACAATAATTTTACTCACTTGGGTCACTTCAAACTTTATTTCACTCTTTTGCACACAGAAACCCCTACCCATCTATACATGAAAGCATTTTTTATGCCAAGAAAAACTAAGTCCAAACGTTATATAAAACTATAATCATTTTAACCCGGCCTTGTAAAGAGGATAAACCGAAAAAAATCTTCCCTTCTTTAACCTCAATTGAGAGTTTTTTACTCGATCTGCACCGATCTCTTGTGCATCAAGGGTCCGCGAAAATCCTCGACATATCCACGGGTATGCCTGCGGTTTTCGCGAACCTTTATGCATCAAGATCTCAGCACATGTCTTCGCAAAAAATCTCTCAACTTAGGTTTAACTATCTTCCGCAGCATTTTTTATATTTTTTCCCGCTCCCGCAAGGACAGGGTGAATTCCGGCCGACCTTTTTTTGGGTCCGTTTGACCGGTTTTTTCTTTTCGGGTTCATCACCACTGGAAAATATCATTTTCTGTTCCTTGGGCTGTTGCAAATCAGCTATCTTTTTGGGTTCGGATATCTGGATTCGAAACAAAATACCCAACGTTTCTTCTTTGATCCTGGAAATCATGTCCTGAAACAGTTCGAACCCTTCTTTTTTGTATATGATCAGGGGATCCTGCTGAGCATATCCTCGCAAACCGATCCCTTCTTTCAGGTGGTCCATGCTTAACAGATGATCTTTCCACAAATTGTCCACGGTCTGGAGCATGATAATTCGTTCAAGGTTCCTGAATTCTTCTGTGCCTATGGAAGCCTCTTTTTCATTATACAGACCTAAACCGGCATCAGAAATTAACTCGGCCAGTCCATCGGTTGTGAGTCCGTCCAGGGTATCATTATCCAATTTGCCCAAACGGAAGTGAAATTGTTTGAACACCTCTTCATTCAGCCCTTTCCAGTCCCACTCTTCAGGAAGCGCTTTTTCATTTATGCAGCTATCTGTTATCTCCTGGCACTTTTCGCGAATCATATCCTCAATGGCCGGTTTTAGGCTTTTACCGCCCAGAGCTTCCCTCCGCTGTTTGTAAATAACCTCCCTTTGTTGATTCATGACATCATCATATTCTAATAATTGCTTTCTGATATCAAAATTGTGTGCCTCAACCTTTGCCTGAGCATTTTCAATGGCCTTGCTTATGAGATTGTGTTCGATGGGCTCACCCTCTTCCATCCCCAGCTTCTCCATAATTCCGGTTATCCGTTCCCCGCCGAATATCCGGAGTAGGTCATCTTCCAGGGCAAGGTAGAAACGAGATGAACCAGGATCGCCCTGTCTGCCCGAACGCCCCCTGAGCTGATTATCGATTCGCCGACTTTCATGTCTTTCAGTTCCCAAAATATGAAGCCCTCCAAGATCAGTGACGCCCTGGCCCAATACGATATCGGTTCCACGACCAGCCATATTTGTTGAAATCGTAACCGCCCCTCTCTGACCCGCCATTGCGATGATCTCGGCCTCCTTTTCATGGTTTTTTGCATTTAGGACCGTATGTTTAATGCCTCTTTTTTTTAATTTTTTTGAAAAACTTTCTGAAACATCAATGGAAATGGTTCCCACCAGAACCGGCTGCCCCTTTTCATGAAGTTCGATGATTTCATCCATGGCCGCATCAAATTTCTCCCGGCGGGTTTTATAAATTACATCCGGAAAATCCTTTCGGATCATGAGTTGATTTGTAGGAATAACCGACACGTCTAAATCATAAATCTTTTTGAATTCAACAGCCTCTGTATCGGCAGTACCGGTCATGCCGGCAAGCTTATTATACATCCTAAAATAGTTCTGAAAGGTAACGGTAGCCAGAGTCTGGTTTTCGTTTTCGATCTTTACGTTTTCTTTGGCTTCAAGTGCCTGGTGCAATCCTTCAGAGTAGCGACGTCCGGGCATGAGGCGGCCTGTGAATTCATCTACGATGATAACCTCCCCATTTTTGACAATATAGTCGACATCACACTTGAAGAGGGTGTAGGCTTTAAGCGCCTGGTTTACATGATGAAGAAGTTCAATATATTTCGGATCATACAGATTATCGACCTTGAGTATTTTTTCCGCTTTTGCGATCCCTTCCTCAGTCATAACTGCTGACCGGGCCTTTTCATCCACGGTGTAGTCTTCTTCAGATACAAGACGTGGAATAACGCCATTGACCAGATGATATAGTTCAGTGGATTTCTCGGCCGGACCGGATATAATCAACGGGGTTCGAGCCTCGTCAACCAATATACTGTCAACCTCATCAACAATGGCAAAATTGAGTTCTCCCTGGACAATGGAGCCTTTATCAAACTTCATATTGTCCCTCAAGTAGTCAAAACCGAACTCATTGTTTGTTCCGTATGAAATATCTGAATGGTATGCGGCTTTTCGATCTTCATCATCCAGACCGTGTAATACACATCCCACGGAAAGACCGAGAAAATTATAAATATGCCCCATCCATTCTGTATCACGCCTTGCCAGATAATCGTTCACCGTAATAATATGAACCCCCCTGCCGGTAAGTGCGTTCAGATAAGCGGGAAGAGTGGCTGCCAGAGTCTTGCCTTCACCGGTCTTCATTTCAGCAATTTTTCCCTGATGAAGCACAATTCCGCCGATTAGCTGTACATCAAAATGACGCATACCCAGGGTGCGGATCGATGCTTCTCTCACGGTTGCAAAAGCCTCCGGAAGAATATCATCAAGGGATTCGCCATTGTTCAAGCGCTCCTTAAACAACTGGGTCTGTGTTTTCAGCGCTTCATCATTCATGGCCTGGATCTGAGGTTCTATGGCATTAATCTTTTCAACAACAGGGTGTATTTTTCTTAATTCCCGTTCGTTTTTACTGCCAAATATTTTGGTTAAAAAATTTGCGACCATATAATCAATATTCCTCCTGAATATTTACTTTATATTTCCGGCTCGGAGTATACCATTAATCAATAGACATTGCAAAACCGGTTGTGACAATCTCACGATAAGAAACATAAAAGGAAAGGAAAAGAAAGGAAAATAATCCAAGGATTGTAAAGAATGTCGGTTGGTTATATTGAGTTTTAAAAGTTCCGAGACGTTTAATTTAGAATGTATTTTTTGGGGTTTACCGGGATTCCGTTTAATAAAACCTCATAATGGACATGGGGGCCTGTTCCGCGTCCTGAATTACCCATAAGAGCAATCGTATCACCTCTCTTTACCGCTTGTTTTCGTTTTGTTAATACCTTTTGTAAATGCCCGTATCGGGTAACCATTCCATGGCCGTGATCAATTACAACTGTTCTGCCCAACAATCCCTTGGCTCCGGTAAATGTTACAATGCCATCCCCGGTAGCCGTAATCGGTGTTCCCTTGTGATTGGCAATATCCAATCCTTTATGGAATTCTCGAAGACCTGTAAAAGGGGATTTCCGGTGTCCGAACCCTGAAGATATCCACCCCTTTGCCGGACGGATCGCGGGGGTGGATGACAAAAGATTTCTCTGGTATTCAAGAGAGCTATAAAGGGATTCAAGCCCTTTTTGTTGTTTGATTGATGCCAGGTTTAGCTGCCGGGTTTGCGAATGCATTTCGCGCATTAGACTGTTATGCTTCTCTTCAAGTGGAACCTGTGAATCGAAATTTTCAGGAATTGAACCGCCCACTCCAAAAAGGCTGTCATGATCGGCAGGTTTTTCAAGGTTGGCAATAATTCGTATTTTCTTCTCAAAATTATTTAAATTAACCAGCGTTGACTTTAACGTGTTGATCTCATCAGCAAATTTTTGAATCTGCCGGCGCTGGGTAACGATCTCATCATTTTGATTGGCAATCTTGCTCTCGAATTCCTGTTTGTTGAGTGTCGTCTTAATCGTATAATAATCATAAATAACAAAAGCGGACAATATTACAAAAACAGTAAAACCAGCGCTGATAATGCCTAAAAAGCGTCTGGAAACGGTTAACTGCTTTACTGTAGATCCGGTATAACTTAAAATAAAAAACGAAATCCCCCTGTGCCCCATAAGCTTTTTACACTTATAAAGAGTCTGTTTCACTCGATCTAAAAGCAGTATTAATCTGTTCTGAATATGCATGTGCTCGATTTAATATAAATTTGAATGCTAAATCCGCCAAAGATCGGTAACGGTTAAAATGTCTGAAATTGTAATATCCTACCGTTTTTTTTAACTTCTGTAAAAAATATATTTCTTTACAAATTTTAATCTGGTTATTAATTAGTGTAATTTATCATTAATAACATAGTCTTGTCAATAACTTCGATATTTTCTCAATGCGTTCTGATGTATTCATTGATGATATTGCCCCGCCCACTGATAATACAACGTAAAAAAAACACCTTTTTTATTGTTCCCGCAATCTACTTCTAACAGTATCTTTCGCCCGTTTGCAAAAAAAACTTTAGTAAAGAATCAGAATCCAAATGAGAAACGGGAATCTGAAACAAACTGTAACCTAAGTTGGCAATTTTTTGCGAAGAGATGTGTTGAGATCTTGATGCATAAGGGTTCGCGAAAACCGTCTCGAAAAGACATGGGGATGGATATGTCGAGGATTTTCGCGGATCCTTGATGCGCAAGAGTTCGGCGCAGATCAAGTAAAAAATCGCTCAATTTGGTTTTAAATAGGATTGACGCCGAAAACCTTTTACCTGAAAAATTCAAGCGTTAATTCTCAGGTTTTCGGCGTCATTTAGGCTCTTTCTAAACACCATATTATAATTAGGCAATCCCCAATTTAAATTTGAGAGATTTAAGTGTGTTTTTCATAAGCATGGTGATGGTCATGGGCCCGACACCTCCGGGCACCGGTGTAATATAGCCTGCAATTTCCTTGGCCGCATCAAAATCAACATCTCCGCTTAAAATCGCAATCTTCTTCCCGGTTTTTTCACTGATCTTCTCACCGATCCTGTTGACACCCACGTCAATTACGCATGCTCCGGGTTTGATCCACTCGGGTTTTACCAATCCTGGAACGCCGGCAGCCACGATCAGGATGTCCGCTCGCTGACAATGTCCAGCCAGATCTTTTGTTCGGGTATGAACAACGGTGACGGTTGAATTGGCGCCCGGGCCCTTCTGGACCATCATATTGGCTATGGGTTTCCCTACGATGTTGGAACGGCCCACAACTACCACCTCGGCTCCGCTGGTCTCGACTCCGGCCCGAACAATCATTTCCTGTATACCTGCCGGGGTACAGGGGGGAAACTTGACTTCATCACCGCCGATCATCAGACGTCCCACATTAACTGGATGAAATCCGTCCACATCCTTGTCAGGATCAATGGCGTTTAACACTTTTTTTTCATCGATATGCTTTGGAAGAGGGAGCTGAACAAGGATACCATTGATGGAATCATCTTTGTTGTATTTGTCAATCATACCCAAAAGTGCCTCTTCGGAGAGGTCATCGGGCTGGCTATCCTGTATCTCATTGAATCCGACCCGGTGGGCGGTTTTAATTTTGAGGGTCACGTAAGAAATTGACGCAGGACTTTCACCGACCAAAATGGTTACAAGGCCCGGAACAACGCCGTGTTTTTCTTTAATTTCTGCTACTTCAGCAGTAATTTCTTCAAGAATTTCTTCACGGATTTCAGTTCCTTTAATTAGTTTTGCTGCCATTTTTAATCTCCTTTCATAAATAGTTTTAGATTTTGTTATAAATTACTATTTACTATCCCATTCGTTATTAGATCAAAAAGCTTTTAGACTAATAAGATCTCAATGTCAAGAAGACTCGTCATTTGATTTGGCGGATGCGTTTACCAACGCTCTGAAACGTCTATAAAAATAATAAAATAATATTTTTATTGTCTTCCTTTTCATTTTGTTATATCGGGACGTTAATAAATATGGCAATTATTTAGTGTTTTGGCATTCAAGTATAACAATTAACGAGAAGGAGGTCTTGACTATGAAAAAAATTTTTCTGTGTTTCCTTACTGTAATTCTTTGCGTCGTCTTATTATGCCCAGGTGCCATGGCAGCGGAAGCCGCGCCCATCAAGCTGACATTCAGTATTTTCTTTCCTCCAACGCACGGGCAGACAAAAGCTGCGATGGACTGGGCAAAAGAAATTGAGACACTCACCGATAATAAAGTGCAAATCACGGTTTTCCCCGGCGGAACCTTGACAAAAGCTCCCCAATGTTACAGCGGCGTGGTCAATGGAATTTCAGATTTGGGATTCAGTCTGTTCGCCTATACCCGAGGACGTTTTCCGGTTATGGCGGCAGTTGACCTCCCCATGGGGTATCCGAATGGAAAAACGGCCAGCAAGGTTGCCCAGGAATTCGCAAAGACCTTCAATCCCAAAGAGTTAAATGACGTTAAAGTCCTTTATCTTCATGCACACGGCCCGGGCCTTCTTCACACAAAGAAACCCGTAAGGAAACTTGAAGATCTCAAGGGGATTAAAATCAGAGCTACCGGTCTAAGTGCCAAGGTCGTTCAAGCGCTGGGTGGTGTTCCGGTGGCCATGCCCCAGGGTCAAACCTACGAATCTCTGAAAAAAGGGGTCGTAGAGGGAACATTCGGCCCCATGGAGGTTCTAAAGGGGTGGAAACAGGCCGAGGTTATCAAATATACGACCGAATGTTACAGCGTCGGGTACACGACCACCTTTTTCGTTGTAATGAATCTTGACAAGTGGAACGCCCTACCTGCCGATATACAGAAGATTTTTGAAACAGTTAGTGAAAAATATGTGGATGTTCATGGAAAGGTATGGGACAGCACCGATGAAGAAGGCCGAAAATATACACTAAGCCTGGGCAACGAAATTATCCCCCTGTCCGATGAAGAAAGTGCCAGATGGCGCAAGGCCGTAGAACCGGTGATTAACGATTATATCACCAACACTCCCAACGGCGACGCCTACGTTAAAAAAATCAGAGAATTGATGGCCCAATAATATAATGCTTTAATTTAAGCTTTAAAATTTATTATCCTGTTTTTACAATATATACATTAGTATATTTTTCACACAAAGGGGTTGCCTTGCACCCAACATGAGGGTTTAAGGCGACCCCGAATTTTATGACGCATAAGCAATATTAACATGTATACCTTTGAAAAAATATCTCATGCTATGGCAAAGAGACTCTACTGGATTGCGGGAGTTGCAATTGTCGTCATGATGCTTCTTACCTGTGCGGATGTGGTCTTGCGATATTTTCGAAAGCCCATCCCCGGCACCTATGAGTTGGTTTGCTTCCTGGGGGCTGCGGCGGTTGCATTCTCTATGGCCCATACGTCGGTGGAAAGAGGTCATGTGGCGGTAACCTTTGTGGTCAGCCTATTTCCACGGCGAATTCAGGGTCTGATTGAAAGCATCACCACAATCTTTGGACTGTCCTTTTTTTCGTTAATCGCCTGGCAATCGACAATCTATGCAAATGAGCTTCATCGCTGCGGTGAGGTCTCTTTGACCCTGGAACTCCCTTTTTATCCATTTGTATATGGGATCAGTTTTTCGGCGGCAGTCGTTTGCCTCATATTGCTATCAGATCTGTTTAAGAATCTTTTGAAACTATTTGGAAAATGAGTCTGACAACCACTGGAATCATAGGTATTATCATACTGGTTTTGCTTCTCTATTCTAAAATGCCTGTGGGCTTTGCCATGGGTTTTCTGGGATTGATGGGATTCAGCTACGTGGTAACCTTTGAAGCGGGCTTTAACCTTTTGGCACGTGATGTCTGGGATGTTTTTTCTTCCTATAATTTGACCGTTATTCCTCTTTTTGTATTTATGGGGCAGATTGCCTTTCACGCCGGTATCAGCCGAAGGCTCTATGATTCCGCCTATGTATTGTTTGGCCACCGCCGGGGGGGGCTTGCCATGACAACCGTGGGGGCGTGTGCCGGGTTTTCGGCCATATGCGGATCAACCAATGCTACGGCAGCGACCATGGCAACCGTTACCCTTCCCGAAATGAAACGGTACGGGTATGATATGAGTCTGGCCACAGGTACTGTGGCCGCAGCAGGAAGCCTGGGGATTCTCATACCTCCCAGCGTGATTTTCATTGTATATGGAATTTTGACCGAGCAGTCCATCGGTAAACTTTTTGCTGCGGGAATTCTTCCCGGTATTCTTCTCTGCTTTCTTTTTTTAATGACCATTTACCTCAGGGTCTTGAAAAACCCCTCCCTTGCGCCTCCCGGTCCCAAAACCAGTTTCAAAGAGAAATTCAGATCCTTTGCCGGTGTGATTGAAACGTTGATACTGTTCGCCCTGGTCATGGGAGGTATTTTTTTCGGTATTTTTACGCCCACCGAGGCGGCGGCCATCGGCGCGTTTTTAACCATTCTCATCGCGATGTTCAGAAGGCAACTCACCTGGAATGCGTTTGTCAAATCCCTGGCAGATACCACTAAAATAAGTTGCATGATTATGGTCATTGTAACCGGCGCCGTAATATTCGGCCATTTTATGGCCATTACCCGGCTGCCTTATGAACTGGCCGAATGGGTGAGTTCTCTTCCCTTCCCTCCCCATGCCGTTATGGGGGTGATTATTCTGGTCTATCTTTTCGGGGGCTGTTTTATGGACGCCCTGGCCATGATTATGCTGACCATCCCTATATTTTTTCCGGTGGTTCAAAAACTTGGTTTCGATCCGATCTGGTTCGGAGTGGTGATCGTATTGATTACAGAGATGGGAGTCATCACGCCGCCCGTAGGGGTCAATGTTTATGTGGTTTATGGGGTTGCCAAAGATGTTCCACTGGAAAATATCTTCAGGGGGGTTTTCCCCATGCTTTTGGCCTTGCTTCTCTGCAACCTGATTCTTCTTTTATTCCCTCAGATCGCTCTGTTCCTGCCAAATCTTATGAACTGAAGTGTACCTAGTTCGTGTCTGGGGTGATTAAAATTGCCATAATATGGCTTTAAAAAATATCCCATATTTATTCCTTCCCGTATAATTGGTTTTAGGTGTCAGGTTTCAGGTGCCTGTATTCATCATTCCTGACACCTGACACCTGAAACCTTAAGATATGGAACAAAAATGGGATTAAAATTCCATCTGTATACACGGCGATTTTCACCACCCCACCTGACACCTGAAACCAAATAGCCATAGCAATCTTAGCAAACAACAGTCTTGATTTACAGCCGTATTGTCTGAATCTGACATATGGGAGTTTACGGTTCGTGCAAGGTTCGGGTAGTCATGCGTTATTTCCCCCCTCCCAACTCTACCTAAATACTATTTGTGGCGTGGCTCTGGATGAAATTTTTCAATCGAGATTTCTGACTTGTGGTTAGTCCTATAAATTTTATAGCTTGTCGATCTGTCTTTATCGAATCGTCGAGGGGATAGACCGTTTCTGACTGCAAAATGGGCATAAATAAAACCTTATCATCAAAATACAAAGAATTATCGGCCACCAGGTTTAATCTAAGCGATTTTGTTAACTGATTTTCCCCATCAACATAACTCAGCCCACCCATACTTATATCGATAATTGGCTTCCTTTTGTGAAGATGAGGTCCAAACACAACAAATACACGGTCATCTACTTTGAATCGCTTATCTTTCCTTCGACCCAAATTAAACATTCTGGCAGTTATATTTTTCAGGCTATTTATTCTCATAGAGTAACGGTGAAAACAAGTAAAACGGATAAGCGCTTTCAAGCCATAAAATGACATGTTTTGTAAAATATTGTTTCTTTTTGAGCCTACGGAATCTTTTTCTGCATTAAATATGCCATTTGGAAATAATTTTTGTAAATTCAACATGGAAAATAACTAAGTAAAATTATATCAGCAGGATATAACCTTTTTTAATAAGGAAATCAAAACATGGAGGGTTATATTAGGAACTGCAGGAAAATCGAAAGAAGAGATTATCCGTCAAATTATTGACATGAATGATCAAAAACGAGACGCACAATTGGCACATATATTTTTTCCAAATGCAAATAGGTTAATGGTGTGTAAATCAAAGCCGTTGGTAAACGCTGATCCTTGTCTATTTACAAACCGTGGCTCCGAAGCCCTTTTTTTAGGTGTCAGGTGTCAGGGTTAAGGGGGAAACGAGGTGACCAATAGCAATTATATGGACGTGGAAAATCTTGAGGTCTATAACAAGTTGTGTCGGTTACACATTTGTTGAATGGATTGGAGAAAACATTGGAGTGGAAAGTCCCAGAGCGTGAACGCCGCTGGCAGTTAGCTGATGAAACGGCAGTGTATGGCGTAAAAAATGAATCGTTCCCTCAGGGCTGGCCCATTACTACTGAACATGTTTCCTGACACCTGACACCTGAAACCAAATAGCCATAGCAATCTTAGCAAACAACAGTCTTGATTTACAACCATTTTCCCGGAGAGCGGACCGGAATCCCCCCTTATTTTCGCTAACCTTGAGTTTTCGATTTGAAGCCAAAAACACGATAAGTTTTGCACTAACGAAGATCAGAGGGTTATTGTTTGATGTCGGCAATAAATTTGTTGGAGGTCTTAATGGCCTCATTCATATTCTGGATCAGACCGTCAATTTTTCCTTTGAGTGTGGAAAACTCCGACCGCAAAGAACCGATAGCCTGGGCATTAAGGTTGTGCTTAAGAAATAGGACATTATCACGAAAAGAAAGTAAAACAGGCTCCATACTTTTTTCAGCCCGATGCATGCTGGCAAGCATCTCTCGGTATCGGGTTTTAGTATCCTGAAGCTTCTGTTTGCTTGACTTACGCAGATCGGCGCTCTTATAGAGTTTCAACTCCTCTTCCCATTCTTCAAATAGGGCATCTGAAACAGATTCCACCTTATCGATCCGTTCGGACACCTTTTTCGCTGCCTTTTCGCTATCTTCATATTCTGCGTTTAACTTTTCATACGCCTTCTTCAGGTTGCTGTTTTTAATATGAATAACTGTGCTAAACTGTTCTAATGCTGATTTAAACTGTTCCTGCGCTTCAGATTGAGCATCCCGGGCGCCCTCTACTCTATCTACAAGAATATCGCGTTTATGAATACCCACCTTTTCCATAGCGCCGTAATATGCCTTGGAACATCCCCCAAAAAAGGGAATCAGAAAAACAGCAATCAAAATCAACCGAACAGGTATTAGAGTCGTCTCTTTTGTCATGAGTTCCTCCTTAGGCCGCTCGTTTCTGTGTTCATCTATTATTGAATTACCTCCTACGACCCACTGATACCACGGCCACCGGCAAGTCTCTATTGCGCACCAAAAACACGTTTCAACAGATCGGTGGTACGCTTAGCGGGATTTTGACGGATCGCGGCTTCCTCACGGGCAAGATAGTGGAAAATTCCGTTCATGCCTCCCTCGGTAACATAATTTGTTAAATCAACCTTAACATCGGGCACAAAAGGCAAAGATCGGTATTTACCGATGACGTTATTGTAGGTCTGAACCGCCCCAACTTGTGACAGGCTGTTTTCTACAATAGGATGCATGGTTTCGGCAAGGGGTTTTGACATCTTACTCTGAAAATACTTTGTGGCTGCATCATCCGGTCCTTTGTAGATGCCCATGGCATCGTCCAGGGTCATTTCTTTAATTGACTGCAAGAAAAGCGCCTGGGCTTTGGGGGTGGCCACTTCCGCCGCTCGATTGAGTTGTAATTCCAGATCGTCGAGCATAGATGACATTCCAATTTTATCCAGTGCATTTTTGACGGCTTTAAAATTTTCCGGTAATGGAATATGAATCGCCGGATCCGCATTAAACCCGTCGGGTTTTCCCAATTGTTTGACCACGGTTTCAGAACCTACGCGAAGTGCATCCTTAAGTCCGGCGGCAATGTTATCAACGGATAGTGCACTTTGCCCACTGTCACTTTTCTCAACACCGCCGACCAAGTCCTTTGCTTTCTGAAACCAGCTGCTTTGTGCGGTTACAACTCCTGAATTGCAGGATAGTGCAAGGATAGTAATACATATTAGGAAGATAGATTTAAACATGTTGAAATTAACGTGTCGTAAATTCATTTGAATTCTCCTGCTAATATCTTGATGAACTCGTAAAAAGTCCGATTTAGACGGTTTCGAAAAAAGTTCAAATTCAAGGCGTGCAAATTTTGTAATCATGAGGCGTACTTTTCGTACGTTGAATGATTGCGAAATGCAGCACAACGCAGAAGTTGGACTTTTTACGAAACCGTCAATATCTTAGCATGCTACAGGAAATGCATCTTGCCTTAACCCTCTTTATTTTCCAAATATTCCCTTAAGTTTATCGGTTGTGGCCTTTACTTCATCTTTAGCGCTTTGACCGGCGTCTTCCAGTTGCTTTTTGGTCTCTTGGGTCACGGCCCGAGTGTCGGTAGTTAATTTTTTGAGTCCTTTGTTAAAAACATCGGTTACTGCCGGGGACCTGATCTTTATGTACAGTGCAGCAAATATCTCTTTAAATGCTTCTGCAGGAGATGCACCGCCTTTTTTCTGGCCCACATTCTTGAGATGAATGTCGGGCAAATTGGCGCTCAGTGGGTTTTCACCGAGCACGGCCATGGCCAAGTTTACCTTTCCGTCGCGCACAATAAAATTTTTGATCAGAATCTTCTTGCTCTCGGGATTTCCCAATAAGAAATCCTTGAGTTCTGCCTCTGCGGATAACAGGGAAACCCCGACATCTCCCAATCTTACCTCGGTCTTCGTCATTTCAGGGCCGTAAGTATTGACTGCATTCTTAATCATGTGTATTTTAGCTTATGAAGATGGGGCAGGATAACCATCTGACCTGCCCCATCTTCACACCTGTATAATCATTGATAACCGAATTGGATTGTTTATTTAACGGGCGTGAATTCAACCCTTCGGTTCTTGGCACGGCCTTTCTTCGTGTCGTTGCTAGCGGCCGGCCGGGTAAACCCAAAACCCTTGGTCGTCAGCCGTTGAGCTTCAACCCCTTTGTCCACAAAATATTGCATGA
>Ga0272444_10002914_pt1 | contig 15661 bp, 9 predicted proteins | sample SSMForm13_FD_201033 | JGI IMG/M metagenome (GOLD analysis project Ga0272444, IMG submission 201033) | Marine sediment archaeal communities from Little Sippewissett salt marsh, Falmouth, MA, United States - SSM-Form-13 | ecosystem: Environmental > Aquatic > Marine > Wetlands > Sediment ...
GGACAATCCCAGCCTCGAACCGATCTCCGTGTGTTTATCCGCAAAATCCATCCGGAGGTCTGAACGAGTCGGACTGAAACGCCTCACCCACAAAAATCTCCCGGATCAGTACGATGAAAAATACGTCGCTTACAAGTGGTACAGGTGGAATAAAAAACATACCGCCCCCCGTTTCTCCGAACACGCCTTCAACACCTCCCTTTCCCAGCTGATAAAGGTTTCCCGGATCCCTCCCGAAATAAATGGCGCGGGAATACGGCAGCCGGTTTTCCTCCCTCTCCACAGGGAAAGCAGCTATCGTGTCCGCCTCTTCGTAAAAGGAGCCACAGCCCCCCTCATCGCCCTGGTGACGGATATCCGGGAAAAGGAGATCCTCGGGAAAATCCGTTTCGATCCACGGGAAACCTCTGATTGGGTTCCGCTCGAAGGCATCCTGACCCTTGAGGGCTCGATCAAATACCAGGCAAAACCACTGTGGTTCTGCATCGGTCTCGAGGAAGAGGGCGAGGTCAAAATCGACCAGCTGACCCTGTTTCCAATCGATGCTGTAGATGGCTTCGATCCGGATGTGATCGAACTGGCGAAAAAACAGCGGATCCGCATCCTGCGCTTTCCGGGCGGGAATTACGTGAGCGGTTATCATTGGAAGGACGACCTGACTTCACTGGATAAGCGTCCCACGAAACGCAACCCGGCCTGGTTTCAATACGATCCTCACCACGTGGGAACGGATGAACATATCCGCCTTTGCCGCCTGATCGGTGCGGAACCCATGATCTGTGTGAATGCGGGGAATGGAACTCCACGGGAAGCCGCCGACTGGGTGGAATACTGCAACGGTTCCCCGGAAACCCAATGGGGCGGGGTGCGGGCAAACCGCGGCCACCCGGAACCTTACAACGTCAAGGTCTGGGAGGTGGGCAACGAATTGTGGGGGGACTGGCAGATCGGACATTGCAGCTCCGAAGAGTACGCTCGACGGTACCGTGCCTTTTATAACGCCATGAAGGCCGCGGATCCCTCGATCCATATCATTGCCACGGGAAACCCGAGCGGCGCCCTTCCCGAATGGAACGATGTTTTGATAAGGGAATGCCCGGATATCCTGCATTCCCTGACCCTTCATTTTCTCTGTACGAACAGCCCCCAGTCTCCACCCGAATTCGCCTTCCTGAGCCAGATGGGTTACTCCTGGTTTTTCGAGAAGGCCTTTTTTCGGAAGATTCACTCCAAAGCAAGGGAAAGAGGCCTCGATCTCAAAATCGCGATTACAGAGGAGATGATCTTTAATCACAGGGCGTATCATCCCCGCCCGGAAACCATGGCAGAGGCACTCTTTTATGCCGGAACCCTCTGTTCCGCCATCAGGACCGAGGGAATCGTCGAAATCTTTACACACAGCGCCCTGATCAATCACGGGGGCAACATGAGAAAGGAAAGGGGAAGGGTTTGGGGCGAACCGGTGTATTACGCCTTCCAGGAGCTCCAGAAACTCGCAGGAACACGACCCGCCGCGTTTTCCCTCAGCTGCCCCTTCTCGGATGTTCCGGAGTGGATGGACTGGGGGGGGACCGCTCCGGAAAAATTCCCACTCCTGGATGTCATGCCACTTGTCGGGAATGGCGATCTCGCGGTTATTGTATCGAACCGCAGCCCGGATCAGGCCGTTCCCCTTGCCATTCGGATCAGGGGGGCGAATTTCGAAAATGGAATCGAGCTGTTTGAGCTGGCAGGGAATTCCTTCATGGCCCGCAACGATCTCCTTCATCCGGAAAGGGTCTATCCCAGTGTGGAAAAGATCAGGGAGAAAGATCCCGGCTCGTTTCAGATCATCACGCCCCCCGCGTCCCTCAGTATCCTGACCCTGAAGCAAAGGCCGTAAACCGCGTTATGAATAAACCCGAAACAATCGCATGTTTCCTCCTGTTCCCTCTTCTGGTTGCGGGATTTTCCGGTTGTGAATCGGGGAGTTCGGGGAAAGTCTCGCTTCGGTTCTGGAACGGATTCACCGGCCCGGACGGCCGGACCATGCTCAGGATCGTCCGACGGTTCAACCGGGAAAATCCCGACGTTCATGTCCTGATGCAGAGGATGGACTGGGTAACCTATTATAACAAGCTGTTCGTCGCGGGCCTGGGAGAAAGGGCCCCGGAGGTTTTCATCGTTCATGCCGGAAACATCGAGCGTTTCATGCAGGCCGATTTCATCCGCCCCATCGATGATCTCGTAATCGGTCCCCACGGCATGGATGAAAAAGACTTCACGGAAAACATCTGGAGCGCCGTGGAAAAGGAGGGCAGGCATTACGCCCTCCCACTCGACGTCCATATGCTCGGGATGTATTATAATAAAAAACTGTTCCGGGAGGCGGGGATCTTGGATGAAAGGGGAGAACCCCGGCCGCCCCGAACCCGCCGCGAGTTCATGGATGCCCTCGATCAGTTGACCCGGGATACAGACGGCGACAGCGAGCCGGATCAATGGGGATTCGTCTATACCTGGTATCGCACAAACGCCTATACCATCATGCGCCAGTGGGGCGGGAAATTTTTCACGCCCGATAACCAAAGATGCCTTCTCAATTGCCCGGAGAACGTGGAGGCCCTCGAGTTCTGCGTCGATCTCATCAGGAAACACAAACTGGTCCCTCCTCCGGAAAACTTCGATTCCTGGATCGGGTTCCGCCAGGGAAAGGTCGGGATCGCGTTCGAAGGGATATACATGCTCGAGGATCTGAAAAAGCAGGAGGACCTGGAATACGGCGGCGCCCCCCTTCCTCTCCTCGGAAAAATCCCCGCTGCCTGGTGCGATTCCCACACCATCTGCCTCCAAAGAGACCTCGAGGGAAAGCGCCTCGAGGCGGCCTGGCGGTTCGCCCGCTACCTCTCGGACAACAGCCTCGATTGGGCCGAGGGCGGCCAGGTTCCGGTTCGAAAAAGCCTTCGCGATACAAAACGGTTCAGGCAAATGCGGGTTCAATACGAATTCGCAAAACAGATCCCCTACGTTCGATACGTTCCCCGGATACCCTTTGTGTTCGAGTTTTTCAGTGAATACGAAACAGCCGTGGAAAAAGCACTCCGTGGAAGCCTCCCACCCAGAGAGGCCCTGGATATTGCCACGGAGAACATCAACGGGATTATCCAGAGGCGGGAACAAATGCAAACCACTCGAGGGACATCGCCATGAGGAAGGGAAAATTCCTGTCCCGGTTTTCCGGTTACCTGTTTTTACTGCCCTACCTTTCCTTGTTCGGGACATTTCTGCTTTTGCCCGTGTGTTACGGTTTGGGGCTGAGTTTCTTTCGATGGGAGATGCTCTCCCTTGCCCCCCCGCGTTTCATCGGTTTCGGGAATTACATGGAGGCGTTCAGAACTCCCTATTTCTGGATGGCGCTCGGGGCCACGTTCCGGTTCGTGATCATGATCGTGCCCCTGGTGGTGATCGGCGCCCTTGTTGTGGCTGCCGGGATTAACGCGCTCCCGGGTCGGTTCCAGGCCCTTTTCCGGGCCGCGTATTTTTTTCCCACCATCATCTCCATCAGTGTGGCGGGCATTTTGTGGCGTTGGTTTTTCAACACGGAATTCGGATTGTTCAACGCCCTTTCGGGACTCGCGGGGTTCAAGGCGCCCTGGATCACCGATGTGAACTGGGCCATGAAATCCATTGTGTTCATGACGCTCTGGTGGACCCTCGGGGGCCCCATGGTGATCCTCCTTGCCGGGCTCCGCCAGATCCCGACCCAGTATCGAGAGGCCGCCGCCATAGACGGCGCCAATGCCCTCCAGCGCTTTTTTTACATCACACTCCCGATCCTGCGGCCCGTTCTGCTTTTCGTGGTCGTGATGAGCATCATCGCCTCGTTCCAGGTATTCGGACAGACATTCATGATCACCCGGGGAGGCCCGGAACTCTCCACAAGGGTCCTGATGCAGTATATCTATGAAACCGCGTTCACCAATTACCGGATCGGGTTCGGAGCGGCCATGAGCTGGCTCCTGTTCCTGGTGATCGCGCTGTTTTCCTTTGTCCAGTTCCGGATTATAAGGGAGGGATGAAAAACCTGGTTTCATGAACAGGAAAAAGACAGGCATCCTGGTAATCATTCTCGCACTCGGGGCGGTTTTGTTCCTCCTGCCCGTGGCCCTGATTTTTGTCACCGCGTTCAAGCCCGATTCCGAGATCATCCATTTTCAAAGCCTTTTGCCCCAAACCTGGACCCTGGAAAATTTCCGGGAAATTCTGGGAAACCCGGAGGAAATCCCCATTTTCCGGTGGTTCTCGAACAGTGTGTTTATATCATGCATGGTCACGGCCCTGGTTTTACTCGTGGATTCCATGGCCGCGTATGGTCTGGCCCGGCTGGATCTCCCCGGGAAAAAGGCGGCCTTCTTTCTGATCTTGGCAACCCTCATGATCCCCGGTCAGATCCTGCTCGTTCCCGTGTACCTGATCCTGAACGCCCTGGGTTGGCTGGATACGCCCTGGGCCCTGATCGTGCCGGCCGGGGCAGGCGCCTTCGGGGTTTTCCTCCTTCACCAGTTCTTCCTCGGCATCCCCCGCGAGCTCGAGGACGCCGCTGTGGTGGACGGCTGTTCCCGTCTCGGGATTTACTGGAGGATCATACTCCCCCTTTCCAAACCCGCACTTGCCACACTGGGAATCTTCGTATTCCTCGGTTCCTGGAACGACTTCCTCGGGCCCCTGGTGTTCCTCGATTCCGTGGATAAATACACCCTCCCCGTGGGAATCGCCCTGTTTCAGACATCCTACTTTGCGGAATACGGCCTCACACTCGCCGCGTGCGTGATCTGCACCCTTCCCGTTGTTATCGTTTTCCTCCTGCTTCAAAGGCATATTATCGAGGGCATTTCCCTCACCGGATTGAAAGGATAAAAAAACTTATGAAAAGGAAGAAAATCCCCCGGCCCGAATACCCGCGGCCCGATTTTGTTCGTAACGATTGGTTGAATCTCAATGGATGGTGGAACTTCGAGTTCGACGACGAAAACCGGGGTCTCGAGCTGGAATGGTTCCAAAATCCTCGCTTCTCGAAAAAGATCCTGGTTCCCTTTCCCTTTCAATCCGAAAAATCGGGCATCGCGGACCAAAGTTTCCACGACGTGTTCTGGTACCACCGGGAGATCGCCATCCCCGAACAATGGAAGGATTCATCCCGTGTCCTCCTTCATTTTGGCGCGTTCGATTACCAGGGCACTCTCTGGATAAACGGCAACAAAATCGGCGACCACAGGGGGGGGTACACCCCCTTTACCCTGGATATCACGGATGCCATAACTCATGGAAAAGGCGATCTCGTCATCCGTGGAAAAGACACCCAGGGAAAATCCCAGCCCCGGGGAAAACAGTACTGGGAACCCGATTCAGCCGATATCTTTTACAGCCGCACGAGCGGGATTTGGCAAACCGTGTGGATGGAACCGGTTCCCGATCCATACATCGCTTCCTTGCGTATCGTTCCCCGGCTCCATCCCGCACTTGTGAGCGTTTCTGTAAAAATAAAAGGGCGCGGAAACGCAGATCGACTGGTTGTCACGATCTTGGATGAAAAGGGGGAGGTCGCGGTAAAGGAAACCGCCCCCTCCGGGAATAAAGCCACACTGGATATCGAAATTCCCTCTGCAAGAACCTGGTCCCCGGAAGACCCCTTCCTCTACCAGATAAGCCTTAAACTCCATGAAGGCGAAAATCTGAAGGATGACGTTCAAAGCTATACCGGCATCAGGGAGGTGCGGCGTCGTGGACGGCAAATCCTCCTGAACGGCAGCCCGATCCGGTTCAGGGGCGTCCTGGACCAGGGATTCTTCCCCGGGGGGATCTATACCCCGGAAAGCGACGATGTAATAAGGAGAGACGTGGAACTGATCCGGCAGCTGGGATTCAACGGCGCCCGAAAACACCAGAAGGTCGAGGATCCCAGGTGGTATTACTGGTGCGACAGGATCGGGATCCTGGTTTGGGGGGAAATGCCCAGCTCATGGGAATTCACAAAGGAAGCGTGCGGCGCCCTTGTTCTCGAATGGCCCGAAGTGATCCGGCGGGACTGGAATCATCCGTGCATCATCGCGTGGGTGCCGATCAACGAAAGCTGGGGACTTCCCGAACTGGTGGAAAATACCGAACAGCAGGCCTTCCTCGAACAGATGGCCTGCCTCACCAGGGAAATCGATCCCACAAGGCTGGTGGTGGATAACAGCGGGTGGTGTCACATCGATACGGACATCATCGATCTCCACTGTTATACCGGAGATCCCGGGGAAATGAAAGCCCTTCTCGAGGAACTGATCCGGACGGGAAGGGCGGATAAACATTTCGAGCCACCTGTCTGGGTGGGTTGTGGAAAGGATCGCGGCCAGCCTATCGTGATCAGTGAATACGGCGGAATCGCCCTCGAGCCCGATGTGGATCCCGTGGAAAAGGAGGGAGGAGCATGGGGATACGGAAGGGCGGCAAGTTCCCCGGAGGATCTGGCCCGTCGTTTCACATCCCTCACCCGGGCCATCATGGATAATCCCGATGTCGCCGGTTATGTTTACACCCAGCTCACAGATGTGGAACAGGAGAAAAACGGACTTTTAAGCTTCGACCGCCAACCCAAGATCCCGTTATTAGAGCCTTAAGTTGATACATGTAAGTGTTTTGCGAACACAATCATATATACTCTCTCAAAGACGGTAAGGAGGCAGAGAAAAATATAAACTACGGAAATCCGAATTCCAGGCCTGTCAACCTGTTTCAGGACGTTACACATCCTTCATCCTTTCCCCCGCTCCCTCCCCCTACCACCGGCCCGAGCGGTATTCATCCTCTATGTTGTCGTATTCGATGGTTGAAAACGGGGAGTTCCTGGTTTTGGAAAGGGTGAACCACATGGCCGCACCGGCTGGACCTCCCACCAGGGGGCTCCAGATAACGCAGGTTTTCAAAATATCCAGAATCCCTTTGTCTTCCAGAAGAACCAGCACGAGATAAAGGATCCCCAGGAGGACCGGGGCCATCACCGCACCCAGGATAAAACTGATCGCCATCTTGAAGAGTCGTCCCGCTTTCAACGGAACCACGATCCCCTGGATCATCCCCCACCACACCCCCGGCAGGAGGCCGATAAAACTCAGCTTTACTGAAAAAGCGATCAGCTGTTTGAAAGGGGCCCCCAAAAGCGCCGCGAGGATCACCCCCAGGATAAAGAGCCCCGTCACCATGACGAGGGGAATCATCACCATCATTTTAAGGGCATACCTCAGATCAAAACCGCTTTTCATGGGCTTTTCCTCTACAAAATATAGCTTACGATACAGGCCGCTCATAATTGTGTCAAGATTTTGGAGGAGATTCAGAAGAGCTTGAGCTGGGGATCGCCCTTTCCCTTTTTCCGAAAACCGCTCTTTTTATAATCGATCAGATCCCTCTCGATCGCGTCCAGGAACGGACTCCGGGGGAGGGCGAGTCTTTTTCCCATGATCATGCGGCGTCCGGCATGGGTGAGAAAGAGGTACTTTTTCGCCCGGGTCATCCCCACGTAAAGGAGCCTCCTCTCCTCGGCCGGATCGGACTTTTGGTTCTCGAACAGGCTGTAGGGGAGGAGACCATCCTCGCAACCCACCACGAACACACACCGGAACTCGAGCCCCTTTGCCGCATGCAGGGTCATGAGGGGCACGCTCTCCTGTCCGGAGCTGAGGGCGTCCTGGCCCGTTCCCAGGGCCGCGTATTTCAGAAATTCCTCGAGGCTGGAACCGAATTCCCCGGCCAGATCAAGCAGCCTTTCGAATTCCGCAGCGTGCTTTTCCTTCAATTCGGAAAAGTACTGATCGATCATATCAGCGATTTCGCCGGAGATCTTTCGTCCCGGAACGCGGCAACCGTACAAAGCCCGATCCATGGAGGACAAGATTTTTCTCTCCTCGAGTTTTTTCCTCAAAAAGGCGTTATCGGGATTCAGGGTGAGTTTTAAAAGATCGATCACGGATCGCACCGGTTCCCTCTTGAAAAAGGGGGTGGCATCCACCAGCTGGCAGGGAATGCCGTGATCGGCAAAGGCCTTTTCCAGGGCCGCGGACTGGCGGCCGATCCGGAACAGTACGGCAAAGTCGGAAAGGCTCGAAATCTCGGCATCGCCGCGACCCCCGGTGACGTCGCTGTCGATCGAGAAGAACCGGGTGCCTCCGATCATGTTCTCGATGGTCCGGGCCACGAATTCCGCCTCGCTCTTATCCGTGGGTATCTGTACGATGCGGATCTTCACTCCCTTACGGAGTCCCTCCAGGGCGACGCTTTCTCTGTTCGAGGAAAGCATGCCTTCCGAGGCCCGAAGGATCCGGTTCGAGCATCGATACGATTTGTTCAGGCGAAATTCCACGGCTGCGGGATAATCCTCCAGAAATCGCCTGATGAATCCCGCGTCAGCTCCACGGAATCCGTAAATGGCCTGGTTCGGATCGCCGATCACGCAAAGATTGGCCTTGCCCCCCGGGGCCAGAAGGCGAACCAGGGAATACTGGGACTGGTTGACGTCCTGGTACTCGTCGATCATGATCCACTGGAACCTTTCCCTGGTTTCGGTCAGAACATCGGGGTGATCCACGAGCATTCGAACCATCTTATACAAAAGATCATCCAGATCCAGGGCATTCAGCTCCTTGAGAACGGATTCGTATTTTCTGTACATGGCGGCGAATTTCGGGTCGCCCGCATCCTCCGGTCCGCAAAGGTTCTGTTTGGCCCTTGTGACGGCTTCGGAAAAAGCGGCGCACTCCTTTTTTTCGCATTTCAGGGTTTTTATGAAAATCCGCCTCTTGTCTTCCTCGTCGATCAGCCAGAATCCCTTTTCCCGTTCGATGTATTGGGGATATCTTTCGATCAGGGATAATCCGAAGGCGTGAAAGGTCATCACCGAAGGGAAAAGACCGCCGGCCTTTTTCCCGAGCAGACCCTGGACCCTTTCCCGAAGCTCCCGCGCTGCCTTGTTGGTAAAGGTAACCGCGAGGATATGATCGGGCCTAACCTTCTTGTTCCGGATGAGGTTGGCGATGCGATACGCGATGGTCCGGGTTTTTCCGGAACCGGGACCCGACACGATCAGGGAGGGGCCTTTCACGTATTCCGCGGCCTCCCGCTGGGTTTTGTTCAAACCGTGCCGCAGTTTTCCCGCGGGGCCGTATTCCACGCTCTCCTCCGAAACGGCGCGCTCGGGAAACAGGGAGTCGCGAAGGCGCTGGTATTCCGCCACGTCGAAGTTGACCATCTCCCTCCTGGATGGAGGCTTTACCGGGATCTCGTCTCCGAACAATGTTGGCTCGGAATCGAACAGGGCCTCCTCACCATCGTGGAAAACACAAATCCTGCCGAATTCCCCATCGTACCCCTCCCGGATGATGACCTCGCGGTTTCGCATCCTCCGGATGGCCTCGGACATTCTATGGTCGGACAGGGAGGCGATCTCCTCGCACGGGAGCTTCAAGAGAAGATCCATCTCGGAGCCGGCCTTCACAACCAGCTCATTGTATATCCGGGCTACTTTTTTTGTTCCGGGTCCGCTGTTCTCCATCTCGGACAGGATCTCCTTGAGGGGGATGATGGAGACGAACGGGAGGCGGTTGGGGCGGTCGGAAAGGTCGCGGCGATCCGCCAGCTGGGCCACACGGTTCATCACGCCGATGGTGACCTTTTTCCCGCATACGGGGCAGCGACCGTTGTTTTTCAGGGTCATGAGGGGATCCCACACCACCCCGCACTTGCGGTGGCCGTCGTAGTGGTATTTGCCCTCCTGGGGGAAGAGGTCGATGGTGCCGAGAAAGCGCTCCGGGTCGCCGGATTTGACGGCATCCACAATGGCGTCGTAGGAAACCTCGGTATTGAAGCGGTTGGCGTTTCTCCCGAGTTTTTCCGGGGAATGGGCATCCGAGTTCGAGACCAGGGTGAAGCGATCCAGGAACCGGCACATCCAGTGCATGGGGGGATCCGTTGAGAGTCCGGTTTCGACGGCGTGGATGTGTTCGGAAAGGTCTCCGTAGCATTCATCGATCGAGTCGAACCCGGATTTCGATCCCAGTGCGGAAAACCAGGGGGTCCAGATATGGGCCGGGATGAAAAAGATGCGATCGTTCGCTTCGAGTGCGATCTCGAGGAGGTCGCGGGAATCCAGCCCGAGGATGGGACGCCCGTCTGACGTGATATTTCCCCCGATCGCGGTAAGGGCGCCCTGGATCTTTTCCACGGTTTTGAAATCCGGGGCAAAAATCACGTTGTGGACCTTTCTCACCTTTCCGTTTTTCTTGTAGATGTTGCTGATTTCCGAGGAGAGCAGGAACCGGACCTCCCTCTCGGGGGAGGGGGGAAGGGGACATTCTAACCGGTATTCATCCCGGAGACGGAAGAGTCCCTGCTCCGAGGGCTCGAGCTTCTCCTTCAGCTCCTTCATCCATCCCGGGTGGGTGAAATCCCCGGTTCCGATCACCTTGATCCCCTTGATCCGGCCCCAATGATCCAGGTGTTCCGGATCGAGCTGCTTGCTCGTTGCCACGGAAAAGTGGGAGTGGATATGAAAGTCTCCGATGAACTTCATCGATTCATTTCCCCCGCGATCCGTTCCACCCTTCTCATCACGTTCAGGATGTTTTTCCCCGCGATTTTCTTAATGTCTCCCTCCGAAAAACCGCGCCTCAACAGCTCCGCCAGGAGTGCAGGGTAGCATGAGACGTCCTCGAGCCCACGGGGCGGGTGGCGGAATCCGGCAAAGTCCGATCCCAAACCCACGTGATCCTTCCCGGCGATCCGGCAGGCATGCTCGATGTGATCCGCCACATCGGAAAGACTCACCGGGGGATAGGGATGATCCCTGCTCCATTCCTTCAACTCTTGTTTTACCTTTTCTTCATCGCCGGGGTATTTCTCTTCAAGGCGTTTCCACTGCTCTACTTTTTTCATGTGAACCTTGTGGGCCCCTTCCGTGATGAACATGGTGACGAACGTGATCATGATGATTCCGCCTTTTTCCGCCACCTTTCTCATGAGATCGTCCGGAACATTACGAAGTGTGGAACAGAGCGCCCGGCAGGAGGAGTGGGAAAAGATCGGGGGAGCCTTGGTTATCTCGAGAACGTCCCGCACCACCTCGTCCGTGGTGTGGGAAAGGTCCACCATCATACCCAGGCGGTTCATTTCGAGAACCACCTCTTTTCCGAATTCCGAAAGCCCGCCATGGAGGCGTTCCCCGGTTGGAGAATCGGCGATTTCGTTGGATCGGGAGCATCCCAGGGTCATGTACCTTGCCCCCCGGCTTCCCAGTTCCCGGAGGACGTTTATGGAATTCTCGATAGAATGCCCCCCCTCGATGCCGATGAGGGAGGCGATTTTCCCGGAGGCATGGATCCTTTCCACATCGTCCGCGCTTGCGGCCGTCTCGAGGTCCTCCGGATGGCGCCTGGTCAGTTCCTGGATCAGATCCACCTGTTTCAGGATCTTTTCCGACGCCCCCTTCCCGGCCCACTTGTCCAGGATAAAGGCGGACCAGAACTGGCCCCCCATACCCCCTTTTCTCATGCGGGGGATGTCCGTCATCATGATGGGATTGACCCCGGATGTGTCTTTCGAAAAATCCGCGGAATCGAGGACTCCCTTATGCTCCCATAAATACCGCCAGGGGGTGTCGTTGTGGCCGTCCACCAGGGGAGAGGAGGAAAGGATCTCCCGTACTTTTCGGATCTCATCCTTCACTTCTTCTTCTCTATGTTCCATATGTTCTTTTCCCTTTTTCGAAGCTCACCTGGTCATCAATCGATACATCTCTTCCCTGGCATCGAACAGGATGCTGTTATGATCCGATCCCTCGAGGGGATGAAACCCGATTTTTCCCGGAAAGGAATCTGACAGGGATTTCCCCATATTGAAGGGAACAATCTCATCGCCGGTTCCATGGAGCACGTGAATTTCCGGGGGTGAGGGACGCGAGAGGATCTGTTGAAGAACGGACCGGTTGTCGAATCGATCCCGGAGGATGTGGCAGAGGGGCCATCCCACGGATCTTCGAGCCATTTCCAAAAGGCTCGTGAAGGGAGCGATCAGGATCGCCCTTTTCACCGGATGCCCGGCCGCAAACTGGAGGGCCGCCGCGCATCCCAGGGAATGCCCCATCACTCCCAGCTCCTTACCGAGAACGGCTTCCGTGGTCTCGAGATTTCGAGCCAGTGCGGAAAAGGCGGCCCGGGAGTTTTCCCCGATCGAGTGAAATCCGGGCCTGCCTTCGCAAAATCCGTAACCAGGGTAATCGATGAGGAGAAACGCGGGAGCCTCTCCCGGGAACTCCCCGATGAAATCCAGCCAGTGAAGGGCCAGGGAGGCGTTTCCCCCGAAAAGCATCCACAACCTTGCCGGAGGCTTTCCTTCCCCCCCGGCTTGGGGTATATAGAAGCAAACCTGTTTTCCGGATGATGTTTCATACTCGATTTCCACAGCCCCCGGGGGAAGCCAGTCACGATATCCGGGTTCGTATTTTCCCGGAAAGTAGATCATCCTCCGTTGGAGGAAATAGAGGAGGGTCGGAACGACGATAATGACGATAAGAATGATGCCGAGTATTTTCATGAGGTATTTTCTGATCGCTTTTCTCAAGGTTCTTACCAACCCGAACAAAAAATCCCGCTATCTTATTCCCTCTGGTTCAGTTCCATTTCGGGAAGGAGTGTTTCCAGTTTCCGAAGGGGCGCCTCAAGGCTCCTGATCGCCTCCGCCCAGAATTCCGGCTTTGTGAGATCTCGCCCGATGCTCTCCCTGGCAACATCCTCGCACGTGGCGTTCCCGGTCAGCTTCAGGAACTTTTCATACCGTGGAAGGAAATCGCTTCCCTCTTTTTGAAACATGGCAAACAGGCCGCGACTCAAGAGAAAGCCGAAGGTGTAGGGGAAGTTATAAAACGTCACTCCCGTGATATAGAAATGGAGCTTGGAGGCCCAGAAAAAGGGATCCTCACCCCCCTGTTCAAGGACGTCCCCGAAGATCTTTCTCTGGGTTTCCTTCATGATCTCTTTCAGGCGGGAGACGCTGATCTCGCCTCCTGCCCGCTCCTCGTAGATCTTTTTCTCGAACTCGTACCGCACGGGGATGTCCATCAGATAAACGCTGGCGTTTCCCAGGTCCTGATCCAGGATGAAGCACTTGAGCTCATCGCTGATCTCCGGATCCTGCAAAAGACCCTCGGTGAGGATCATTTCGCCGAATGTGGAAGCGGTTTCTGCGAGGGTCATCGGGTAGAGGTGGGAAAAGGGACGCAGATCCCGCATGACGTGGCTGTGAAAGGCATGCCCGGTTTCGTGGGCCAGGGTGCGGACGTCTCCCATGGAACCGTGAAAGGTCATGAAGATGCGCGATTCCCTGTTCACCATCGAGCTGGTGCAGAATCCCCCCGGCCTTTTTCCGGCTCGCGGTTCCCAGTCGATCCATTTCTTTTCGATTTCCTCTTTTGCAAAGCTGCCGAGAGCGGGATAGGCTCTGGAAAAGGAATCGATTACCATAGTATGACCCTTTTCCCAGCTGAACCGTTCCCGCGTGGCAATATCCAGGGGGGCGCCGAGATCGTACCAGGCGATTTTTTCCGAACCAAATGTCCCTGCCTTGAGCTTCAGGCAGCGAAGCGGGATCTCCCGGTTTTCGTAAATGGCCTCGAGCATGGCCTCGAGGGTTTCCTTTTTTATGGCAGACTGGAACAGGGCCACCTCGAGGAAATGATCGATCCCCCGGTGGCGATTGAGGGTGAGGCGGGTTCCAGAGATGGCGTTGAGGCAGGAGGCGCAAACGTTTTCCACCTGTTTCCAGGATTCGTTCCCCCCGAAAAATGCGGCGCGACGCACCCGCCGGTCCGGATCCTCCAGGAAGGTGCGTCTCTGGGACATGGAAAGGCGTTTTTTCGTTCCGTCGGGAAACTCCATGTCGAACTCGAGTTTTCCCGTCATGGTATCGTAGAGCCGCCCCCATGCGGTGACGCCGTCCACCCCGAGATCCGCGGCAAGGCGTTCCTTTTCCGGCGTCATGGTGCGATGAGACTCCTCCCTCATTCGTCCCAGGAAGTATTCGATTTCCCGGAGACCCTGCCTTTGAGTAAAGGATTGAAACGCATCGTCGGGCGTTTCCTTCACGGCCCGAAGGAGTTCGATCTCGAGCTTGGCAAAACTGGCTGCAAGCAGGGCGAGGTGGGCCTCCTCTTTCTGGTACTCCTCGTTTGCGGCATCGGCCGCTGCCAGGCACCCGATGTAAGAACCGAGGTGGGAAAGGCGGGCCATGATCTCCTCGCTTTTGAGAAAGATCTCCTCCCACATTCCGGCGTTTTTCGCATCGAGAGGGGAGAGGGCGCCGGCCTTTTCCGAGAATTCCGCGATCTCCTTTTCCACGGTCTTTTTAAATGATTTCATCTCTTTCCCGTTGAATTCCGGGAAAAAACTCGTAAGATCCCAATTCATAATCGTTCTCTCCTGTGTTTCCAGTTTATTAGAATAAGATAGTTCCGAAAAGGAAACCAATGGTCAAGAACGGATCGCAGATTCCTCTCCGGAGTTTTTTCCTGTTGACGAAATGTAACGTTTCTATCTAGCTTGATTCTGAACTCTTTAAACAAATCAAGGAGGAGAGTTTTATGAAAAAAGAAATCGTGATCGTATGTATTGCGGCCCTCTCGATGATTGCCTGTTTCTGCCATGCGGGTTATTTCCAACCCGTTCTGGCAACGGATGTCACAACCACCCTTCCACTCCAGAAACCCACTCCCAGCTCTTACCAGCCCCGTTATATCAGCGGCTTCGGATCTGACGACAACTTCACCGTTTTCTTCGAGGATCGCGATGCCGCAAATGCCATCAGCTACGTTCAAACCAACTCCGGCCCGGAAGGATTCCCAACCTCCGTTACCAGTACGAACATCACCGATACCCACTTCTGTGTGAAGGACTGGCCCATCACGATCGGGATGACCACATACTCATACCGCGCCTGGGCATCCGTGGGAAATAATATCGATCTCCATTTTTACGTCTCGAACGACCTCACGAACTGGACCCTGGTCAGCACCTTCCAGATCCCCATTTCCGCCAGCTTTAACGGAACCTCTTACGGGTGGGTCTATTACGGCTTTCACGATGTGATCAAAATCAACGGGAAATATTACGCCTTCGGGGAGAGCAACCAGTCCCAGACACAGCTGTGTGTCAGTGAAAACGGAGACGACGTGTGGGAGGCCATCGCCAGCATCGGCGGGCGCGATTTCATGGATGGAAACCTCTTTCTCCCCTCTGGCGTCGCAACAGGATGGACCCCCTCGGGTTCCTTCTTCGACCTTGGAAACGACCGCGGCATTGGTAAAATTTACGTGGATCCCAGGGACTCCGATTTCTACCTCGCCGTCAACTCGAAAGCCAAAACCAGCCTGCCCGAAGATGAACTCGAGGCCGCGTTTATCGATCCCGATAACTGGAGCTGGCACGACGGCTCCACCGGTTATGCCTCCACTGCGATCCTCTCCCAAACCGGGGAACACGACCTCCGGGAATGCTGGCTCGTGCCATCTTCCAATATCGACGACGGATGGACCGTGATCTATGATGCCGATTATGGAAGCGGCGACGGCGGCAAGGCCCTGGGGTACTTAACACTCGGT
>Ga0272444_10002916_pt1 | contig 15647 bp, 14 predicted proteins | sample SSMForm13_FD_201033 | JGI IMG/M metagenome (GOLD analysis project Ga0272444, IMG submission 201033) | Marine sediment archaeal communities from Little Sippewissett salt marsh, Falmouth, MA, United States - SSM-Form-13 | ecosystem: Environmental > Aquatic > Marine > Wetlands > Sediment ...
CTCTTGCGCCGGGCCGCCACCGGGCGCCCCCGCGCAAGAGGACAGGTGAGCCGATGGCCGTCGACGACTGTAAGTCCTTCATCGCGTGTCTCTCCCGGTACTTCGAGGAGGACATCGACGACGAGGTCCGGATCGAGTTCGAGAGACATCTCAGGTTCTGCTCGAACGCCCGGGCCATGGTGCACACGTTCGAACGCACGATCATCCTTCACCGTCGGAATCGCAGCCAGGATCCGCCGGAGGGCCTCCACCAGAGGCTGATCGCGGCCATCGAGAAGTGCACCGAGTGAGATAGCTGATCGTTCCTGTCCCCCCCGCGACCGCACGCCGAGGACGCGTTCCTGATCGCCATTCTTGCCGAGACCTCCGAGCCGGTTCCGCATCCAAACCAACGGTGTTGGGTGTGGTGGCCTACCCGAGAATGGCCACGGGCAAGAAGGAGGTGTAGGTATGGAACTGGTCCGTTGGAGACCGCGACGGCACCTGCCTGCGGAGCACGAGGACATCGATCGCGCCTTCGCACGTCTGCTGCAGAACTGGTGGACGCCGGCCACCTTCTCCGAATTCGACTGGAACCCGAGCGTCCACGTCGCCGAGACCGACTCCGAGATCATCGTCAAGGCCGACGTTCCGGGTGTGTCGAGGGACGACATCGACATCACCGTTGACAGCAACCAGCTCATCATCAGCGGTGAGAAAAAGCAGGAGACCGAGGAGAAGGACAGGAACTACCACCACATGGAGCGCCGATACGGTTCCTTCCGGAGGGTCTTCGCTCTGCCCTCGACGGCGGACACCGAGAAGACCAAGGCCGGATACGACAACGGCGTCCTCAATGTGACCATTCCGAAGGCGGAGGTCGCGAAGGGCCACAAGGTCGAGATCGGGAACAGCTAGACGATCGATGCCGAGACGAGCCGGCGCAGTGCTGCGATGGGCTGCATCTGGGAGCGCCGGCCGGACTGGGGGTGGCCACGAGCCGCCCCCAGTCATTTGTTGGGCCGGCAGGGTAGCGGTCGGCCGACTCCACCCCCGGCGTCCCCACCGTTCTGAGCGCCCACGCGTAGCGCCCCCTTGTCAGCCCGAGGGCCATGTGCTAACCATGAGTCGTGGAGCGCCGCGAGCGAGGGTCGCACACCGGTTTCTCGAGAGGAGTCCAGCGATGCCTGCTGCGATGAGGGAGGGAGGGCGCCTGGTCGTCGTCGGGGGCGTCGCGGCGGGGATGAGTGCCGCGAGCCGCGCGAGGAGGCTCCGCCCCGACGTTGAGATCGTCGTCCTCGAGAAGGGGCAGGACGTCTCGTACGGCGCGTGCGAAACGCCCTACTACATCGCGGGTGTCATCGACGCGCGCGAGCGCCTCATCAGATACGATGCGGAGTTCTTCCGACGCGAGCGCAAGATCGACGTCCGCCTCGGCGCGGAGGCCGTCGAACTTCGCCCGGGGCGGAAGAGCGTGGCGTCCCGCGCGGAGGGTGCTCAAGAGGTGCTCGACTACGACGCGCTGGTTCTCGCGACCGGTGCGGTACCCGTCAGGCTCCCGCTCCCAGGCACCGACCTCCCGGGCGTTCTCTTCCTGCGCACGCTCTCCGATGCGGACGCGATCAAGCGGGCGATCGACGGGGGCGGCGTCGAGCGGGTCGCGATCCTGGGCGCCGGCTACATCGGCCTCGAGATGGCCGAGGCGTTCTCCGCGAGGGGCGTGGTCGTCACGGTTTTGGAGCTTCTCCCCAGCGTGCTCTCGACGTACGATCCTGACGTCAGCGAGATCGTCGAGCGGGAGCTTCTCGACCAGGGGGTCATCCTCCGCAAGGAAACGAGAGTAGAGGGATTCGAGCCGGCGTCCGGAATCGACCGGGTCGGGTACGTGCTCGCAAACGGGCAGCGGATCCCGACCGACGCCGTCCTGGTCTCGGCGGGCGTCAAGCCGGCCACGGCCCTCGCCGAGTCGGCCGGCATCGAACTCGGCGCGACGGGCGCCGTCAGGGTCGACGCCCGCCAGGTGACGAGCGATCCGTCGGTGCTGGCCGCAGGCGACTGCTGCGAGGCTCTGCACGTCGTCACCGGGAAGCCAGCGTGGGTCCCGCTTGGGACCACCGCGAACAAGCAGGGCAGAATCGCGGGGGAGAACGCGGTCGGAGGGAACGCCAAGTTCGGCGGAATCGCAGGCACGAACACGACGAAGATCTTCGGACTAGAGGTCGCGCAGACCGGGCTTTCGTCGGCGGCCGCCCGGAACGCGGGGCTCCCGGTCGCTTCGGTCAAGATCGCCGGCTACTCCCGCTCGCATCCCTACCCGGGCGGCAGCCCCATCACGGTCAAGCTGATCTTCGACGCGGGTTCGGGCCGCGTGCTCGGCGCGCAGATGGTCGGCAGGGAGGGCGCCGCCAAGAGGATCGACACGGTCGCCACCGCGATCCACGCGCGCATGTCGGTTGCGGACCTCGCGGGAGTCGACATGAGCTACGCGCCTCCGTTCGCCCCCGTCTGGGATCCCGTTCTCATCGCGGCGAATCAGGCCGTCAAGCGGGTCGGGCGTTCGCCCGGGAGCGTGTGATGGCCGGCACCGACGCGACAGCGACCCCGAACACGATCCTGGGCATCCCTGTTTCGCCCGGCGTTGCCGTGGGCCCGGCGTTCGTCTTCGGCGACATCCTCGACGAGGTCGAGACGCGTGAGATCGGCGAGGCCGAGGTGGCGACTGAACTCCGGAGGTTCCGGGAGGCCGTGGCGCTCGTCAAGGAGGAGCTCGCGCAGGACGCCGCGCGAATATCGGAGGAGCTGAGCGAGGAACAGGCCGACGTCTTCCTCGTCCACTCGATGATCCTCGAGGACAGGATGGTCCTCGAGAGCATCGGGGGGCGGATCGAACGCGACCGCGTCAACGCCGAGGCCGCCGTCGCCGACGAGATGAAGAGGCTCGCGCACATCCTCGCGCGGTCCGACGACGCGTACCTCAAGGACCGCGCGTTCGACATCACCGACATCGGGAAGCGGGTCATCGAGAGGCTGCTCGGCGTCTGGGCGCACTGCCCGCTCATGCATCCGATGGTCATCGTCGCCAGAGAGCTTCGCGCCTCCGACACCGTGGCGATGGACAGGGAACGTATTCTGGGCTTCGTCACCGAGCTCGGCGGGAAGCAGACGCACGCGGCGATTCTCGCGCGATCGCTCGGTGTCCCGGCGATCGTGGGAGCGGCGGGCGTCCTCGAACGCGTGCGGACCGGGAACACCCTTGCCGTCGACGGCGGAACCGGCTCCGTGATCATCGAGCCGGACCGGGAAACGGTCGAGGGCTACACCCGGAAGGGGAGAGAGCGGGAGCGGGAGCGGGCGGAGCTCGGACCGCTGATCCAGCTGCCCTCGGAGACAGCGGACGGCGTCCGCGTCTCGCTCCTGGCGAACATTGCGTCCGTCGAGGACGCCGAGGAGGCCGCGCGGCTCAACGCCGACGGCATCGGGCTCTTCCGGACCGAACTCGTCTTCATGGCCGCCGGCACGTTCCTCGGCGAGGACGAGCAGTACGAGATCTACCGGGCGGTGGCCGAGACGATGCCGGACAGGCCCGTGACGATTCGGACGCTCGACATCGGAGGCGACAAGTTCGTCGGCCCGGAGAACCCATTCCGGGAGCACAACCCGTATCTCGGGTATCGATCGACGCGCGTCCTCCTGGATCGCCCGGAGATCCTGGTGGCTCAGATGAGGGCCATCCTGCGGGCCGGGGCGCACGGGCGGGTCCGCATGCTCCTGCCCATGATCTCGAACATCGAGGAACTCCGGTCGGCGAAGGCGCTCTTCGAGGAAGCCAAGGCGGGCCTTCGGATCGACGGCGCCCGGTTCCATGAGGACGTGCCAATCGGTGTCATGATCGAGATTCCGTCCGCGGCCCTCCTCGCGGACAGGCTGGCCGCCGAGTCCGACTTTCTCAGCATCGGCACGAACGACCTCATCCAGTACGCGCTTGCCGTCGATCGGGGCAGCGTCTACGTCGACCACCTGTACAGGCCGCACGACCCGGCCGTCCTGTCGCTGATCGCGAGCGCGGTCAGTGGAGCGAATCTTGCACAGAAGCCAATTGCACTGTGCGGGGAAATGGGAGGGACGGCGCCCTACGTCCCGCTCCTGATCGGGCTCGGCCTCAGGGATCTCTCCGTCGCGACGAGCCGTCTCCTTCCGACGAAGAAGGCGATCCGCGAGGCCGACACAAGAGAGGCGGGGCCGCTCGCGACCCGGGCGCTCGCCGCGAGCGCGGCAGGCGACGTCGCCGCGCTCCTCGGAATGCGGTCCGGAGGGCGCACGCGGCTCTCGTAGACCGTCCCCCCTTTGACTTGCGTTCCCTCCGCGGTCCATACTGTGCGCTGGATGCGGAGCGGCGTTGCCGGCGCCCGCAACGCGGGCGCGAGAGAGGACCGGATCCGACCGATGAAGCGACACTCGAACATCGCGGCCGCGATCCTGGCGACGGCCGTCGTGTTTGCTCTCTTCCCGGGCGCAGCACGCGCGTCCTGGCTTGCCACCGCCGACTCGCTCTACGCGATCGCGGGGGCGCGCTACGAGGCCCGCGACTACGCGGCCGCCGCGCGGCACTACGCGGAGACCGTGCTGCACATCGAGGGCCGCGACCCGTCCGCCCGGAGTCCGTACAACCAGCGGATGTTGGCCCACGCGCGCTTCCTCATGGGGCGATGCCACGAACATCTCAAGGAGTGGAGGCCCGCGATCGGGGCCTACTCGGGCTCGGTGAGCGAGCTTGCGGAGGTGTCCGACCTCGTGGCGCTCAGGCTCGCGCGCTGTTACCGCGAGGTCGATGAGATCGAGCGAGCCGTCGCGATGTACCGTGCTGTCGTCGACGGCGAACGGACGATCCTGTATCTCGCCGCGGTCGAGGCCCTGGGCGACTGCCATCGGGACGCAGGGGATCTCGACATGGCGCTTCAGTGGTACCGGGTCTTCCTCTCGGACGCCGAGGGCTACAACGATCGGGCGCGGGCGCACTACAAGATCGGGCTCACCTACAAGGAACGCGGCGAGCACGAGGACGCGAAGGAGAGCTTCGCCGCTGCGGTCGACGGCTTCGCGCGTTCCCGGTTCGCGTACGAGGCCATGGAGGAGGCCCGGACGCTGTCGCGGGCGTTCACCGACCGCTACCACCAGGGCCTCACCGTCTACAACAGGAGGGATTACCGGAAGGCCGCGGAGTACCTCAGCTACTATCTGCGACACAACGAGGACGGCGAGTGGGAGGCCGACGCCACGTACTTCCTGGGCCGTTGCCATCAGCGACAGGGCCACTTCCGCACGGCCGCGAGGAAGTACCGTGACGTCGTCGAGATGGGCGTCGACGGCGAGAACTACGATCTCGCGTGGCAGAAGCTCGCGTACTGCCTCAGGGTCATCGATAGCATGGACGAGAGCCTGGCGACGTACGACGAATACGTCGACCGTCACCCCGACCGGGAGGGGTGCGCCGAGATCCTGTGGCAGAAGGCACGACTTCTCGAGGAGACGCAACGGTGGGCCGAGGCCATCGAGGTGTTCCGCGAGCTGGGCGAGCGCTGCCCGGACAGCGAGAGGGCGCACGACGCGCTCTTCCGAGCCGGACTCTGTCTGTTCAAGATGGAGAGCTACGAAGAGGCCGACGCGTGGTTCGCCTCCCTCTTCCTCGACGGCGAGGAGGCGGCCCGCGCGCTGTTCTGGGCCGGTAAGAGCAGCGAGGAGCTCGGGCGGTCCGAGCAGGCGGCCCTGCGTTACCGAGAGGCGGGCGACGCCGACCGCGACTCGTTCTACGGGCGGAGGGCGCTCGAGAGGCTCGCCGCGCTCGGCTTCGATCCCGGCGGCCCACGCGCCGCCCGTTCCACGCGTCCGAACGGGAATCCGCGCGGGCGCATCGTCGGGGGTTCAGGGGAGTTTCACGATTTCGCGATCTGGCTCGGCACGTGGCACCGCGAGGTCTACATGCCGGCCGGCCGGGCCGCGCTCCGGGATGAGCTGTCCGGACGCCCCAACTACGAGCGGGGCGAGACGTTTCTGGCGATCGACATGGGGGATCTCGCGAAGGAGGAGTTCGGACTCCTCGAGGACACCCTCGACGACGATCCGCGGCTCATGGATATCCTGTCGAGCCTGTACGCAAGGGCCGGCCTGCACAAAGCGGCCGTCCGCCTGGCCGAGAGGATCCTCGCGCTGTCGCCCGCCGAGGGCGTGAGCGACGCGCCGCTCTACCTCAGGAAGAAGATCTGTCCCGTCCACTTCGAGGACGTCGTCCTGCCGGCCTGCGCCGATGAGGGCATAGACGAGAGCATCTTCTTCTCGCTCATTCGTCAGGAGAGCCTCTTCGAGCCGGACGCCGTATCGTGGGTCGGGGCGAGGGGGCTCTCACAGATCATGCCCGGCACCGGACGGTGGATTGCCGGGAAGCTCGGCGTCCGGTCGTTCAGTGCGCGGCAGCTTCTCGATCCTGCGACGAACGTCCGCTTCGGCGCGTACTACCTGTCGCTCCAGCTCGAGAGCTTCGACGGCGACATCATGCGAGCGCTGGCGGCCTACAACGGCGGTCCGGAGAGCGCCAAGCGGTGGTGGGGGTACGGCGGCGCGCGCGACACGGACGTGTTCGTGGAGGACATCGGCTACGCGCAGACGGCGGACTACGTCAGACGGGTGTATTTGTACGCGGAGTTCTACCGAGACGCCTACGGGGATTCCAGGGACTGGTAGCGCGGGCGCTCCCTCGCGCGTTGACGTGAAAGCGGCCCAGGTCTTCCGGGGCCGCTCGCGTGTTCGTCGATTCCGGAAACGGCCCTACTCGCCTGACGGTCCGCCGCCGTGCTTCTTCCAGTAGTCCTCGATCGCCTTGTGGAGCGCGTCAGCGGCGAGATTCGAGCAGTGCATCTTCTGCTGGGGGAGCCCGTCCAGCTCGTTGGCGACGTTCTCCCGCGTGATCTCCATGGCTTCCTCGAGCGTCTTGCCCTTGGCGAGCTCGGTGACCATGCTGCTCGTCGCAATCGCCGATCCGCACCCGAAGGTCTTGAATCTGATGTCCGCGATCCGGTTGTCCTCGACTTTGATCTGTATCTCCATGAGGTCGCCGCAGACCGGGTTGCCCTCGATCCCGACGCCGTCGGGATCATTGAACTCGCCCACGTTTCGCGGATTCTTGAAGTGTTCCAGGACCTTCTCGCTGTAGGTCGGTGACATCTCTGCCGACTCCTTTCGTCATCGAGTCACCAACATGATACCCTCGGCGCCTGTGGGCGTCAAGTCGCGCGGGGCGGGCCTCCCCGGCGCACCCACGCGCCGGGGACGCTCGTCCCGCGGTCCGCCAGCCCCGTGTTGCCGCGCCCGGGGAGGAGTGCTAAGATGACGCCTCGCGGGCCGGGGGATCCGGCCCCATTCCGGAAGAGGTGAGGTGATGAGGTTCTCAGACGCCATCGTTCTTACGACGCTCCTCGCGGCCTGTCTCCCGCTCGGGGCCTCGTCCCAGGTCCCGGCCGGTCCGTTGCCCGCCGATCACGTTCCCGCCGCTGTCAACGAGCTCTTCGCCCGGGACGCCGAGCGCGTCGCGAGCGCGGACCGCCTCCTCGAGGCGCAGGACATCGAACGGTACGACATCGCCGTCTGCGTCGACCCGGAACGGCGATGGCTCTCCTGCGAGTGTGTGATCCACGCGCGTTGCGCGAGCGGCCCGCTCAGGCTGCTTCTCGACGAGGGCCTCTCGGTCTCCACCCTGAGGAACGGTGCCGGAGCGAGCCTGAGCTACGAGCGAAGCGGCGTCGCGCTCGACGTACGCCTTTCTCCGGTTTCGTCCGACCACATGCGCAGCCTCACGATCCACTACGAGGGGCCGCTTCCCACGACCGGCGAAGCCGTGTCTCCCGGGGCGTTCGTCTATCTCGGTGCGGACGAGCACTGGTACCCGTCGCCGCCGGAGTACGACGCCGCGGCGTTCCGGATCATCGTGCGCTACCCCGAGGGTTACTCGAGCGTCTGCACGGGCGCCCTCACGGGGATGGCGCCGCTTCGCGAGGCTTCGAGGGACCCGTGCACCGTCGGCGACGTGTGGGCCGCCGAGACACCGATCCCCGCGGCGGCCGCAGTCGTCGGGCAGTTCGCAAGCTCGCTGTCCGTATCCGGCAACACCTTCCTCGGGTACCACTGGGCCGTGGGGCGCGATCCCGGCTCATGGCGGGTCTCGCCTCCGGAGCGTTGGATCAAGGAGCTGGTGCGCTTCCTCGAATCGTGCTACGGGCCGTACCCCTACGACTGGCTGAACGTCGTCTCGGTCCCGAGCAGGTCCCTCGGAGACGCGGCGGTGGCTTCGGCGCCGGGCCTCGTCGCGATCGATGAAGGTGTCTGGAGGCGTCCCGACGGTGCCGGCTATCAGATGGACCGCCTGGCGGAGGGCCTCGCGCTCAGCTGGTGGCGCTACTGGCTCGACGCGGGGGACGCCGTCTCTGCGGGGCTCGCGGCGCACAGCGCGATCGGGTGGCTGGAGGCGAAGGGTGAGGAGGAAGCCGCCCAGAGGCTTCGCGAAGAGCGGAGGGCCGAGTACGTCCGGGCGCTCGCCGACTCGGGCGGCCGGGCGCCGCTTCGCCTGTGTCTCGGCACCAACTCTTCGAGCGACGAGAGGATCTGTCGCGGGAAAGCCTCCGCCGTCTTCGGCGTGCTCGAGCGCGTGATCGGGCGGGAGGCCTTCTGCGCGGCGCTCAGAGGGCTCGCGTCAGAGGGCGGTGGGAGGATCGGCTTCGAGCGCGTCGCCGGCGCCTTCGAGGCCTCCGCGGAACGCCCACTCGACTGGTTTTTCTACGAGTGGTTCCACCGTGGTGATTTGCCGACCTACTCGCTCGACTACGAGGTCGCCACGGACCGGACCGGTCCCGTCGTGCGCGGCGTCGTTCGGCAGGGCGGCGAGATCTACAGGACGCCCGTTCCGCTCACGATCGACCTCGGCGGCTGGTCGTACGACGAGTGGGTGCCCATCGGATCGTCGGAGCAGCACTTCGAGTTCCGGGCGGACATGAAGCCGATGGAGGTCGCCGTCGACGCGGGCCGACTGATCCCGCGCATCGACCCCGAGGAGCTTGCGGCGGCGCACTTCCAGCGAGGCATCGAGGCCGCCGAGTCGACCGACTGGGGAGCGGCCGTCGATGAGTTCGGGGAGGCCGCGTCGCTCCAATGGGGTAGCGCGCTCTACCGCTTTCGGTACGGCGACGCGCTCGTCCACTCGGGGCGCCTCGCCGCGGGTCTCGAGGTGCTCGAGTCGGCCCTCGAGCTTGCCCCCGAGGAGGCCGCGTACCGGCTCACGGTGGCGCGGCTCTACCTTGGCGCGCTCGCTTACGACCAGGCGCTCGCGCACTTCGACCGGTACACCGGAATCACCGAGGACCCCGCCGGACGCCTGGGAAGGGCGCGGGCGCTCATCGGGCTCGGCAGGCTCGACGAGGCGCGTGAAGCCATCGAGGTGGCCCGGTCCGGGATCGATGCCTCCGACGCGCCCGACGCCGCGAGGGAGGAGCTCCTCCTCGTGCTCGGGGGCTTCCACGAGGCCGCCGGAGACACGGCGGCCGCGGTGTCCGAGTACGAGAGGGCTCTCGAGGTCAATCCCGTCTCCGACGAGGCGAGGAGGCGGCTGGAGACGCTCCGTCCTGGACGCGAGTGACCGCGCCGGCGCGGCCGCACGCCGCGCCGAGCGGATGTGGGGCCGTTCCGCACCCACCCCGACCGGGTGCGCGCCGTCTCTCCTCGCGCTCTGCCGCCGGCGACGCGCCCCCGCCCGCGGGTTGAACGCGGGAACGGGGGCGTGATAGCATGGGGCTCCAGCGCGGGGCGACCGAGGGCGGCGCCTGATTCCGTGTCCCTCAGGGAGAGACGATGAGGAAGCACTTCTTCAGCGGTATCCAGCCGAGCGGCAGACTCCACCTGGGCAACTACCTGGGGGCCATCAAGCAGTGGGTCGCGCTCCAGGACCAGTACGAGCCCGTGTACGGCATCGTCGACTACCACGCCATGACGGTGCGATACGATCCCTCGGAGATGCCGGCCCGGGTGCTCGACGCGGCCGCGAGCTACATCGCCGCCGGCCTCGACCCCGACAAGGGCATCCTGATGGTCCAGTCGCACGTTCCGGAGCACACCGAGCTCGCCTGGATTCTCGGGTGCGTGACCCCGATGGGCAGGCTTTCGCGCATTCCGACGTTCAAGGAGAAGGTCCGGCAGAACCCGGACAACGTCAACGTGGGGCTGTTCGACTACCCGGTGCTCATGGCCGCCGACATCATGCTCTACAAGTCCGAGATCGTCCCCGTGGGGGAGGACCAGGTCCCGCATCTCGAGTTCACGCGCGACGTCGCGCGGCGGTTCAACGCGGCGTTCGGCGAGACGTTCCCCGAGCCGGCGGAGGTGCTCTCGAAGGGCGCCAAGATCCTGGGGCTCGACGGCGTCAACAAGATGAGCAAGAGCCTCGATAACTGCATCTACCTCGACGACACGGACGAGACGATCACGAAGAAGCTCGCCACGGCCGTCACCGATCCCGCCCGCAAGCGCCGCAGCGATCCGGGCGATCCCGACGTCTGCAACATCATGAGCTACCACAAGGTGTTCTCGACGACCGAGGAGATCGGGCACTGCGCGGAGGGCTGCCGGACGGCCGGGATCGGTTGCGTCGACTGCAAGAAGATCCTGATCGAGCACGTCCTCGCGATGGTCGCGCCCATCCGTGATCGGAGGCTCGAGCTTCTGTCGAAGCCGGACGACCTCACCACCGTCCTCATCGCCGGCGCGGAGCGCGCGCGCCCGATCGCGCGGGCGACGATGGAGGAGGTCCGGCGGAAGACGGGCGTGTCGACCGGCTAGCCCGATGCCTCCGGTCGGCCGCGCCCGTGGCCTCACCCCGATCTCCCCGTCTCAGGAGGAGACGTTGCCCCACGAACGCGACGAACGGTGGGTTTTGGTCGCCCTGGCGGTCCTCGCAATCGCCTTTGCCGTGTATGCGTTTCGCGATTCGATCGACCTCTCGAGGGTCTCGTTCGACTGGGTCAAGAAGCTCGGGGGCACTGCCTCGTACGGCCTGGCGACGGCCTTCGCCGTTTTCTTCCAGCTCTGGAACAGGAAGCGCCTCGACCGCGTGCGCAAGAAGTGGGAGGCCGGCATCAAGAGCGAGGGGCCCCTGAGACAGGGGCTCGGCCTCAAGGTTGTGTTCTCCGAGGGCGCGAAGGGCTCGTTGACGGGTGACGTCCACCTCACCCGTTCCGCGCTCTACCTCTTCGATCGGGCCGGCCGCCGGGAGCCGATGCGGTTCCTCCTGGCCCCGTCCTCGCCGAGCGATGCGGTAGTGGCCGACGCGACGCTGGTGTCGGACGCGGCCGGGGGCGCCCGGACCGTTCGGATCTACGTCCGGGGCCGCGCGTCCTTCCGTTTCGAGTTCCAGACACCGGATGCCGAGGGATGGCGGACCGACCTCCGCCGCGTCCTCGGCCCGTCGGCACCCCGAGCGTCAATGGCCGAGTCCGGGGAGGCCCCGCGCGAATGAACCATCGTTCATCTTCGCCCCAGGGGGCAGTCGCGTGCCGCGTGAATACGCCGGACCCCGCCCCGTCTAAGACGCCGGCGAGGAACCATGCCTGAGCGGGATCCCAAGGTGCTCGACCTCGAGGACGTGAGGGCCGCCCAGGCCGGCGACCGTGACGCGTTCGACCGGCTCGTCGAGCGGCACAAGGACATCGTTTACGCCGTCGCGTACCGGTTCGCGCACGATCCCGATCTCGCGCTCGACCTTGCCCAGGACGTGTTCATTCGCGCGTACCGCGGGATCAAGAGCTTCGGGGCTCGGTCGAGCTTCACAACGTGGCTCTACCGTGTCGCCATGAACACGTGCATCGACTACACGCGCCGCCGATCGCGCTCGGTCGACTCGCACATCGTTCCCGAGGAGGTCGCCGAGTTTGCGGACAGCGAACCGATCGGGGTTGCGACGGCCGTCGGGCCGGCCGACGCGGTGCTGTCCGGGGAACTCGGAGAGCAGATCCAGAAGGCGATCGACGCCCTTCCCGAGTACCACAAGTCGGTCTTCGTGCTGTACGAGATCGAAGGGCTGTCGTACAAGGAGATCGCGGACGTCGTAGGGTGCTCGATTGGCACCGTAATGTCGCGTCTGCACTACGCGAGGAAGAAACTCAGGAACATGCTATCGCCGTACGTCAACGCCGGAGACTCCGTCGCGGCCGATGCTCAAGGAGACGAGCAGACAACATGAGAAAGCAGTGTCGAATCGAGCGCTATCTGACCGCCTACGCCGACGGTGAGCTTTCCGAGCGGCTCCGCCGGAAGGTCGTGGCCCATCTCGAGGCGTGCCCGGATTGTGCGCGCGAGCTTGACTTGCTCCTTGCCTCTGATAGACTCCGGAAGAGCGCCGGGCTTCCGCGCCCTTCGGAGGACCGGTGGTCGGCGTTCAAGAGCGGCCTCTCGCACGCGCTCGACGGCGTCGACAGGGAAGTCCGGAAATCGGCGCGGATCCGGGAGGTCCGGCCGATCTACGGCTACTACAGGAGACGTGCGGTCGCCATCGCGGGCGTCTGCGCCGCCGTCGCCCTCTTCGCCCTTGTGGTTGGCCCGCCGAGCATATTGAACTGGCGCGCCGCGAGAGCCCGGGACGGAGACGGCTGCATCGTCGACAGCATCGAGACGCTCGCGGCGGGCTACACGCCGATGTTCTTCACGTCGGAGGATCCGGAGATGACGGTCATCTGGGTCTTCTCCGAGGACGTCGAGCCGGACCTCATGGGTGACAATCCGGGAGCGCCGTAAGACGTCGTTCCATCTGACCCCGGGGCCGCAATCGTCCGGGGAGAAGATCCGAAGGTCCCATGAAGCAGACTGCTATCGCCCTCCTCATACTGGTCGCCCTCGCGCTCTCGTCCGCGACGGCCGCCGCGGCGGCGGACGACGTCACGGTCCAGGTCACGTCGATCGTCGCCTCGGCGGAGGCGGCGCCTCCCGCCGCGATGAGAGGAGCCTCCGAGGCCAAGGGCATCACGGTCGACCCGAAGCTCGCGGGCTTCGGGAAGAAGCTCAGGTCGCTCTTCGCGTACAGCCGCTACTCCTTCCTCGGGAAGTCGAGATCGGCTTCCTCGTTTGGTGAGACGAGCTCGTTCGCCCTCCCCGAGCGCTTCGCACTCGAGGTGGAACCCAAGCGCGTCGAGGTGGCGGACGGTGAAGAGCGGATCGAGATGCTCGTCACGCTGTTCCGACAGCCGCCGCCCCGGGCAATGGCGCTGTCCGAGGATGACGCCGTTGCGGGGAAGCCGGAGCGAGAGGTGGTGCTCCGCACGCGGATCCGGCTCGAGAACGGCGGCACCGTTCTCCTCGGTGGACCCCCGATCAAGAACGGCGTTTTGATTCTCGCCCTTTCGGCCCGACGCTAACACAACAGCCGCACGCCCGTCCTTGCACGCGCCGCTCGCACCGAGCGACGCGCTTGGCAAGGAACACGTCCGGAGCGGTCCGTGCGATTCGGCCGAAGGCCTCCGCGCTCACGGGCCGGGTCCTCGTTTCTTGAATAGCCCCCCCGACGCCTCCGTCTAAGCCACCGCAAGTAGAAACGCCGTCGTCCGAACGCAGAGAGACACCGCGACGGCACCCCGCCCAGGCGCGGGACAGGAGGTGATCCGGATGACGAGAGTGCTAGCGGTTTCGAGCGAGCGTCGTAACGCCCTCTGGTTCGCGATCCTTGCTCTCATCCTGATCGCGATCGTGCCTCTCTCGACTCGAGGAGCGACGGTGACCGAGGACGTCGCTTCGGGATCCGAGCGAGAGCGCGTCGGCGGCGGGGTCACTCAAGAGCGGCTCGTCGTCGACCCGGAGCCCGAGTGGAACGGCTGGAGCGAGTGGCACGACGGATGGCACGACGGAGGCCCGCGGGTCGACGTGTGGGTTGACCGGGGAGACTGGGCGACGTACTGGCCCGGTGATCGCCTCTGGGTCTACTTCCGCGTCGACCGTCCGTGCTTCGTGACGATCATCGACTACGCGCCCGATGGCAGGGTCGACGTGGTCTACCCGAACAGGTGGTCCGGCTCTAACTTCGTGCGACCGGGCAGAACGTATCGCCTACCGGAGAGCCGGAGGTACTCCCTCAGAATCGCTGGGTCGGGGGGCGTTGAGAAGCTTGTTGCTTGTGCGCATCAGGCTCCCTGGCCCAGCGGACCACGCGGACGCTGGATCCCCCCCAGCAATCCACGTAGAGGGAGGGTCGTCGTTGGCCGTCCCGGTGGCCTCATGCCGCCGGGGCGGCCGGGGCGAGTCGTGTCGCCCAGGGACGTCTGGCCCGTGCCGCGCGACTGGCACGACCGGCCCTCTGACTGGGGCTGCGACTCGGTCTCGTTCTACGTCGCCGACGACGGATGGCGGAACGGCGACCCATGGCGCGACGTCTTCCACGACCGATTCGAGATGCGGAAGTGCGGCGACGGCTTCTACCGCAACGTCTACTTCGGGGACCGGTCGTTCACCGTCAACATCGAGTGTACCGAGAGCAGAAACGGCGATCCCACGGAGGTCGTCGGTAGAGTCATCTGGGACGGCGGCCGGGACAGCCGGGCGCTCTTCCGGATCGACGTCGAGGGCCGGCACGGGGACAGGCCCTCGCGCGGCCGCACCTACGCGACGCACGTCGGCCCGCTCAGGATCGAGATCGAGATCGAGGACTTCGAGGTCGACGGATCGAGGAAGCGGTGGTCGCCCGCGCGGATCGACTGGATTCGGTTCGACGTGAGGGCGATCGCCGAACGGTGATGTCGGAACGGGCGCTCGCGCTCGACCGCCCCATGCCGCGCGCGGCAGGCGCGGGAGCGAGCGGGTTCGGCGAGGTCGCTCGGAGGAGAGGAGGACAAGGCGATGAGGGCGATTGCGAAGAGGTTCTGTGTCGCAGCCATCCTTCTGGTCATTTCGCTCTTCGTCTCCGGCTGCATCTGCGGACCGGGCTGGTGGTGGGACGAGCGTCCCAATCCCAGGAGAACGACGTTCCACGTCTACGTCTACGACTACTACTCCTACCTGCCGATACCCTGGGCCGTCGTCGACGTCTACCAGGAGGACTGGTGGGACTGGGACTACGTCGGGACGTGGCCGGTCAGCCGGGCGGGCTATGCCGCGGCGCACGGAGGATACCTCTACCACGACGGCTGCGGCGGCCACGAGGAGAGGGACTTTCGAATCGTCGTCGGAGCATCCGGGTACGAGACCGAGTGGATCGAGATTCGACTCGACTACTGGCATCCCTCTGAGACGATCTACTTCTACCTCGTGCCCTGGTACGGCCGGGACAGTGAGTCGCCGGAGGAGGGCGACGGCAAGCCGTGGGATCTCCCGCGTGACGAGGCGCCGCCCGATCGGGTGATGGTGGGAGAGCCGAAGGAGGGTCCTGCCGGATCGGAGTATTAGCCCGCGCCCGCGACGCGCGCGAGAAGCTGGGCGAACTCCTGAGCCTTCCTGTCCCAGGCGTTTGGAATCGCGATCCGTTCACGCACCGCTCGGCGGCGTTCATCGTCGCCGAGCGCTGCTATTGTGGCGCGAGCGAACTCGTCGGGGCCCGACGCGATGTAGACGAGGTCGCGTTGATCCTCGACGTCCTTCGAGAAGGGCGTCGAGACGAT
>Ga0272444_10002917_pt1 | contig 15647 bp, 8 predicted proteins | sample SSMForm13_FD_201033 | JGI IMG/M metagenome (GOLD analysis project Ga0272444, IMG submission 201033) | Marine sediment archaeal communities from Little Sippewissett salt marsh, Falmouth, MA, United States - SSM-Form-13 | ecosystem: Environmental > Aquatic > Marine > Wetlands > Sediment ...
AAATAGACTTTCGATAATGTATTTTGAATACGAATTACCCGGAAAGAAGTGGCCGCATCAATGTTGGTTGGGGTGGGTACCGAAAAAACCTATCCGGCAGGAGGCTGGCTGGAACTGTCGACCGGTGGGGGTAAGGGAGAACAGCTGGAGCTGGTCATGCCTGCGGCAACGGTTTTCCATATTGGTTGCCAAATGCGGTTACCCTTAAATCCGGCCTGGGCCGATGGGAACGCTGGTGTCTGTTTTGGCAATGCAAGGTCAAACCCGCGGCAGGTCACAACACGGTTTTTGCGGCAGGTCGCTTTTTCCCATGAGAAACAAATCCACATGCCGGGCGGTTTCGCGGCCCTCGGAAATGGCCCAGACGACCAGACTCTGGCCACGGCGGGCATCACCGGCGGCAAACACCCCGGATTTGGATGTCATCCAATGCGCGTCGGTAGAAAGATTGCCGCGCTCGTCCAGTTTCAAATCCAGTTGGGCCACCACCGTGTCGGATTCAGGACCGACAAATCCCAGGGCCAGCAGCACCAGGTCGGCCGGCCAGACTTTCTCGGAGCCGGGAATCTCGGCGAAACGAACGGGCCGGCCGTTTTCATAGGTCCACGCCACCGACACGGTTTCAAGGGCCGTAACCCTTCCCTTTTCGCCGATAAACCGTTTGGTAAGGATATTCCAGTGGCGGGTGCCGCCTTCTTCATGGCTGCTGCTGGTGCGCAGCCGCATGGGCCAATAGGGCCAGGGCTGACTTTCCGGTCGTTCTTCACTCGGCTGGGGCAACAGCTCGAAATTGACCACCGACACCGCCCCCTGGCGATGGCTGGTACCAATGCAGTCACTGCCCGTGTCACCGCCGCCGATGACAATCACGTTCTTGCCGGCGGCGCTGATGGCTATTTCTTTTGCGTCACCGGCAATCACGCGGTTCTGGCCGGTGAGAAAGTCCATGGCATAATGAACGCCCGGCAAATCTCGTCCCGGAATCGGTAGATCGCGTGGACGGGTGCTGCCCGTGCACAATACCACGGCGTCGAAATCCTTGCACAGGGAGTCGCCGCTGACCTGGCCCCCAACCTGAACGCCCGTGGTGAAAATAATCCCCTCCTGGCGCATGATGGCAAGGCGCCGGTCCAAAACCGATTTTTCCAGCTTGAAATCCGGAATGCCGTAGCGCAGAAGCCCACCCGGCCGCTGATCACGCTCGAACACAGTCACCGTATGGCCGGCGGTGTTGAGCTGTGCAGCGCAAGCCAGGCCCGAGGGGCCGGAACCGACCACGGCCACTGTTTTTCCCGTGTGCCGGGCCGGTGGCCGGGGCTTCACCCACCCGTTTGCAAACGCCTTTTCAATAATGGTTTTCTCAATCTGCTCGATGGTCACCGCCGGGGCATTGATGGAGAGCACACAGGCCTCCTCACAAGGCGCCGGGCAGAGACGGCCGGTAAACTCGGGAAAATTGTTGGTGGCCGAAAGCTGCTTGAAAGCCGCTTCCCAGCGTCCATGGTAGACCTCGTCGTTCCAGTCCGGAATGCGATTGCCCAAGGGGCAGCCAGCATGGCAGGTGGGCACCCCGCAGTCCATGCAGCGGGCCGCCTGCTCACACAAGCTCGCCTCGGGAAAGGGCTGATAGATTTCCTTGAAATCCTTGATCCTTTCGGTCGCCGATCGTCTTTCGGGCAGCTGCCGGTCGTGCTCCATGAATCCTGTGGGTTTGCCCATCTTTTCGGTCCTCTTTTATCAATATATACGTTTACGGTTATTTACAAAGCTCAAGTTTTAAAGCGCAAACGATTCATAAGGCTTTTTTGAAATAGTGTTAAGTAGTGGATCGGATCTATCTTATATCCAAATCGTTAGCATTCCTTCTCTTAACACTTAACACTTTTAACTTAACACTAATCCGCCCTCTGACCTCTGACTTCCGACCTCTACCCTTTCATTCCCCATCCAACCGCGCCAGCGCCGTTTTATACTCCCTGGGCATGACCTTGACGAAACGGGACCGGATCGTCAGCCGGTTTTCAAGAAGCGATCCAGCCACGGCACTGCCTGTAAGCGAGAGGTGTTCCTCGATCAGCCCCACCAACTCGGCTTCATCGTCTGCGCTCACCGGATCCAAATCCACCGATTCACGGTTGCAGTTGAACCGTTTGAACTGGTCGGTTTCATCTTCCAGCACATAGGCGATGCCGCCGCTCATGCCCGCGGCAAAGTTACGTCCCGTGGGGCCCAGCACCACCACGCGGCCCCCGGTCATGTACTCGCAACCGTGATCGCCGACCCCTTCCACCACAGCCCAGGCGCCACTGTTGCGCACGCCAAACCGCTCCCCGGCCCGACCACGGATAAAAGCGCGGCCGGACGTTGCCCCATACAGCGCCACATTACCGATAATGATATTCTCCTCGGCCATAAAGGTTGCCGTCTGGGGCGGACGGACAGCCAGCCGGGCACCGCAAAGCCCCTTGCCGAAGTAGTCGTTGGCATCGCCGGTAACGCGCACCGAAATGCCCGGTGCGCCAAAGGCAAAGAAACTCTGCCCGGCACTGCCGGTCGCCTCGATTTGAATCGTACCGTCGGACAGCCCCTTTTCACCATGCCGCTTGGCGATCTGGTAGCTGAGTCGGGTACCCACCGTGCGCTGGACATTGGAAAGCGTCAGATCGATCTTCACGGGCTTGCGCGATTCCAGGGCCGGGGTGGCCTGCCGGATCAGGTCGGCATCGGGAGAATCATCGGCAATGGTTAAATCAGCCTTGGGAATGCAGAAGGCCTCAATATGCGGCGCCGGCTGCGGCTGGTATAAAATGGGCGACAGATCCAGACCGCGGGCCTTCCAATGATCCAGAGCCGGGCCGGCCTTGAGCCGGTCGACCCGGCCGGCCATGTCCGCGATGGTGCGAAATCCCAGGCGGGCCATAATGGTGCGCAAATCCTCGGCCACAAAGCGCATTAAGCGTACCAGGTATTCGGGCTTGCCGGCGAATTTTTTTCTCAATTCCGGGTCCTGGGTGGCAATGCCCACCGGGCAGGTGTTGAGGTGGCAGACCCGCATCATGATGCAGCCCAGGGCCACCAGGCTGATGGTGCCGAATCCGAATTCCTGGGCGCCCAACAGGCAGGCCACGGCCACGTCATGGGCGGTTTTGAGCTGGCCGTCACATTCCAGCACCACCCGGTCGCGCAACCCATTGTGGATCAAGGTCTGCTGGGTTTCAGAAAGGCCCAGTTCCCAGGGCAGTCCGCCGTAGCGAATGGAGGTCAGCGGTGAGGCACCGGTGCCGCCCACTTCGCCGCTGATCAGGATCACGTCGGCGCCTGCCTTGGCCACGCCGGCGGCCACGGTGCCCACGCCCACCTCGGAAACCAGCTTGACATTGATGCGCGCATGGGGGTTGGCGCACTTGAGATCGTAGATCAGCTGGGCCAGATCCTCGATGGAGTAGATGTCGTGGTGCGGCGGCGGTGAAATCAACCCCACATAAGGGGTGCTGTGACGGGTCTTGGCAATCCAGGGATAAACTTTTTCGCCGGGCAGTTGCCCGCCCTCACCGGGTTTGGCGCCCTGGGCCATCTTGATCTGCAGTTCCGCAGCGCTGGCCAGATAGGATATGGTCACACCGAAGCGGCCCGAGGCGATCTGCTTGATGGCACTGTTGCGCCAGTCGCCGTTGGCATCACGGTCAAACCGGTCCGCATCCTCGCCCCCTTCCCCGCTGTTACTCCTTCCGCCGATGCGGTTCATGGCGATGGCCTGGGTTTCATGGGCCTCCTTGCTGATGGAGCCATAGGACATGGCCCCGGTCTTGAACCGCTTGACGATCTCGGTCCAGGGCTCCACCGCGTCAATGGGAAGGGGGGTATCGGCCGGCTCGAAATCAAACAGGCCGCGGATCAACCCCTCCTGCCGGTTCATGGCCAGCACGGCATCGCTGAACCGGTGCCATGCCGCGGCGTCATCCTGGCGCACGGCCTGCTGCAGGGCGGGGATGGTGGTCGGGTTATACTGGTGCACCTCTCCATCCCGGCGCCACTTGTAGCGCCCGCCCGGATCCAGAAGACTGTCCGCCGGTGCGTCGACGGGCCGATCCACCGCACCGCAACGGATCCCGATCTCCCGGGCCAGGGCCTTTTCATCCAGGCCCCCGATACGCGACGGTGTGCCGGTGAACCAGCGGTCCACAATGGACCGGTTCAGGCCCACGCACTCGAATATCTGGGCGCCTTTGTAGCTTTGCAGGGTGGAGATGCCCATCTTGGACAGAACTTTAAGAATGCCTTTGCCCACGGCGGCGACATATCGCTCGCGAGCGGTTTTGGCGTCAACGCCGTCCAGCCGTTCCTGTGCGGCCAGGCTGTCCAGGGTGGCCATGGCCAGCCAGGGCACCACCGCACCGGCGCCGTAACCGATAAGGCAGCAGAAATGATGGATCTCCCTTGCTTCACCGGTCTCAACGACTAGTCCGCACCTAGCGCGCATACCGGTCTTGATCAGGTGATGATGCACGGCGGCAGTGGCCAACAGCGCCGGTATGGGAGCCTGGCCGATGGGTGTCTGCCGGTCGGAAAGAATCAGCAGGCGGGCACCGGCCTCCACCTGGTAGACGGCATACTGGCACAGGGATGAAATCGCCTCTTCCAGGCCGGCGCCACCGCGCGCCACAGGCCAGCACATGGACAGCTGGGCGGATTGCAGATCCTCGTGATCGGACTGGCGAATCGCATCCAGGTCTTCGGGGGTTAAAATGGGCTGCGGCAGCATCAGCTGGCGGCAGTGCAAGGGCGTCTCGGCAAACAGGTTCTGCTCCTGGCCAATGGGGGCGGCCAGCGAGGTCACCAATTTTTCCCGGATGGCATCCAGGGGCGGGTTGGTCACCTGGGCGAACAGCTGGCGGAAGTAATCGTAAAGCAGACGCGAACGCCGGGAGAGCACGGCAAGCGGGATGTCATCGCCCATGGAACCGGTGGGCTCTGCGCCGCCTACGGCCATGGGCGGCAGAATCAGCTTGAGATCTTCGGCGGAAAACCCGAAGCGCCGCTGCTCGACCAGCAGTCGGTCACCGGTGGGCAGGGGCGAAGGTGTGGCCGCCGGCAAATCCTTCAGGTGCAGCAAGTTCTGCTCCAGCCAGCGGCCGTAGGGCTGGCGGGTGGCCATGGTCTGTTTGATTTCATCGTCATGGATAATGCGGCGGTGTTCAAGATCCACCAGAAACATGCGGCCCGGTTCCAGGCGCCCCTTGTGAGCCACATTGGCCGGATCCACCGGCAGCACGCCGGTCTCCGAAGCCATAATCACCCGGCCGTCGCGGGTCACTGTGTAGCGGCTGGGACGCAGGCCGTTGCGATCCAGCACCGCCCCAACCTGAATGCCGTCGGTAAAGGCAATCGCCGCCGGGCCGTCCCAGGGTTCCATCAGACAGCCGTGATACGCGTAAAAATCACGCTTGGCCCGGCTCATGGTCGGGTGGTGCTGCCATGCCTCGGGGATCAGCATCATCATGCACTGGGCCAGGGGGCGGCCCGTGGCAAGCAGCAGTTCCAGGGCATTGTCCAGGGAAGCCGAATCGCTTGCCCCCGGGGTGCAGACCGGGTTCAGGGCCGCGACTGGTTTGTCACCCGCCGGATCACTGAACAGCGGCGCCCTGGCCTGCATCCAGTTGCGGTTGCCTTTGACGGTATTGATTTCTCCGTTATGGCACAGATACCGAAAGGGCTGGGCCAGGTCCCAGGAGGGCAGCGTATTGGTGCTGTAGCGCTGGTGGACCAGGGCCAGGGCGCTGGCCATGGCCGGATGGGCAAGGTCCGGATAAAACGGCGTCATCTGATCGGCCAGCAGCATGCCCTTGTACACCAGGGTACGGGAACTGAGGCTGACCACATGAAACCGGTCATCAGCCTCGCCAAGGGTGCCGCGCACCTGATTCTCGGCGGTTTTGCGCATCAGAAGCAGGCGCCAATCAAAGCCCGCCTGGTCACACGGCGCTTTCTTGCCGACAAAAACCATACGAATAATCGGCATTACCCGGCGGGCCAGGTCTCCGATGGCCTCCGGGTGCACCGGCACATCGCGCCAGCCCAGCACATTCAACCCCACCTGGCCGGCAGCGTCAGCGACAATGCGTTCTGCCGTCTGGCGCCGATCCGCATGGGGGGGCAGAAAAACCAGACCGGCCGCATAATCGGATGCCACCGGCAACTGAATCGATGCCTCGCGGGCCGCGATGCGCAAAAATTCATGGGGCATTTGTATCAGAATCCCGGCACCGTCACCGGTGGTCTCATCGCATCCGCAGGCACCGCGGTGAGTCAGATTGACCAGAATCTGCAGGGCATCACCGATCAGCGCATGGCTTTTGCGATTGCGGATGTCGCAGATCATCCCCACACCGCAGGCATCATGGTCGAATGCCGGGTCGTAAAGGCCGGGGGTAGAACGGTGGCGCGTTTTGTCGCCTACATCGCCTGAAGGGGTCATGGTCGGCACCGTATTTTCCTTTGTTAATGTTGATTAGGGCAGGATCGTTAACGGGTGTCCATCCATCAATGACCACAACTTGACTCCATCCGGATAGACATTAACCAATAATAACGTATTTGCAGTGGAAACCGTCAATGATTTATCGGTATATCATGCAAGGCATCTATCGTTATTCGCAGGGACAGTTTTTACAAAAATGTATCAATTTTAGCCAACTGAACGCATTTTTGTTATTGACCATAATTTATGCAAATACGATTGACCCTTTACTGTAAACGGTTTAGGGTCTTCCAACATGTTTGCGGCACAATAGATGCATTGGCGGATATAGGTAGTGCCCACCCATAGAATAGCGACAACCGGGTAAATCGATTATATCACGATATTTTATATGAGAAGGTTAAAGCAGTAATGAACAAAACACGCAAGGATCTGTTAAACATGCTTTGTGACCTGAGCGACCTGTCGGCTCTGGTTACGGGCAGTGAAAATATTGAAAATTTTCTTTACCGCACCGTGCTCCTGGTTTCCAGCCATCTGGGCACACCGGTATGTTCCATCTATTTATACGATGAAGCCACTGACGAGCTGGTGCTCAAGGCTACCGTGGGACTCAATCCCGAATCCGTGGGAATCGTACGTATGGGCTCTGGTGAAGGGTTGGTGGGAACGGTCATGGCCAACAGCCAGCCGGTTTGCGAGGGGCATGCCAGCAAAAACCCGCGTTTTCGGTATTTCCCGGAAACCGATGAACTGAAATACGAATCCTTTTTGGCCGTTCCCATCAAGAAAGGGGTGGTCAAAATCGGCGTACTGGTGGTGCAGCATACCGAGGCTGATTTTTTTGATACCACGGATATGACGGCCCTCAAGGCCACCGGCGCCCAACTGGCCGCAGTACTGGAAAATGCCCGGTTGCTCATGGATCTGCAACGCATGTGCAGCATTCCCGAAAATCCGGTGTGCAATCTGGGGTTTATCAAAGGCCAGCGGATCTCGGACGGATACGCCTTCGGACAGGCCTCCATATGGCGCAAGGGCCATGTTCGTCTGCTCGCCGAGCCTCGGGAAGAAGAATACGGAAACATGGCCGATTTCCGCCGGGCCATCGCACAGACCGCCGAGCAATTGGACATCCTGCAGCGCCGCTGTGCCGAAAAGCTGCCGGAAAGTGCTTCGCTGATCTTTGCCGCCCACTTCATGATGCTCAAAGATCCCAAATTCATCGACCGGATGGCCGAAATGATTGAAAACGGCCGGCCGGCCACCCGGGCCGTGCGGGAGGTCACGGGGCTTTACGTCAACCTGTTTACCGACAGCCCCCACCCTTACATTCGGGAAAAAGTCATCGATATCCAGGACCTGGGTGGCCGTCTGCTCAGCAATCTGACGCCTCTCACACCGGACCAAAGCGCCGCGAGCAATGGCCGGGTGGTCGTCGCCGAGGAACTCTACCCATCGGAACTGCTGAAGCTGTCGGCCGAAGCGGTGGCCGGCATCGTCCTGTCAAGCGGCGGTGTCACCTCCCATGTGTCCATCATCGCCCGTTCACTCAAAATCCCATTGGTGGTGGTACAGTGTCCGGATCTCATGCATTTGTCCGAAGGGACCCCCATTCTCATCGATGGTGAAGTGGGCAACGTTTATGTGGAGCCGTCGGCGGATATCATCGATCGCTTTGAAGCCCGCAACCAGGCCCGCATCCAGGTAACGACCCAACACGCCCCCATTCAGGCGGGGCTGGCGCGGACCATGGACGGCACACCGGTTGAACTGCTGGCCAATATCAATCTGTTGGCTGAATTGCCCTTGGCCCGGGAGATGGGCGCGGCCGGAATCGGTCTCTACCGCACCGAATTTCCATTTATGATTCGCCCGTCGTTTCCCTCGGAAACCGAGCAATACATAGTCTATCGTCAAGTTGTCGACGCCATGGCCGACAAACCAGTGGTGTTCCGGACCCTGGATATCGGCGGCGAAAAAACCCTGGCCTATACCGACGCCCCAACCGATCTCAATCCCGAATTGGGGCTGCGTTCCATTCGTTTTTCCCTGGCCTACCTGGATATCTTCGAGGCACAGATTCGCGCGATCCTGCGGGCCGCCGCAGGATGCCAATCACTGGGAATCATGTTCCCCTTGATCTCTTCCCTTGACGATTTTCTTAAGGCCCGCCAGGTGGTCACCGATTGCCTGAACCGGCTCAAGGCCGACGGACTGGAGCATCATGACCATCCGTCCATCGGTATGATGGTGGAACTGCCCTCGGTGGTGGACACCATGGCCGAATTTGCCGCCGAGGCCGATTTTTTTGCCATCGGGACCAATGATTTTGTACAGTACATGCTGGGTGTGGACCGCAGCAACAAACATGTGGCCAAGTATTATCGCCCCGAGCATCCGGCCGTGCTGCGGGCCCTTGACAAAATCGTTCGAATTGCGGGCGAGCATGCAAAACCGATCAGCATTTGCGGGGAAATGGGACACGACGTGGCCATGCTGCCTTTTTTGATCGGCATCGGCATCCACCGGCTAAGCGTCGACCCCCAGTTCATGCCCGGATTGCACAAGCTGATCGCGGGCTTGAGCGTCGATCATTGCCGTGAGCATGCCCGGGAACTGCTGGGTGCCGGCAGCATCGCGGCTGTCCGTAAAATACTGGAGCGGCGACCGGCTCTGGCAGCGTAGCTCCGTCCGATCTTTCCAGGGCAATCGCATGTAGATTTCCGGGTTGCCTTTCTTCCCGAAATTAGAGCATCCATGAATGTCAAAGGCCCAATGAAAAATGTCAAATGGTGGTATTCAATCCATAATCAGGAAGATCGATTCATGCATTTATTCAAGCCGAGATTGAGCCCTCGCCGATGGGCTTGGCTGATAGCCATCCTGATCCTTTTCTCCTATGTCGGACCTGTCCATTGCGAAGAGAATTCCTCAGCCGCATCCTCGCCCCGGGACACACCGTCAAACGGTGCCGTCAGTCTGGCCGACGTGGTTTATAAAGCCGGGGAATTGGGCCAACAGCTGGACATGCTCAAACGAAAATTGGAGTCGGTCGACAGTTTGGATGAAATGGCCGACCGACTGAAGCAAGCCAGGACCCAAAGCGATCAATTCCAAAATCGATTGGACGCCATCAGCGCCGATGACCTGCAAAGCTATCAGTTGTTGATATCACTGAAGAGCGAAGTCCGCGAGGTCCTGGCCGTGGAGCGTCTGGTGGAAACGCTGACCAAGCGCATCCAGCGCGTCGAGGGGTGGCGCAAACGCTGGATTACCGAAAAGCAGCGCTGGCAAACCTGGCGTGCCTCCCTTGACGCCGACCCGGCCCTGAAAAGCATTGCCGACGCCCTGGATAGCGCTGACAAAAACATCAACCAGGCATTGGATCTCATTGGCCGCAAGCTGGAGCCCATGCTGCTGGTCCAGCAACAGGCCGGGGAAACCAAGGCCAGGGTGGACGGATTGATCAGCCAAATCGATTCCATCATGGACAAGCAGCGTGGCGGCACCCTGCGTAGCGGCACGTCAACCATCTTTTCCCTTGACTATTTGAGACAACTGATCGAGTTGACGCACGAGCCTGAGAAAATGATCGGCACCATGTCACTGCCGGAATCCGCTTTCTTTGCCTCCAAGGGATGGGTCATCTTCCTTCAGGTTTTTGTTTTCGTGGCGCTTTTCTCCCTGATCCGTCACTATCGCCCGCTACTGCTCGGCCAAGTCAACCGCCGTTTTCTCGGCAAGCGGCCGTTTTCGGCATCCTTGTTTATCTCCATATTTACCCTGTCTTTTTTTTACGGTCCCCAGCCGGAAGCCTGGCGAATGCTGATCGCGGTGCTGGCTTGTATTGCCACGGGCCGAATGGTTACGGCATTTGTACAGGATGCATGGGTCAAGCGAGCCATTACCATTTTGGTAATCGTCGTGGTTGCGTTTCAGATTCTTCTATTCTTAGGTATTCCATTGGTCCTGATGCGCCTGTTTCTCCTCATCTGGACCGTAGCCGGCATCATCTACTTTGCCTGGCGTGCACGCCAAGCGACAACCACCGACAAACCGCCCTGGCAGGTATGGGGCATCCGGCTGATCGTACTGGTCTTTTCCGTTATCGCCGTAGCCGATATCATCGGTTTCAGCGGGTTTGCCGTCCAGCTCATGGACAGTTCCCTGCGCACGGTCGTACTCCTGCTCATGGGCCTGGTCATGGTCCGTGTCGCCCGGATTGCCCTGGAGCTGACGGCCGAGTTTTTTCCCCTGGGTCGACTGCCTTTTTTGCGAACCAATGCCAATATGATTCTGTCCCGGGTAATCATCGCCGTCAACGTTGTCATCGGGACGTTTGTGGCGGCCCTTCTCCTGGTAGCATGGAAAATCTATGCCTTGCCCACCGAGGCGATACAGTCTTTCTTCGGTTTCGGAATCAGTGTCGGCGGCCGTGAGATCACCGTCGGCCTGGTGCTGACGGCCGGCCTGATTCTTTATGGAACCTTTGCCGTGTCCTGGGCCGTGCAAAGTCTGCTCATGGAAAATGTGCTCAGTCGCGGTCACATGGATACCGGTGCACGCCTGTCCATTACGCGCCTGGTGCACTATGCACTGATCCTGGTGGGATTTCTCATCGCCCTGTCCGCCATGGGGTTTGAGCTGAAAAACGTCACCATCATCGGTGGTGCACTTGGTGTCGGCATCGGGTTCGGCATGCAGGCCATCGTCAACAATTTTGTGTCCGGTTTGATCCTGCTGTTCGAACGGCCCATCAAGGTGGGTGACGTGATCCAACTGGGCGACGGCCAACAGGGACGGGTGACCAATCTCGGGCTAAGAGCGACCACCGTGCAAACCTTCGACCGTGCCGAAATCGTGGTTCCCAACGGTGATCTGATCTCCAGCCAGGTGACAAACTGGACGTTGGAAGATCGCAGCATGCGGCTGATCATCCCCGTTGGCGTGGCCTATGGGTCGGATGTGGAGGCCGTGATGCGGGTACTCCTGGACGTAGCCAGGCAAAGCGATAAAGTTCTCAAGGAACCGCCCCCGGTGGTATTGTTTCTCAATTTCGGCGACAGTTCCCTGGATTTCCAACTGCGGGTCTGGATCGCCGATTTTGCCGAGCGCCGGTTCATCCAGAGCGCGTTGATCCAGGAAATCGACCGCCGGTTCCGCACCAACGACATAGAGATCCCTTTTCCTCAGCGCGATCTGCATCTGCGCAGTGTGGATGACAACGCCGGTAAAGGGTTGAGGGGCGAGACGCAGCCACCGGTCCAAACACCCATACCGCAAGGGAGCGAGACATGAATCCGATGATTGATTTGATGCGATCCCACCGTTCGATCCGCAAATTCAGCGACCGGGCGGTGGACGATGACACCCTGAGGACTATCGTTGAAGCGGCCCAGTGCGCGGCCACGTCTCATTTCGTACAGGCCTACACGGTCATCTGTGTAAAAGACCAATCCACGCGGCAAACCATTGCCCACCTTGCCGGCCCCCAGGTGTGGGTCGAACGGGCGCCGGTTTTTCTGGTTTTTTGCGCCGATCTGAACCGTCTGGAAAGCGTCTGTCGGCAGCGCGGCGCAAAAATGGAAAAAGGCTGGGCCGAGCAGTTTGTCACCGCCACCGTGGACGTGGCCCTTCTGGCCCAAAACGTCCTGCTGGCCGCTGAATCGTTGGGGATGGGCGGTGTTTTTATCGGCGGCATCCGCAATGATCCGCAAACGGTGTGCGATCTTTTGGCCATCCCCGAGCAGGCCTATCCCATGTTCGGCATGTGCCTGGGATGGCCGGCCCACGACCCGCCCCCCAAGCCCCGCTTGCCCGTCGAGGCGGTACTGTTCACCGACCGCTATCCGGATGCCCATGATCGTCAAACATTAGCGGCTTACGATCGCACGATCAATCATTACTACCTGAACCGCAACGACAACTTAAGGGATGAAACCTGGACCCGCCAGATGGCTGACTTCATGAGCCGGATCATCCGGCCGCAGATGAAAGTGTTTTTGGAAAAAAAAGGATTTTTTCTCAAGTAGTGTCCGTCCCAGCCGATCGTCAGCCACCTTTTGACTTGAAATTTCAATCTACCCGTTTATTTTTGGAAGGACATGTCATCATTAACATGATCTCTCCTGATGAAAAGGAGTTACTGAACAATGAAAACACTCAATGACAGCAATCTGCTGCGTGGCCAGGCTTGGATAAACGGCCAGTGGATCGATGCGGGTTCAGGTAAAACCATCACCGTGACCAACCCGGTCGACGGCAGTATTTTAGGCCGTGTGCCATCACTATCGGCCGAGGAAACGCGCAACGCCATCCACGCGGCGCAAAAAGCGTTGGATGGGTGGCGACGACTGACAGCCAAGGAGCGGTCAACCCGACTACTGAAATGGTATGATCTGATGATGCAGCACCAGGAGGACCTGGCGCTCATTCTCACCAGTGAGCAGGGCAAGCCCCTGGCCGAAGCGCGGGGAGAGATCGCCTATGGGGCGTCTTTTGTACAGTGGTTTGCCGAGGAGGCCAAACGGGTCTATGGTGACACGATTCCCGCAGGCTCAATGGACCAACGCATCATGGTTATCCGGCAGCCTGTGGGGGTATGCGCGGCCGTAACCCCCTGGAATTTTCCGGCAGCCATGATCACCCGCAAGGTAGCCCCGGCCCTGGCCGCCGGCTGCACCATGGTGGTCAAACCGGCCAGCCAGACACCGTTGACGGCCCTGGCCCTGGCCGAGCTGTCCCACCGGGCGGGCCTGCCCGATGGCATCTTTAATGTCATCACCGGATCAGCCGCTGAAATCGGTGCCGAGCTGACCGCCAACCCCGTGGTTCGCAAGCTGAGCTTCACCGGCTCCACCGAGGTGGGCCGCCAACTGATGGCCGAATGCGCTCAGACGATCAAAAAAGTCTCCCTGGAACTGGGGGGCAATGCGCCGTTCATTGTCTTCGATGATGCCGATCTGGCGCAGGCCGTGGCAGGGGCCATGATTTCCAAGTATCGCAATTCCGGCCAGACCTGCGTATGCGCCAACCGGATTTTCGTTCAGTCCGGTGTCTACGACAAATTCTCTCAGCAGCTGGTGGATGCCGTAGAGAAGTTGAACGTCGGCAGCGGTATGGAACCGGATGTGCAGCAGGGGCCGCTCATCGATGGGAACGGGAATCAATTCCACATCCAGGGCGGGATGACGACCTTGAAACCGGCTGAGCCAGGCGGCCAGGTAACAATTGCCGATCCCGTCGGTGTTCCGATCCGAATGCATCCCGATAACTGCTTATCCTGCCCCGAAATCCGTTCTTCGAGACTGAGCATTGTGCTTTCCAGCCTCTCGGCATAGGGAAGCAGTGCCTCGCCTGCCGAAGTAATCTGGCACCCTTTTCCGTACGAAGAAAAAGCTGCGTCTGCAATGCCGCCTCCAATGCCGCTATTCGGAAGCAGGCGAACAAAGCGCCTGGATTTTCTCCAACAAAGTTGCTTTGCGTATGGGCTTAACCAGGAAGGCATCACATTTCTTACGGCTTTTGACCACATAATCAACCTTGCTGTGGGCGGTGACCATAATTTTTTTCGACGGTGAGATACCGTTTTTCTCTTCCAAATCACAAAAGCGGTTCAACAAATCCAAACCGGTAATATCTGGAAGCTCAATATCAATCGTCACCAAATCGTAGGGCTGGTTTTCGTTGATGGACCGGACAAAATGCTCAGTGGCCTGAACCCCATTGACCGCCGTATCGCAGTGTCCGACATTGGTCAACATCAATTCAAGTTTTGTCAGAGCGATGGGCTCATCGTCGATTAGTAAAATTCTCATCATCATCACCCTTTCCATTGGGCTATAAAGTCCTTGAAAAGAACAAATTGTTGTTCAAGATCATCGAAACCCGCATTTAATGTTACTGCGTTTGCGTCGGGGCTGATTTTCTCCAGGTGTGCAGCCGCTTTGGATAAAGGCGCGGCTTCAAGGGTGGCCGCCCCACCTTTGATGGAATGCGACTCCTTGCGGATGCATTCCCTGTCTTCGTCCGCGATCGCCTGCCGAATCATCTGCAGTTGTCCGGCCACGTTGTCAATCAACTGATCCGCCACCATTATCACGGTACCGGCATCGCCGAACTCATCCACGGCAATGGTAACATCCATGACGGCCACCTCATGATCCGGCTGAGGAAGGGACACCGATAGTGGCGCTGCAGGCGCATCAGACGCATGTTCCTGTTTGCTACCCGCCTGATCAACCCATTGCTTTACCGTATTGATCAACTGATGCCGATGCACGGGTTTGATCAGATAGCCGTCCATACCGGCATTCAGGCATCTTTGTTCATCACCTTTCATGGCATTGGCGGTCAGCGCGATGATGGGGATGTGGCCGCCATCGCTTTTGGCCGTTTCGATTTTACGGATTTTTTTTGTCGCATCAAGACCATTTAAAATCGGCATCTGGACATCCATGAAAATCAAGTCATAGGCCCCGCGGCCAAAGGCGTCAACCGCCTGTTGGCCGTCTTCAGCCAAATCGACGGTAAATCCAGCGGCGGTTAAATGCATGTAAGCCACCTGTTGATTGACCAAGTAATCATCGACGACCAAAATATGACCACGATAGCCTTGCGCTAAGGCGTCATCCTTGGCCTCCTCCATGCCGCCGACAGAGGACCGCTTTTGCGTTTGTGCACAGGGATCCGTGACCGGTCCCGTCAGTTGCTCAACAATGGTTTTAAGCTCTGCGCTTTTCACCGGTTTGGCAAGCACCGCATCAAACCCGAGGGGCGCCCCCCTGTCTCCTGTTATCACCGACCTGAGGCTGGTGGTGGCGATAATGGGCGTTTTTGCGTAAGTCGGCATTTTACGGACATGATCTTGCAGTGTTCTCCCGTCCGATACGAAGAACTGAATATCCGTGATAATTGCACGGATCGGTTCCTCACCGGCCCTTTCGCTGAGCGCGGCAAGCGCCGCAGTGCCATCCGCTGCGGTAATCGAGGATATTCCCAAGTCATCGAGATAAGTTGACAAGATCCGGGATGTAGTGTCACTGTTAACGGCGATGAGGATTGTCAGGTCTTCCTGGTAACAAGGCCTAACAACATCAGTTTGAGAGTCCTTTTCAAGGCCGAAAGTGGCCGTAAACCAGAATGTGCTTCCTGAGTCGACACGACT
>Ga0272444_10002920_pt1 | contig 15635 bp, 11 predicted proteins | sample SSMForm13_FD_201033 | JGI IMG/M metagenome (GOLD analysis project Ga0272444, IMG submission 201033) | Marine sediment archaeal communities from Little Sippewissett salt marsh, Falmouth, MA, United States - SSM-Form-13 | ecosystem: Environmental > Aquatic > Marine > Wetlands > Sediment ...
GCGAGGGTAAAAGCAATTGAAGAAACAACAAACTGAATTAATTTTTATTGTTCTCTCCTTCCTCATTCTCTTACCGCTGACGGTCAACGCCGAAACGCCGGATTCAGAGAGTGATGTTCCTCTGCATTTGACGATGAGCAAGGCCATTGAACTTGCCCTGGCCCATAGCGAACAGATCTTAATCGCCGATCAAAGCATTGAAGAAGCTGAAGGTGTCTACCGTGAATACGCTGCCGACGCCTTCCCGCAACTTTCCGGCAGCGTTTCGTACACCCGTAACCTGGAGCGTCTTTATACCGAACAGGACATGACGATGCTCAATCCCCTGTTCGCGCAATTCGGTCTTCCTGAACTCGAAGTCGAAAAGGTTTACTACAGCAATTTGCACGAATGGGATTTCCGTCTCACCCTGACGCAAAACATTTTTACTTTTGGTAAAGTCAGCAACGCCCTCAAGCTGGGTGATATCTCCCGCAAGCTGGCCCGACAGGGACGCGAGGTCACCGAACAGGATGTCATTCTAAAAACAAAACAAGCTTTTCTCAGTGTTTTGTACGCTCGCGAAGTGCTGGCGGTAGCCAACGCCAACTTGCAGCGTACGCAGGAAAATTACAACACGATCAAAGCAAAAGTCGACCAGGGGATCATGAGCCGTTTCGACCTGTTGGTGATGGAAGCCGAATTGGCTGCAGCCAAACCGCCGGTACTGGAAGCGCAGAATATGGTGAACTTGACGACGCAAGCTCTGCTTAATGTGATCGGTGAACCGTTGGATCGCCCGGTTGATGTCGTCGGCAAATTGCTGTTCACTTCTTTGCAAGCCGACCGACAGACACTGATTACCCGCGCCCGGCAGAATCGTCCGGAATTACGGTTGCTGGAAATGCAACAAGACCTGTACGACACGTCATATCGTTTGTTTCGGGCGACCTATTTCCCCACCCTCGCCGCCAATGCTTCCGCCTCGCGCACCGGCGGCACCGACAAACGAATCTGGCCAGAAGATCCGGACGACACATTGCAGCCTACACTTTCTTTTGGAGTGCAATTGTATGTGCCGCTGTTCGACGGTCTGCGCGGTTACGGGCAAATGAAACAGATGCAGGCGAAAAAACGCACCGCTCAGCTTGAATACCAAATGCTGTTGCGGGGCATCGAACTGGAAATCACTTCCCTGGTCGACCAGGTGCATCTCAGCGAACAGGTGCACTCGGCCAATCGGGAAGCTTATCGCGTAGCGGAAGAGGCCTACAAACTGGCGCAATTGCGTTTTGAAAACGGCCTAAGTACTCGTTTGGAAGTGACCGAAGCAAAAACCAATCTCAACCGCGCGGCCCTGGGCGTTGCTACGTCTCTGTACAATCTGCACATCGCCCGCGCACAGTTGCAACGAGCCCTTGGAGAATAATCGCATGTCGATGATGAGACCACGCAATATTGTTATCGCGCTGATCGTAGTCGGATTGGCCGGTTTGATTATTTACCGCTTCGCCACGTTCAGTTCCGGCGAAAAGCCCGCCAGCATCGAAGATGTACGCCGGGAAAACGGAATCCCGGTCGACGTTTTCGTCGCCAAGACCGGCGAGTTTACGCGTTGGAAGAAACTGATCGGCTCGGTGGAAGGCATCAAGCAAGCGCCGATTTACGCCAACATGCCGGCCCGCATTCGACAGGTCCATGCCAAACAGGGTCAGAAAATCAGATCGGGACAGACGATCATCACTCTTGACCCGCTCAGCGTGTCCCAGTCCTATAGTGCACTGGAAGGCGCCCGCTTGAACTACGAAAACCTCAAGCGCGAGTACGATCGACTTAAGCCGTTGCACGAGGCCGGCGCCATCAGCGACAGCCAGTTCGATCAGATCAAGGTCGCGATGGAATCGGCGCAGGCGGCGTTGCGCGATGTCAGTTCGTCGATTCGTCTCCACAGCCCGATTCGCGGCGTACTCACCGACATGCGCGTACGCGCCGGCGATAAAATCGAACCCGGCTCGACCCTCGCCGTTGTTGCCGATTTGAGCGAAGCCGTCATCAAATTGAACGTTTCGCGGCAAGATCTGGCCGAACTCCAGCAAGGTCAGTTGGTGATGCTCAACGGCGGCGACGACAACGGCGTCCGCGGCCATGTCAGCCGCGTCAGTCTTTCGGCCGATCCACAAACGCGTCTGTTCCTGGTGGAAATCACGCTGGACGGCGAAGGCAGTGTGCTGCCCGGCACGCTGCAAACAGTCAAGGTTCGCACGGCCTTTTTGGAAAATGCCTTGACGATTCCCATTGCCGCGGTGGTCGGCGGGCAACAAGATCCGCAAACCTTCGTAGTTAAAACCGACGGCACGGTAGAAAAACGTAAGCTTAAGGTTTCCGCCTCCAACAGCAAACTGGTGGTCATCGAAGACGGTGTCGCCGAAGGCGAGCAAGTCGTTGTTTGGGGAGCGAACTTACTGACCGGCGGCGAAAAAGTACAAATCCACAAAGTGGTTGAAGACATCTAGGATCGGAGGCGATTCATGTTTCTCGCTCGCTTGGCAGTTCGGCGCCCCGTTCTTACCGCGATGTTCATTCTCTTGTTCGTCGTTGTCGGCATCCGTTCCTTTTTCCAATTGCCGCAAGAATTACGACCGAACATCGAATTTCCCTTCGTTTTGGTTCAAACCATCTACCCTGGAGCAGGGCCGAAAGAAGTCGAAAGCCAGATCACCAAACTGATCGAAGATGAAGTCGGTTCAATCTCCAATTTGCGCAATTTGCAATCAACCAGCCAGGAAGGGCTTTCCTTTATTTTCATGGAATTCGAGCTCGGTTCCAACGCCGATCTGAAGGCCATCGAAGTCAAGGACAAGATCGAGTTGATCCGTTCCCGTTTACCGGAAGATGCCAAACCGCCGGCCGTGTTCAAATTCGACTTCGCCGATTGGCCGATCATGACGCTGGCAATCAGTTCGCCGCGTTCGCTGGAAGAGACCTACCGCATCGCCGATCAACGTATTCAAGACATTCTAGCAACGGTCGACGGTGTTAGTTCGGTTGACATCCTTGGTGGTCGTCAGCGCGAAATTCGCGTGGCCTTGCGCCGAGAAGCCCTGCGCGCTTATGGCCTTTCAGTTACCGATGTCGTGCAGGCACTGGCGATGGAAAACCTTAACTTTCCGGTCGGACGCATTATCAGCGATTCATCCGAATTGTCTCTTCGGTTGCAGGCACAGTTTCAAACCCTCGATGAAATCCGCAAAGTTCGAATGACCACACCAAGCGGAGCAACGATTTACCTGCAGGATCTCGGGCGGGTTTTGGACTCCCACGTTGAACAACGCGACATGGCGCGTTTTGAAGGAGCGGAAACCGTCAGTTTGGAAGTTCGTAAAAAGCGTGACTCCAATATGGTCGCCGTTTCCGATGGCGTACAAGAAAAAGTTAAGGAACTGGAACAAACGCTGCCGAAAGATATTCGCATCAACATCGTGCGGGACAATTCAAATTACGTACGCGATTCGGTCTCCGATGCAACCAGCAGCATCATCATCGGAATTATCCTTACCGCCATTTTGCTCTTCTTATTTCTGCACGATCTGCGCACTACTTTCATCGCTTCGATTTCCATTCCAGCAGCGATTATCGCCACGTTCATGCCGATGCTTTTCGCCGATTTCACAATCAACATCATCAGCCTGCTGGCCTTGGGCGTCGCCGTCGGTGTTCTGGTCGCCAATGCGATTGTTGTACTCGAAAGCATCGCCAGTCGCGTCAAACAAGGCATGCCTGCCGACCAGGCAGCGATCGAAGGAACCGGCAGCGTTTCTATAGCGATTATCGCGTCCACCGCGACCAACCTCGTCGTCTTTACACCGATCGCTTTTATGGAAGGCATCATCGGCCAGTTTATGATGCAGTTCGGCATTACCGTCGTTTTCGCCACAATCCTCAGTCTGATCATGAGCTTTACGTTGGTGCCCATGCTGGCCGCCAAGCTCTACGCCGGCGGAATCGAGCGAAAGCACTTCGCTCCGATCCAATGGTTTGCCACGAAATGGGACAACGGTTACGAAAGCTTTGCCGAAAGCTATAAGCGCTCCTTGCAATTCTTTTTACGCCACCGTTGGGTTGTCGTCTTGGGGACCGTCGTCATTCTGGCCGGCGGCATTATGCTGTTCGGCTTCATCGGTTCGGACTTCTTCCCGCAATCCGACCAGAACGAATTGTACGTTGCCTTGAAACTACCGGCAGGTACCTCACTTAAAAAGACCGATGAAGTGTTGCGTGAAATCGATGGCATCGTGCGCGACAACTTTGGCGATACCATCATTTCTGGTCTGCAAGGAATCGGCGGTCAGATGAAAGGCGTCGAAGAGGGAAGTTTGACGTACAAATTGATCGACAAGGCCGAACGCGAAATGTCGTCGAAAGAGATTGTCAACCATTTGCGTCCAATGTTAGCGGTTATCCCGGCGGCGGAAATTCGAGTCGACGTTGAAGCATCCGATCGCGGCCCAAGCAGCGGTTTGCAAATCGAAATCACCGGCCCGGATATCCAAGGTATCGACAACCTGGCACAGCAAGTCATCGCACAAGTCAAACAGGTTCCGGACTTGGTGGATGTTCAGTCAAGTTACGTCCAGGGCAAACAGGAATTGACCTTCAAGCCCGATCGCGATCAGCTTGCCGCCTACGGCGCGCCGACCGGCCTGATCGGCACGGCCCTGCGGTATCTGTTCGAGGGTGAAATCGCCAGCCGCTACAAAGAAATGGACGAAGAATACGATATCCGAGTTCAATTGGAAGAAGACGAGCGGCAGGAATCGACCGACTTTTCGGATATCTTCTTGCGCGTCGGCCCGAATTACGTGCCGATCAGCCAGCTGGGCGAAATGGAATATTCGGTGGCGGAAACCGAAATTCAGCGCAAAGACAAACAACGCGTCATCTTTGTCACCGCCAGCGTCGCCAGCGGTTCCATCGGTGAAGCACAAGGAAAATTACAAAAACTAATCGAAGAAAACATACAAACGCCGTCCGGCTATCGGATTTACTTCGGTGGCACATCCGAATGGATGGCGGAAACATTCCAGTCGATTTTTGAGGCATTGATTCTAGCGATCATTCTCACATTCATGGTGCTGGCCGCCACGCTGGAAAGCGTCGTGCACCCGTTCACGATTATGCTTACCCTACCCCTCGGATTGATCGGCGTCAGCCTTTCGCTGTTCTTGTCCGGCATCTCGCTGAACATCATGAGCCTGATGGCCATCGTCATGCTCGTCGGCATTGTCGTCAACAACGCTATTCTCATACTCGATATGACAGCGCAACTGCGCAGCAAAGGCTGGCGTATATGCGAAGCACTAGCCGAAGCCGCCAGTATTCGTTTGCGCCCGATCATCATGATGAACAGCGCCATCGCCATCAGCCTCGCCCCGCAGGTGCTTTCCGGATCCGGCGCCGAGTTCCGCGCTGCATTGGCCATGGTTACCATCGGCGGCGTGCTGGTTTCCTCGGTGTTCACCTTGTATTTGATTCCGGTCGTTTACACGTACCTTGATCGCCTGGCCAAGCCGCCCAAGTTGGAGCCTGGCGCGGTGGCCGATTCGCTTCCGGCCGAGGGCGACGAATCCTGCGACATCGTTTAGACGATTGCTTCTTTATTCAAAGAACCTACTCAACACCACCATCGTGTGCTATATAATCTGCAATTGTTGCACCCTCAAAAAGGATGGCGATTGTGAATCTGTTGCTCGTAAGCCCGGCACAAAAACAAGACGACGGCACACCGTTGCGTGTCAAGCGAACATTTACCATTCCGTTGTCGATTTACCTGTTGGCCGGCCTGACCCCCGACGAATGGAACGTGAAGGTCCAGAACGACTACACCGACGAAATCGATTACAACGGCGATTACGACCTGGTCGGCGTCACCGCCACCACGCTTCATTCCGCCCGTGCTTACGAAATCGCCGCCGGCTTTCGCGAACGCGGAAAAAAGGTGGTCATGGGCGGTTTCCACCCTACTCTTTTCACCGACGAAGCACGCGAAAAGGCCGATACCATTGTCGTCGGTGAAGCGGAACTGGTTTGGAAGCAGGTGCTGGAAGACGCGCAAAATGGCAACTTGCAGCCGATGTACAAAGCCGATCGTTTCTGCGATCTCATCGATCAGCCGGTGCCCCGTTACGATCTGATCGACTTGAAGAAATACATCAATCCCGTGATTCCGGTTGAGTTCTCCCGCGGTTGTCCATACAACTGCGACTTCTGCTCAGTCACCCACTTTTACGGCCATAAATATCGTTTCCGCCCGCCGGAAGAAGTCGTTCGCGATTTGAAAGCGACCGGTTCGCGTTTTTACTTTTTTATTGACGACAACATTGCCGGTAAGCTCGACAAGTCGGCTGAGTTGTTCGAAGCAATGATTCCTTTAAAAGGCTTCTGGACCAGCCAGGTTTCCATCAAGTTGGCCGACGACGAACGCATATTGGCTCTTTCGGCCAAAGCGGGTTATCGCTACGCGTTGATCGGCATCGAAACGTTGAATCCGGACAACTTAACAGAAGTCGGCAAACGCAACGTCAACCGCGTTGAAGAATACGTGGACAAAACGAAACTGTTCAAAAAGCACGGCATCACCGTTTGCGCCAACCTGATGTTCGGTTTCGACAACGACACGCCGGAATCGTTTCAGAAAACGTACGACTTCGTCATTAAGCAACGCTTCATGCCCAATCCGTACATCGTTACGCCCTACCCCGGCACGCGTTTGTACGATCGCATCGACGAAGCCGGACGGCTGCTGCATAAAGATTACTGGCGCTACACCTCGTATCAAACCGTGTTTCAACCGAAAAATTTCACCCCCGAAGAACTCGACCACCTGTTCATCGATTTCTACAAGCGTGTGTTTTCCGTACCCAACATCTTCAAGCGATTCTTCCACATGCTGCGCCACTTGTTCACCTTCGGCAATTTTATGACTCAGGTTGCGCTGATGATGAACAGCCTGTACGTCCGCAAAAACGTACGCAAAGGAATTCTGCCTTTTTATTAAAATTACGAACAACCGCATCCGTCATCGTTGTCGTCGTCATCGTCGTCGGCTTGATCATTGTCGTCATCATCGTCATCATCCGGCGTTGTATCGTCGTCCGTATCATCATCGACGACGTCATCGTCCGGAGCCGTATCGTCATCGACGGCGGGCGTGAGGAACAGATCTTCGATATCGTGCCAGACCGGGTCATGATTGGGCGCGGTTCCCGTTTCATCAGAAAAGGCGATCGCCAGGCGCATCAGATCCGGAATCAGGATCATCGACTGCATCGTGGGAAACAAGGGAATGTGCAACTGCATCTCGTGCAGAAAATCCCACATATTGGTTAACAGTAAATCACCGCCGTAGGTTTCATTGATTAACTCGCGCGAGTGGTTGTAGCGGATGGCGGCGTAGTTGCCCGTCGGTACGCCGGACAATTTATCTTCCCAATTCAGCGTAACCATGCAGTCGGTGAGTGTTGGGTCGTCATCGGGGTAAGCGACCGTGCGTTCCTTGTTGTTGATTTCCAATACGCCGGCCGGTGGATCGCTTCGTTCGGTCGGACCGAAGACTTGGTACATCGACGATGAAAAGTGATTCTCTTCCTCAAAAAAGGCGAACACATCCTCAATGGTGTTAATTTCGTCTCCGTCGAAGTCACGCAACGCCAACGCTTTGCGTGTCAGCCAGGGGCCCGGTTCGGGCAGTGGGTCCAGGTTCAACTCCTCGTACGGCACATCTACCCGGCCTTTGTTCAAATACAGCCCGATGCCCTGTTCGTTAATGCCCGCAATAATTCCGGGCATGCCTGCCAACGTCAGCGAAAGAAAAGGTTGCTGGTTTGGATCCGAAGGCGTCATCGCCAACAACACGCTGCAACGTGCCGCCAACCAAGGATCCTCGCGCTCGCGAACGTAGTCGGTGTTATGCGTAGCCGCCAGCAAACCGTTAAGGGTTCCATCGTTGACCGTGGTCGTGTTCCAGCCGATTACCGTCGCGCAAAACAGGCTGTTCAGATCGGCTAAACCGATGTAAGTAAGCACATCATCGACATCAAAATCACGTTGCAACACATCGACGTAAGTCGGAATGCCAGCGTCCAACATGCCGTCATAAAGACCTTGTGCCTCGTTGGTCAAATCTTCTTCGAATGCAAAATTGTTTAAAACAAATAAACGAGCGGCCTCGTAAAGCGCGGTCCCGGCATCCGGTGGTGGAAAGGCATATACGCGCATCATCGCCATAATCTGGTCAGCCAACAGGTAACCGTGGGCATATCCCATTTCATAATTGGTGCCCCAGACGTGCAAAACCTGCTGACCGTCGTGAATTTCCAAAATGCCGTTAACGGCGTAAGCCGGCAGCGCCCAAACCATAAGAATAACAACTGCTAGAATTAAACTAACCCTTGTCATACCGCATCTCCCGGCGTCGAGTGACGCCTTTTCTTCCTTGAAAAAATTGTAACCCGCTCATTCGACAGAGGTCAATAACTTATTTTACTCAATACCTTTTCTCGATTCCCCCACCCCGACTCGACGAACGGCCGCGAAACAAGCACAATAGCGCCATGACCAATCATTCACGTTTCCGCCTGTTGTTGATCGAACCGAGCCGGCTGATGCTTGACGGCCGGGCCGCTAAAATTACGCGCGAGGGCATGCGCACGCTTACGTTGCCTTACCTTGCCGGCATGACACCGCCCGAGTGGAATACGCGCATTCAGATCGATTCGCTTCACCCGGTGACCGGTGATGAAGCGGCCGACTTGGTCGCCATCACCGTGCTTACCCAGCGCGCACCACGTGCTTACGAATTGGCCGACCGCTTCCGCGCCCGTGGTGTACCGGTCGTTCTCGGCGGCGCCCACGTGACGTTAAATCCCGATGAAGCCGCCCAACATGCCGACGCCATCGTCATCGGTGAAGCGGAAGACCTGTGGACGACTGTGCTGGCCGACGCCGAAGCCGGTAGCCTGAAACCCCGCTACAAAGCCGACGATCTGCACTGCATGGAAAAGCTGGCGAAGCCACGTTTTGATTTAATCACCAACAACAAGTACTACACCCTGCTGCGCCCGGTGCAGACCACCCGCGGATGTCCACACCGCTGCGACTTTTGTACGGTGACCAGCATTTACGGACACAGTTATCGCCATCGTCCGGTAGCCGAAGTGATCGAAGACATCAAAGCCATTCGCCGTACCAGCCGTTACGTCTTTTTCGTCGACGACAACCTTGCCGCCAGCCCCGATTACTCTGCCGAACTTTTCGAAGCGTTGATTCCACTGAAAATTTCCTGGTCGGCACAACTCAACCTGCAATTCGCCGAAAATGAGAAGCTGCTCAAGCTGGCGGCGCGCAGCGGCTTTCAAATGGCCGTCTGCGGGGTGGAAAACGTCAGCCCCGAGAACCTTGCTTCGGTGCACAAAGCACAGGTTAATCGGCCCGAACGCTATCGCGAGTTGATTACGCGGTACCGGCGTAATGGCGTGATCGTCTTGGCCGGGATGATCTTCGGTTTCGACACAGACACCGAACAAACCATCGCCGACAATGTCGCGTTCATGAAGCGCGAAAAAATTCCTATGATATCGCTTTACATTCTCACGCCCTTCCCCGGCACACCGCTGTTCGCGCGGCTCAAAGAGGAAGGTCGGTTGCTGTCCACCGATTGGTCGCGCTACGACAGCTACACTTGCGTGCATCGACCGATGCACATGTCGCCCAAGCGACTGACGGAGTTGTTCTGGGACGCCTACCGGCAGATCACGACTGCGCCGGCGGTGCTGCGCCGTTTTACACCACCGCCGTTGCCGCGTTGGCGAACATTTTTCCCGGATCTAATCGCCACTGGATTGGTCTTCACCAACAACCTGATTTTATTCCGTCGTGATGTGCGCCGTCGCTTGCCGCCGCAGGTGTGATCATTTTTTCGGTGGGCTGATCAACGTTTCGTAAAGCCACTTACCCAGAATCGGCAATCGCCCCGTCGCCAGAATAGCTTCCAACGTAAATTTTTTCTCCAGCATGGCTGCCATTTTCAAATGCTTTAGCAAGCGTGAGTAAAACGCTTCACGCCACTGATCGTCATACTGGTCAGATCTCCCTTCTAAAATACAACGAGCCGCAATCTCCGCACCCCACATGGCGTAGATGATGCCCTCGCCGGTGAACGGATCGGCGTGTCCGGCGGCGTCACCGACCAGCAGCCAGTTATCGCCGGACAATGACGATTCATAAGCATCTTCCGACGACGCCTGCGGCAAACACCAGCCGGTAATCCGCCCCGGATTGCAGCCCGGCGCTTGTTCGGCGGCAAACTTGAGCAAGGTTTTGCGCCAACCGGATCGCTTCAACATCGGCATCCCGACGCCGATCGAGGACAGGCGCTTGCGATTGAACACCCAAGCGTAACCGCGTCGATCACCGAAAAACTGCAGCAGTGCCGAAGGGGGATTTAAATCCTCTACCAACATGTGCGCACCAAAACCCAGATGTTGTTTCGGAATCGCGCCGATGGTTTTATGCCGCACGACCGAAAAGACACCGTCCGCTCCGACTATTAAACGCGCTGAATATTCCCCCGAACTGGTCAGCATCAACCAGCCATCGCTTGTTTCTTCACAATCGATGACCTTTTCCGCCCGATGCTCCGCGCCTGCATCAATTGCACGTTTCAACAAACCATGATCCAACGTCTCGCGATCAATAGCGAAGGTCTCCCCGCTGCCGCTGACCTGGGTCAGTCGCCCGGATGGGCTGACTAATCGCAAACCTGTGCCGGTGCGCCCTTCCGGCACCAACTCTTCCAATTCGGGGAACATCACACGAGCGCGGGCCGAGATGCCGCCGCCGCAAGGTTTTTCACGTGGATGACTGGGATCAAAGATGACGACGTTTGCCCCGCCCACGGCAATACGATGCGCCAGTACCGACCCGGCCGGGCCGCCACCGATGACGGCGACGTCAATCCGCGGCCTCGCCATTGCCTGCTCCCTTGCGCGCCAATCCACCCGGACGGAAATTGCGCCAGAAATGCAACAACACCCAGCCGACCGGACCGATCGCCCCGACCGCCACCCCGTGCCACAACACGCCGGTCGCCGCAGAAACGAGAAAACCGGGGATCAACGGCAGGTAGATAAAATTGTTGATCAGTCCCTCGCGACAATCGAACATGCCGGTGACCTTCTCCGGCCGATAAGATTTCCATCGCCAACCCAAGCGCGGCACTTCCTGCTTGAATTTAATGTAGGCTTCGCCGATCTGCGCCGCCAGTCGTTTTTCTTCGAAAGCCATAATCGGCGGATAAATCAACGCCAACAACAACCAGACCAGCAAAGTCCCAGGCCAGGGAACAACCAGCCCCATCCCCGCCAGCGTGAGAATATCGGAAAGGTAAATCGGATTGCGCACATGCCCGTACGGGCCGGCGGTGATCAACTCGTCGGTGCGGATGTGCACGGACATCATCCGTGCGCCGCCCAAAATGCCGCCCGCCCAGATGCGCAGGATGCCGGACAATAAATTGATCACAGCCAAAAACAGGTAAACGCCGCGCACGATGGCGTCTTCCGAACCGCCGAGCCAACTCGCGGTCAGGCGCGTCACATGCACCGGCGTCCATAAATAAAAGACGAAGCCGACACCGCCGATCAACGACGCCAACTCCACGCGACGTTTGAAGTACCAGGGTTCGATCATGGCGGATAATCCAGGCCCAGGCGATGGTTCTTGCGAAAACCGAGATTGAGCGCGGTTTGCGTCGCCCAGGTGATGAAATCAAAATAGCGCCGGTTCATCAGTGAACGATGAAGAATCGCCCGTCGCGAATAGTACGTTTGTCGGCACCAATCAAGACCCTCTTCCAATTGCTTCACCGTCATTTGTTTCGGTGTGAACACGACGTGATTGCAATCGTAATGTTCCCAATCGCGGTCAATGATTCGTCCCTCTTGCTCCAACCGGTCGAATAAATCCGTGCCTGGCATTGGCGTCACCGCAGCGATTTGCGCCACATCGAGTCGGATTTTATCCATCGCCGCCATTGTGCGTTCGAACACATCCGGCGTGTCGTGATCGAAGCCGAACATCAGGCCGCCTTCAACAAAAATTCCGCGCCGATGAAAATTCTCGATGGCTTCCGCGTAGCGTTCGATGTCGTTGTGTCCCTTGTTCGACTCGGCCAGCGAATCGGGCACTACGCTTTCAATGCCGACGAACACCGCGCTGACCTTCGCCGCTTTTGCCGCGTCCATTACTTCTTCGTCAAAGGCCATGTCCAACGTGCCCTGAATGCCAACGTATTTTTGCAATGGCGCCAGCGCCTGCAATGCTTTGAGGCAGTAATCGCGATCGGCGTACAGGTTATCGTCGGCGATCATCAAATGCTTTCGCTTCAACGTCGGAAATTCGGCGACCACATCTTTGATCGGGCGGCGATGGTAACGTCCGTCGAAAAAAGCATTGACCGAACAAAATCGGCAATGATGTATACAACCGCGGGAAAACTGAACCATATCCAACGGCGGATACTTACGGTTGGTGAAAATGTCGCGTCGCGCGGGCGGCACGTTAATCTGCGGGTCCGCTTTGCAACCGTCGTAAACCGGTTGCAGATTCTTGTCTTGCAAATCGCGGCAGACCTGCGGCCAGACCAGCTCGCCTTGCCCCAGAATAATGGCGTCGGCGTGTTGCTGCGCTTCCTCGGGTAAAAAAGTCGGATGCATGCCGCCGATGATGACCGGGATGCCACGTTTGCGAAAAACATCGGCAATGCGATAGCTACGAGGCGCCAGGGCTGTCAACGTGCTGAGTGCAACAGCGTCGGTTTCCTGGGTTTCCGGATCCCACAAATCAACGAACTCGTCAATCGCCTCGACCTCGAACTCGGGCGGCGTCGCCCCGGCGATAGTGGCGATGCCCAGTTTGTAGTACTGAAAAAATGGAGTGCCTTTCGTCCGTCTCCCGGTTCGGCGGGAAATATCGGTGGCTGGAGCGACGAGGGTAATCTTCACTTCGCCCCCGACGGAGCAACCGTGTGAACGGCATCGGCCAGACCTGCGACTTTGGCGCCGATATCATCACAATCTTCAATGGCGGTGCCGGTCACCACGATATCGGCTCCCGCCTCCACCGCAACACGTACTTTATCGACGTTGGTTAAACCGCCGCCGACAATCAATGGCGCGTGAATCGCTTCGGCTACTGTGCGGATCATCTCGGCAGACACCGGTTCCGGGCTACCCGACCCGGCATTCAGATAAATCGTTTGAAAACCGTATGCGTCCGCAGCGGTGGCGTAGCCAAGGGCGGTCAGAATATCGTCGTTTTTGATCAAATCGGCTTTACCGACCTGCCCGGCCGTTCCACCGGGTTCGATCAAAATCATCCCACAGCCGACAGGTTGCAAACCCAAACGCGGTAAAAACGGCGCGGCTCGCATTTGCTCGCGAATGAGGTATTTCACATCATAGCTGTTCAGCAGCGACATGAACAACACCGCATCGGCCATCGCGGCCATGCTGGTGTCGGCGCTGGATGGAAATAAAATCAGCGGCGGTCTCTCTTCTTCACCGTAGGTGTCGTTCAACGACTCAACGATGGTTTGGGTAAACGCGTCGACCATCGCCCGATCCACACCGGTGGATCCGCCTAGAAAAAATCCGTCCGTCCCTGCCTCGGCGGCACACAGAACGATTTCGCGCAAATCCTCCAAGCGGTGGCAGCATGGATCAAAGCTGGTGATGTGGATCTTTCTTTCCGTCTTGGCCCGACGGAAGAAATCGGCCACCCTGCGATGTGTCATTCCGCGTTTCTCCCTAATCAGATGTTTATACCATACACAACACCGGGAACATAGTAAAAGATAACGTAAATTCGTCCTTTTCTTGCGCCAATCGGAGTTCGTGTGTTAGCGTTCGTTTATCACAACCGGCCGTCAAAACAAACAACAAAGGATTTTTCTTGACCGACCAAGCTACATCATCGCCTAAGCGTACATATTTATTACCTGTTTTAATGCTTACCGGCGCCGTTTGCGGTTTTGCCTTTGGGGGCCTCTTCGGGCCGGCCTGGACACGGCCGGAATTTGCTCCGGTGGCCGGCCTGGTTCAACTGTTTGGCGACATCTTCATGCATTTGCTGAAAATGATCGTCGTCCCGCTGATCATCTGCAGCATGGTTGTCGGCATTGCCTCGCTGGGTGATATGCGACGTATTCGCGGTACGTTTGCCATGACTCTCGGCTATTACGTGATGACCACGCTACTTTCGGTGGCCATCGGCATTATTCTTGTTTTAATCATCCGGCCCGGTGTCGATGTCAGCACCGAGATCGCTCTTGAACGAACCCTGCCCCAACAATTGACCTGGTTCGATGCGATTTACAACGTCATTCGTGGGATGGTACCGGCCAACCTGTTCAAAGCAGCGGCGGAAGGGCAAATGCTCGGATTGATTTTTGCCTCGCTGTTGTTTGGCGGCATCCTTTCGACAATGGGTGAACGCGGTCAGCGTATTGTCGACCTGTTCGACATCCTCAACGATGCGATCATGAAATTGGTACGGCTGGTCATCTGGCTGGCGCCGCTGGGTATTTTCGGACTGGTCGCCACCAAAATCGGTGACGCCGGAGGTGGCGAAGCCATCTACACCGAACTGAAAAAGTTGGCGATGTACGCCGCCACGGTGTTGCTGGGCTTACTGATTCACGGTTTCATTGTTTTACCAGTGTTGTTGACGTTTCTTGGGAGACGCAATCCGTTGCATCAGGTCGGCCATTTTTCCGAAGCCTTGCTGACCGCCTTCACTACCGCTTCCAGCGCAGCCTCGCTGCCGATTACCATCCGCGATGCCGGGCAGAAAGCCGGCATGTCGGAAGAATCGGCCGGTTTCGTGTTGCCTTTGGGAGCGACAATCAACATGGATGGTACAGCCCTGTATGAAGCGGTTGCCGTCATTTTCATCTGCCAGGCCTATGGCATCGAATTGGGCTTTGCGCAGTTCCTGGTCATCTGGCTAACGGCTACGTTGGCTGCAATTGGCGCTGCCGCCATTCCGGAGGCCGGATTGGTCACCATGGTGATGGTGCTGACCGCCGTTGGTGCACCGCTGGAAGGCATTGGTTTGCTGCTGGCCATCGATTGGTTCCTCGACCGCTGCCGCACCACGGTCAACGTCTGGGGCGACACGGTCGGCACGGCGATCATCGACCGGCATTTATCCCAGAAAACCGGCGATTGACCGACTCCTTTTCGTCGCTTGACACACCCGAGGTAAGTGATAGCATTCGCCGTCAAGTCCAAAAGAGTGCACCGTATAAGAGTTTTTACGGTTCGCGACCACTCGTATTAGCGAGGAAATACAATGAAAGTCGCCGCCATTATTCCCGCGCGCTACGCCAGCCAGCGTCTGCCCGGGAAAGCGATGATCGAAATCGCCGGCAAACCGATGATTGTTCACGTTTATGAACGCGTTGCGCAAAGTGACGCACTGGATTCGGTCATCGTCGCGACTGACGACGAGCGCATCGCCGATGCCGTCCGTGCGGTTGGCGGCAACGTTGCCATGACCCGCGCCGACCATGCCAGTGGCACTGACCGCGTCGCCGAAGT
>Ga0272444_10002922_pt1 | contig 15629 bp, 13 predicted proteins | sample SSMForm13_FD_201033 | JGI IMG/M metagenome (GOLD analysis project Ga0272444, IMG submission 201033) | Marine sediment archaeal communities from Little Sippewissett salt marsh, Falmouth, MA, United States - SSM-Form-13 | ecosystem: Environmental > Aquatic > Marine > Wetlands > Sediment ...
ATAATTACGTCACATAATGTTTTAATTAACATAAGTGCACAAACAGATTTACTATGACCACCCAAAGGCATAAATCGCCTTAATGGGACAGGAGGAACACCATGGAAAAAATTTTGCGAATCAACATGAGCACGGCAGGAGGGCCGAGCTTTCAAACGGACAGCCTGGGGGCCTATGCCGGTTTAGGCGGCCGGGCCATGACATCGGCTGTTATTGCTGCGGAAATCCCTCCCACCTGCCATCCATTAGGAGACGCCAACAAACTGGTGATCGCTCCGGGTCTGCTCAGCGGATCTGCCGCCGCCATCTCCGGCCGGTTGTCCGTGGGTTGCAAGAGCCCGCTCACCGGCGGTATCAAAGAAGCCAACGCCGGCGGTCAGGCCGCCCAGGTGATGGGACGTTTGGGATATGCCGCGATCATTCTCGAAGGCAAACCCGCCGACGACAGTCTCTATAAGGTCCTTATTAATAAGGAGGGCGTGAAGATCGAATCGGCCGCTGATATCAAGGGACAGGGCAACTACGCCACAGTGGAGAAACTGGCAGCCCAGTATGGTGAAAAGGTGGCCTTTATTACCATCGGACAGGCCGGTGAGATGAAAATGAGCGCCGCATCCATTGCGGTCACCGACATGGAACAGCGCCCGACCCGTCATGCCGGACGCGGCGGTGTCGGCGCCGTCATGGGCGCCAAAGGCATCAAGGCCATCGTGCTGGATGATGCGGGTTGTTCCATGCGCAAGCCGGCCGACCCGGAAAAGTTCAAGGCGGCCAACAAGGCCTTTGCCGAAGGGCTGCGCAAGCACGCGGTGACCGGCGAGGGATTGCCCACCTTCGGCACCAATGTTCTCACCAATGTGGTCAATGAAGCCGGTGGCTATCCCACCAACAACTTCCAAAAGGGACAGTTTGAGGGTGCGGCCAATCTCTCGGGCGAGGCCCAGGCAGCGCTGGAAAACGAACGCGGCGGCGAAGGATCAGCCACCCACGGTTGTCATCGGGGCTGTGTCATTCGGTGCTCGGGGACATTTTATGACAAGGACGGCAACTACGTCACCAAACAGCCGGAGTACGAAACCGTCTGGGCCCACGGCGGCAACTGCGGTATCGACGACCTGGATGTCGTGGCCCAGCTGGATCGCATGGATGATGATTTTGGTCTGGACACCATTGAAATGGGCGCCACCATCGGCGTGGCCATGGAAGCCGGGCTGGCCGAATTCGGCGATGCCCAGGGCGCCATCCGCCTGCTTCAGGAAGTCGGTGACGGCACCCCCTTGGGAAGAATATTGGGCAATGGTGCCGCGGTAGCCGGCCAGGTTTTCGGCGTCGAGCGGGTTCCCGTGGTCAAACGCCAGTCCATGCCGGCATATGATCCGCGGGCCGTACAGGGAATCGGCGTCACCTACGCCACCTCGACCATGGGCGCCGACCATACCGCCGGCTACGCCGTGGCCACCAACCTGCTGGGTGTGGGCGGCAGCGTTGACGCACTCAAGCCGGAAGGACAAGTGGAACTGTCCCGCAACCTGCAAATTGCCACCGCAGCCATTGATGCCACCGGCATGTGCCTGTTCATCGCCTTTGCCATCCTCGACCAACCCGATACGTTCAATGCCCTGGTCGATCTGATCGGCGCTTTCACCGGCCAGCCGCTGACCGCCGATGATGTCACTGCCCTGGGCAAATCCATTCTGAAAAATGAGCGCGAGTTCAACATTGCCGCCGGGTTCACGGCCAAAGACGATCGGCTGCCCGAATACTTCAAGAAAGAAGCGCTGACACCGCACAATGTCACATTTGGCGTCAAGGACGAAGAGTTGGATACGCTGTACAACTGGTAGGGTATCGCACCTGTCCATTAGAAATCTGCGGGGAGATCCATTACGGATCTCCCCGGTTGTTTTGATGCCCACCATGGGCCATGGCATCTGAGGAAGGAACGATTGTGTACGACATTAGACTGATAATCGAAGAACCCGGCGTATTGCTTTTTCTTCCACTTCTTGAAAAAGGTGTGATCATCCCGGTACGCACCGGTTGCAGTATCCGCGATTTCTTCTGCGGTCAATTGGGACTGCCCGAAACATATCTCGAGCAGCGCATCCAGACTTTGTTTCTCAATGCCAGGCCGGTCGACAATGTGGATACGGCCGTAATCCAGGACGGCGCGGTCCTGGCCCTGAGCGCCGCCATGCCCGGTCTTTTGGGAGCCACGATGCGCAAAGATGGGTGGTACGCCGCCTTTCGTAAGGATATTAGCCAGTCCCCACAAGCTGGCAGCCATAGTCAGACAGACGGCCTGATCCGCGTGAAGCTGTTTAACATGGTGGCCAGGGAAATCGGTGGCCTCCTTCTGCAAAGAGGGGTTCGGATTGATGGAACAGACCTTGAGCGCATTGTCGGTCGCCATAACGATACGCTACTGCGTCATATCCAATCCATGCTGGTCGACGGCCATCCCACCCATCCTGATTCGAGCTTTTTCCTAACCCTTATCGACCAACCGGTAGACTTGGCCGTTACCGTTTGTTGACATTTTCCCGATTGTTACAAACGACAGGGTCTATCCAGAAGGATCATTCAAGGTGTAGCGGTCAACCATGTCAGCGCATCCAAATCGATTGTATCGATGCAGTATCCCCCTGCAAAAAGTTGCGTGCAAATATTGACAACACGTGGGTCATACCATTTGCCGGCCTTTTGGTTGATCAACGACAGGGCCTCTTCAATCTTATAGGCTGGGCGATACGGCCGATGGGCGGTCAATGATTCCACAACATCCGCCACGCAGACGATACGGGCCTCTAACAAGATCTCTCCGTTTTGCAACCCCTGCGGATACCCGGACCCGTCCAAATGCTCATGGTGCTGAAACGCGATTTCTGCCACGGGCCATGGAAAATTGACGGGCTTCAAGATCTCGTATCCCTTGCGGCAATGAATTTTCAGATATTTGACATCTTCATCGAGAAGTTTTCCAGGACGGGATAAAATTTCCGAAGGGACGGCGATTTTACCGATATCGTGAATCAAGGCGCCCAGAAAAATGCCTTCGATACGCTCCTGGGATAAGCGCAACGCCTGCGCCATGGTGGCGGCCAGATGGGCCACCCGACGCTGGTGGCCGGCAGTAAAAGGATCTCGTATTTCTACGGTCCGGGATATGGCAAGAATGGTCTGCACGAGCGTTTTTTTAATGGTCAGCGTGTATTGGCGAAGCTCCGTCTCAAACTTTTCCCGCTCGGAAATGTCACGGACATAGGCGATAAACACCGGCGCCGTCTGAGGATTTACCGAAATCACTTCAAGTTCAACAGGAAAAACAGATTTATCCGCCCGCATGGCGGTTAGCTTCAACCGGCGCCCGATAATCTTCTTGCGCCCAGTGGAAAGAAAATGGGCCAATCCCTTCTCATGGCTGCTGCGCAGATGCGGCGGGATGAGCTTCTCCGAAACCATGTGCCCCGTGACCTGCTGACGGCGATAACCGAAAATGGTTTCCGCCGCAGGATTGAAGGCAATAATCCGCCCTTTGTCGTCCATGGTCACAATACCATCCAGTGCGGATTCCACAAGTGCGCGGAACCACTCCGATGAGATATCCCTTTTTCGGTTTGGCGGGGCTGACGGATCCATAATCGATAGCCAATACCCAACAAGATAGAAGAACCATACCTTTATATTATATCCAATGATGGTGGCCAAAACAACCGGAACGATTGACATTCATCATCATCGCATTCAGAAAAAATAGAAAAGAGATTCCAAATGCGGGCACCCTGTTACGGCCATCCACGATCGATCAGCCCCGAACCGCCCCGGAAAGCAGCACCGCATCGCTCTCGAAAGCCTTGTGCCGAACGTCGGCGAACATCTCGAGCAGCCGGGGCACGGTGAGGCGTTGCTTCTCTTTCCCGGCCACATCGATGACGACATCGCCGGCATCCATCATCAACAGGCGGGAGCCGAAGGCGATGGCGTGGTTCATGTTGTGGGTGATCATCAGGGTCGTCAGCCGGTGTTCATCGACAAAACGCCGGGTCAGGTCCATCACAATGGCTGCATTGCGCGGGTCCAGGGCGGCGGTGTGCTCGTCCAGGAGGGCAATGGCCGGTCTGGAGAGCACCATCATCAGGAGGGTCAGGGCCTGGCGCTGACCTCCGGACAGGGTGCTGACGTTCTCCTTCATCCGCGATTCGAGGCCCATCTTCAAATCGACCAGCTGTTCGCGGAAATAGGCCCGCATCCGGCGGTTGAGACTGATCACCGGCCACTTGAACCCCTTACGGCAGGTAATCATCATATTGTCTTCCAGGGTCATGTTGGACGCCGTACCGGCCAGGGGGTCCTGGAAGATCCGACCGATTGTCCGGGCCCGCTTGTACTCGGGCTGGGCCGTGACATCCGCAGCGTCGATCCGCACGCGGCCTGCGGTCGGCATCAGGCTGCCGGCAATCAGGTTGAACAAGGTGGTCTTGCCGGCACCGTTGCTGCCGATGATGGTCACGAATTCTCCGGCGGCAACGGTTAGGTCCAGGTCACGGATGACGGTCTTGGCATTGGGCGTACCGGGAAAGAAGGTGCAATTCAATTTCTCCAGTTCAATCATGCGGCGGTCCTTCCCTTGCCACGGATACGGCGGTAGTTGGTGATCGCCAGGGAGACGATGATCAAAATGCCGGCGATTAGCTTGAGATCATTGGGCGTCATGTTGATGGTATAGCCGTAAAAGCGTCCCAGATACATGATGGCCTTGAAGAGGATCGCCCCCAGGATCACGCGCAGGGTCAGAAAGCCGATGCGGTTCGACTTGATGATGAACTCGCCCAGCATCACCGAAGCCAGTCCCGAGACCACGATGCCCTGCCCCAGGTTGACGTCGGCAAAGCCCTGGTACTGGGCCGCAAAGGCACCGGATAGGGCCACCAGGCCGTTGGACAGCCCCACGCCGATCAGCTTCAGGGTAGCCGGATTGACGCCTTGGACGCGCACCATCTGCTCGTTGTTGCCCAGGGCACCGAACACCAGGCCCATGTCCGTGTGAAAAAAAAGGTCCAGGCCGAATTTTATCAAAAGAACGACCAGCAGGAAAAAAATCAGGGATGTCCAGTCCGCTGGGATCAGCCCTTGGGTAGCGGCGGTCACCTGGGTGAGGATTGTATCCATGCGCAGCAGCGGCAGGTTGGCGCGGTTGTCCAGAATACGGATATTGACCGAGTAAAGCATGGTCATGGTGAGAATACCGGCCAGCAGATGCGGCACCTTGAATTGGTTGTGGATGGTGGCGGTGACAAAGCCGGCCAGCAGTCCGCCGGTAAATGCCAGCAGCAGCCCCGTGACCGGATCGATTCCACCGCTCAGCGAGGCGGCCATAATAACGGCCCCCATGGGGAAACTGCCATCCACGGTAAGATCGGGAAAATCGAGAATTCGAAAGGTGAAAAACACGCCCAGGGCCATGATGGCGTAAATCAGTCCTTCAACAAAGATGCCTTCGAGCATGATGGATCCGTCTTCGGGTAAGCGCCTGTTTGATAAGTCTGGATCAGGCGCTAAGATGAGGGGTTACCGGCGGCTAAAAAGGCAAAAAGCCGACGCATGGCGGTTTTGCGCCTTCTGCCGGATTGAACAGGGCTATTTTTTACTCAGCTTGCCGTCCTTGATGATCGTTTTGGCCGTGGCGATGATATCATCGGGAAACGTTAGCCCCAGCTGATCGGCCACGTCCAGGTTGATCAACAGATCCACATCACTGGCATCGGTCATGAAGATCGTGGGGATGGCTTCCGCCTTCTCGCCCTTGAGGATACGAACCACCAACCGGCCCGTGGCACGTCCCATCTTGTAGTAATCAAATCCCCAGGCGGCCAGTACCGGCGTGGTCTGGGCGCTGCTGGGGTCGGCGGACATGACCGGTATCTTGTGCTTGGCAGCCACGCTGGTCACGGCGGCCAAGGCGGAAACCACGGTATTGTCGTTGGAAATATAAATGCCGTCCACCCGTCCGGCGATGGTTTGGGTGGCCTGTTTGACCTCGGCCGAGTTGGAGACCGTGGTTTCGACGAACCGGATGCCCATCTGTTTGCATACGTCCCGGGCAATGGTGGCCAGGCTCACAGCGTTGGCCTCACTGCTGGCGTAAACGTGCCCGAGGGTTTTGATCGGTTTGATTCGATTCAGCATCTCGATCTGTGCCTTGACCGGGGTCATGTCGGAGATGCCGGTCACGTTGACTTCCCCCTTTTCGGTGGAGCGGACCAGTCCCGCCCCCACTGGATCGGTGACCGCACTGTAAATCACCGGGCAATCCTTGAGTGTGTTGACCAATGCCTGGGCCGTGGGTGTGGCGATACCCACGGCCAGGCTCACGCCCTCGGATTTGAACTTCTGGGCAATCGAGGATGCCGTGGACATTTCGCCATTGGCATTTTGCAGATCGAATCGGGCATCCGGGTAGGATTCACGGATCACCTCCTGAATGCCCTTTTCAATGGCGTCCAATGCCGGATGGGCAACAATCTTGGAAACGCCGATAAAAACCGTATCCGCGGCCAGGGCGGGTACCGCACCCCCACTCAAAACGGCGACAAACCATACGATCAATAGCGTTCGGCATAGCCTTTTCATTCACTTTTCCCTTTCCTTTGCAAACGTTTTTCTCTATGTTCCTATTCATAGTAACAGGTATAGAATATCAACCGTATAAAGGGGACCTGGCAAAATCAAGCCCTTTTTGCTTAAAGCAGCAACGGGTGCAAAGCCGCTTCTCCAAAGGCCGCTTCATGGACAGCACCACCAAGGAACTAATCGATATTTTCGCCCGCACCCAGGACCCCCAGGAAATGGAAGTCCTGTTCCAGGAAATATTTACCCCTAGCGAAATCGGCACGCTTACTCTGCGTTGGCAGCTTTTAAAAGACCTATATGAAGGAAAAACCCAACGCAAAATTGCCGCCGAACACAAAATCAGCCTTTGCAAAATTACCCGGGGTTCAAAGATCCTTAAAGCCCAGGGAAGCTATTTGAAAAAAGTGCTCGACGGCACATATGGAGAGAAAAAGAAATCATGAACACCGCTCATTTGACATCTCCCCTTGCATCGCCTGCTTGAACCCCCGAGTCATGGAACATTGCAAACACGATATTGGATCTGACCAGAAAGTTCTGCTGCAACGGCTTGAGACTTGACGCCGACGCCGTGATAGTCAAATATGCGCAAGATTAACGGAACTGAATCTGGAAAGCGCTGATGAATAAAGATCTCTCCCTTAAAATGCCCAAAGAAATTAGCTGCCGACTCACACAGACAGTGCTCATGTATGTCAGGGAAAACAACAACGGTAATTTGGGCAACCTTCTGCATGGACTGGCACTGGATGAAGGGTATTTATCCGATACGAACAATTGGGTATCCCATGCGTTTTTGCAAATTCTCTACAAGCGAATGATCAAGCTGCTGGGTGACGACAATGCAGTCTATCACATGGCGCTGGCTGCCGGTCGGTTTCAATCCCTGGGCATTCTTGATCGTATTGCCCGCCTGATCGGCAATCCCAAACTGGTTTACGCCCAGGCGCCGCGCTTTAATCGCTTCCTTAAAAACAATGGCAATGTTCGCATTCGAGAGATCGGCGAGTCATGGGTGGTCATAGAGGATCGGTACGATGACAGCAATCAGAAGACGCGCTTTGACTGTGATTATACCCGGGCCGTGCTGGCAGGCATCCCCACGCTATTTGGCTTGCCCATGGCCGAGGTCGAAGAAGTCAAATGCCAAGTAGAAAAGGAAAAATACGGTCATCGACGATGGCCGGATCATCCCCCCCAGGATTGCAACGCTTGTGTGTATCGCGTTCGTTGGATCCCTCAACGGAAATCATTTTTCAAACGGCTCTTCGGCAGGCGGAAAGACTATCACCAGGCCATTGAAGAGTTGGCCCAGGCCAATGGGCTGATTCAGAATAAATATGATGAAATCAAGCGCCTGGCCAATGAGCTGGAAACCGCCAACCAACAACTCGTCGCATCCAAACGCGCGCTGGAATCTCAGAAAGCGGTGCTGCTCGAATCGGAACAAAAATATCGCAACCTGTTCGAAAATGGTTCGGATCTTTTATGTATCCATGATCTTGAGGGCAACCTCTTAGAAACCAACATCCCCTTCAAACCGGAATACGGCTGGGAGCAAAAGAATCTTAACGGTATCAATATCCGAGATTTGATTGCAGACAAGTATCACCCCGAATTCGATGAATACCTGAAACGCATCATTACCCATGGCTCGGATGAGGGGTACTTGAAATTGCTGACCCGCTCGAAAGAGACGGTGATTTTAGAGTACCGTAACAATCTGGTCCGCAATTCAAATGGACTTCCGATTGCGGTTCAAGGGGCGGCCAGGGATGTCACCCAGCGAATTAAATATGAAAAAGAAAAACAAAATCTTGAGACCAAGCTCCAGAATGCCCGCAAACTCGAATCCCTGGGCACCCTGGCAGGTGGGGTGGCCCACGATCTGAATAATATCCTAAGCGGTATTATCAGCTACCCGGACCTGCTGCTGGTGGACATCGAACCTGACAGTCCATTGCATGAGCCGCTCTTGACGATTAAAAAATCCGGGATAAAAGCAGCTGAAATCGTACAAGATCTGTTGACTATGGCCCGCCGCGGCGTAGCCGTTAAAAAACCGATCAGCCTCAATTCGATCATCAACGATTTCATTGCCTCACCTGAATACAGGCAGCTGATGGATCAGCGCCCCAATCTTGATCTGAAAACAGATCTATCCGAAGGAATTTTCAACCTTGTCGGATCCGAAACCCACATCAGCAAAACCGTAATGAACCTGGTGACCAATGCGGTGGATGCCATGCCCGCGGGTGGAAGAATCACCATCTCCACCCGAGACGCCTATCTTGACAGCGTCCACAACGGGTTTGAAGTAATCCCTGAGGGTGAGTACACCGTTCTGGAGGTGTCGGATATGGGCATTGGCATGCCGGCATCGGACCTGGATAAAATCTTCGAGCCATTTTATACAAAAAAAATACTGGGCCGCAGTGGCACTGGACTCGGTATGTCGGTGGTGTGGGGCACGGTCAAAGATCACAATGGGTTCATCAATGTCCAGACCGAAGAAGGATCAGGGACAACATTTACCCTTTACTTTCCCGCTTCCAGAACGGCGATTGAGTCTGAGACGTCGGTGCGTGTCGAGGATTATCTCGGAAAAGGGGAGTCCATACTGGTGATTGACGATGCTGTTGAACAACGATCGCTGACCGCGCGCATGATGCAGCGCCTGGGGTATTTGGTAACCACGGCCACCAGCGGTGAGGAAGCGGTCGCGTTGATGAATACCGATATTTATGACCTGCTGATCCTGGATATGATCATGCCTCCCGGGATGGACGGGTTGGAGACCTATCGAGAAATTATCAAAATCGTCCCGAATCAACGCGCCGTGATCGCCAGCGGATACGCCGAAACCGAACGGGTTCACGAGACACAGCGTCTTGGCGCGGGTGATTACGTAAAAAAGCCGTTCACATTGGAAAAAATCGGACTGGCGGTACGCGCGGAATTGGATCGTAATGAGAAGCTATTGATCAGCAAATAAGAGTGGGCGACTTTTAATTCGGTTGCGTCCTTCGTCTTTGGCTTCATAGAGCAGGCTGTCAACCATCTGGAGAATCAATTCCGGACTGATGGCGTGCTTCCAATCGGTGGCTGAAAAACCGGTCACACCAAAGCTGGCCGTAATCTGGATGGCATCACCGGACGTTTGGATAGGGGTCGTTTCAACGGTTTTGCGAATTCGTTCGGCAAGCACCATGGCCCCTTCCAGATCGGTTTCCGGAAGCACGACCAAAAATTCCTCCCCGCCGTAGCGTCCGGCCCAATCCACCTGTTGGCGGATGGAACCGGTCAAGCTCTTGACAAACCCTTTGAGCACAATATCCCCTGACATATGCCCATAGGTATCGTTGACCGTCTTAAAATGATCAATGTCGCACATGACCAGCGAAAGTTCACGGTGGTATCGAATGGATCGGTTGATTTCCTGCGGCAATCGCTGATTGATGTAGCCACGATTGTAGATACCGGTAAGTGGATCAGTGATGGACATCAAATGAATTTCATCCACCGCATCTTTGAGCGATTTTTCCAGTTCCAGAATCCGAATACCGGTTTTAAGACGCGCCACCAACTCGGCATGGTGGGCAGGCTTGGTCAGGTAGTCGTCCGCACCGGCGCCAAGCCCGGAAATGATATCGTCCTTGGACCCTTTGGATGTGAGCATGACGATATAGACATACCGACTCGGGTTCTCTTTGCGGATGGCCTGGCACAGATCGGGTCCTTCCATTTCCGGCATCTGCCAGTCTGTCAGTACAATCGGAAAAAACTGCTGGCGAAACAGCTCCAGCGCCTTGCGGCCGTTTTCCACGGCCGTTACCTGAAACCCCTTTTTAGTTAACGTTTTTTCGAACAGTCGCCGTGAGATAGGATCATCTTCGGCCAAAAGGATGGGATAAGGCTTCCGGTTGTTTTCCATATGGATCACGATCCGTTGGATGTGTCTGCTTGGGCATTGCTATGTCGTAAATGATCCGGTATTGAGTTTAACTTATGAATATATCAAACTTTATACTGGGCCACAACCATAGAAGATTGGTCCGACAATTGTAATTTTGGAGGTGTTCAGCGGGAATTTCATCGATCGATAGTAAAAAATGATGATCGATTACGAGCACCGCTGCGCTGAGCACGAGCACGACGGGCATTGGCGTTCTTCGTGCTCGTAATCGGAATCGAAATCGAAAAGGTCGACATGGCACAATTACAATTAATACGTCTTGGCAAGTGGGTCTTTGCCGTCCGGGAACATTGCTCCAAACGGTTCAAACGCATCGATATCCGTAACCGTGGAAAAATTCATGCCTTTGCGGGTTCCGGTCATCATCAGTGGCCGTGCCTTGGACACGTCCAGATCACCGCTATCGGTCAGCATGGCATCCGCCACTTCCAAACGGACCACGCGCCCCATAATCAACGTGTATTGAGGCTCTTCGTAAAATTTGAACAGCTCGCATTCCATCCAGGCATAACTGCCGGCAATACCCGGCACCGCGATCTTTTGCGAAGGTTTTTCTTCAAGTCCGGCCAGGTCGAACTCGTCGGCTTCGGGCGGGGAAAACCGCGCCGTGGGAATCACTTTATCTGAAAAGTCAGTACCCACAAGGTTGACCACAAACTGTTTGGCATCACGAATGTTGGTCAGGGTGTCTCGTCTGGCCGCCGAGGCCAGACAGATCAAATCCAGTGGCCGCAGCACCGGCATAACACATGAATACGGAGCAATATTTCGGATCCCATCGGCGCTTACACTGGAGATCAAGGCCACCGGCAGGGGCATGAATCCTTCGCGCATGAATGGTTTGAATTCCATAGGACCAATCCTTTCCTGTTTAATCAAAAAAAAACCACCAAGGCCCGCCTAAAAAACAGGGGGTAGACCTTCGTGGCCTGAGCTGATGCCCTTTAAGAAAGGGATGCTAATACAGATTATGGTGGATCAAAAAAAACTCGGCATCTTCAGCAATCTCAATGCGGTGCTCATGCAAGGCTTTGAAGCGAATGGCCATTGTCGGCGTCAGTTCATGGAATTCACCCTGCACGGAAAGCCGCAGCTTGCCCGCAACCACCAGACACACCTCCGCGGTGTTATCATGGTACCCGGCTTGCGAGACATGGCACTGTCCAGCCTTAGCCTTGAGATGAAAAATCTCAAAATGGGGAAACTGGGTGTGCGTCCCGTGAAGACCGGATTGAACGAACGGTCGGGTCTCGCCCGCCTCACAAGGGGATCCCTCGGCCATCCGAATCAGGTCGCTGGTGGACAGCTGAAAAACACGACTCAGCGCCCCCAGGGTTTCGATGGTCGGGTTGCCGTTTCCCGATTCGATCTTGGCCACCGTGGCCCGGGTGATCTTCGCTCTGGCTGCCAGTTCTTCGGCCGTCAGTCCCCACTTCATGCGGAGGGTTTTGATGATTGAAAAATCGAAGGTTTTCATTGGCAACATCCGAGCTAATTTCAACTTGAAGCCTTTTGTGTATTATAATTTGCCAGATGTCAATTAAAAAAGCTTCATCCCCAACCAAAGGGGATGAAGCTTTTGTTTTTGGACCTGCAGAAAAAAAAGAAGCGATTATTTCACGAAATTCGGCTTTCTTTTTTCCATGAAAGCGGAAACGCCTTCTTTGGGTGCATCGATGCAGGAGATATCGCCGCAGCGCTCGTAGGTCATCTCCATGGCGGCCTTGAGGCTGTCGGCAGCGGCGCCTTCATTGATCAAACGGGCGATGATGCCCAATGCTTCCTTGCTCAGCGGCATCTTACCGGCCTTGGGTTCATCCGGGACCGTAAACTCAGGGATGCTCACAGCCCCTGAAGCGGCGCGGGGGATCTGACCGGCCAAGCGGTCGACCTCGGCCATGGCGGCATCAATCAGCTCGGGGAAGCTGCTCGCAACCGTCTGGACCATGCCGATTTCCACAGCCTCCTGGCAGGTCAGGCGTTTGGCCTCACCGACCATACCGTGGAAGGTCTCCGCGGCCTGGGGCCACTTGCGGTAAGGCATCACCGCGCCGCCCATGCCGGGCAGGATGCCCAGGGTGATCTCGGGCAGTTGGAAAAAAGCCTTCTTGTCAGCCACACGGCTGTGGCAGCCCATGGCCACTTCCACACCACCGCCCATGGCCAGGCCGTTAACGGCCGCCACCACAGGCTTATCCATCTGATCCATGTACTCGATCAGTTTACTGTTGCGTCGGGCCAAATCCGCGCCGGCCGCATGGTCACCCAGGGTGGCGATGAAGCCGCCGATGTCGGCGCCGGCACAGAATGCCTTGGTGCCGTATCCGGTGATGATGAAGCCCTTGACCGCCGGATCTGCTTCGCCCTTTTTCAGCTCGTCCAGAATTTCGTCGCAGCTGTATGCGCTCAGGGCATTGGCCGCCTGGGGCCGGCGCATGGTGATGATGCGCACGCCATCCTTGTCGTCCACCAGGATGTCGCGGGGAAAATCGGTGTATTCGGCGATAGGACGCGTGGGCTGCGGGAATCCCGAGCGCTCTTTGGCAAAGGCGTCGGCGATACGCTGGACTTCCGTCTCGCCCAGGTCGGCCATCAGTTCAAATACGCCCTTTTTGAAGCCCAGGCCGATGACGCTGCCGAGGTTGAGGTCCGAACGCGTACCCACCTTTCGATCGGCGATGTCGAAGCACTGGGAGAAAATCAGCCCCAACAGGCGGTCTTTGATCCACCCGGCCTGCTCATCGGGTACGTCCACCTTGGTTCCCGGACGGTTGACCGTCCACTGGGCCACCGAATGCAAAAGGTGCGAGGGCTGGTAGCAGGGATTCTCCCCCATACGCCGGGTCTGGGACTCAAAGATCAGAGGGTTGCCGCCGGTCAGGTTGAGCACGAAAAACGGTCCCGCGGCCACAAAGGCTTCAGCCACATGGTCGACCTCCTTGGCCGTGGCCCGGTCTACCAGAAAAGCTGCCTCGCTGGTATAGCTTTCGAAAATGCGGTTGAGCAGGAACGAATAGACGTTGTCGGTCACCATCGGGGCCTTGCCGGTATTGGCAAAAAACCACAACAGGTTGTTGATCAGCTCGTCCGAGGCGCCTTCCCAGTTGATGACTTCCACAGGCAAAGAGCGCCAGGCCGGGGCGAAAAAGTGGGTGATGGTGCTGCGCTCGGGATGCTTCATGTCGCAGAAGATCTCATTGGCCGGGATACCGCTGGTGTTGGAGGTCAGGATTGCCGTCTCGCTGGTGGCGGCCTCCAGGTTAGCAAAGATCTTCTTTTTCAGCGCCAGGTTTTCCGTGGCCGCCTCGATAACCAGCCCGCAGTTTTTCAATTGATCGTAGTCCGTGGTGTAGACGATGTTGGCCAGCACCTTCTCGGCCACCTCGGGTTTCATCTTTTTCTTTGCGACCGCCTTGTCGGCGTAGCCCTTGAATCGCGCCTCGGCCTTTTTCAGCGGCTCTTCGACCACATCGACCAGATAAAGTTTTTTATCCGGCAGACCGGAACGTAAGTAATAAGCGATATCCGGGCCGATATGACCGGCGCCGACCACGGCCATTTCATCGGGCAGGGAAATGGTCGGTTCGATCAGATACGGATTCAGAAAGGATGGATAGAGTTTCTTTTCTTGTGCCATAATCAATTCTCCTTAAATGTCAGACCATGAAAACACTAATTGACTTTAACGATCATTGACGCCCCGCTGTCACCGGCAGCGCAACCGGACAGAAGGCCGTATCCGCCGCCTAAAATCACCAGCTCTTCGATCAGCTCGACGAAAATGCGCATGGTTGTGGGTCCCTGAGGATGGCCGAAAATCATGGAGCTCCCATAGTTATTGAAAATCTTTTCGTCGACCCCGAGAATCTTTTGCATGGCCAGATCGTTGATGGTGAAGGGATTATGGGTTTTCACCGCTGCGATGTCGGAGATGGAAAGGCCGGCTGCTTTGAGTGCGTTTTGGGCGGCAAACGTGGCGGCCTCGGGCATATGGGCCTTTTCCGCCCGCGCGGCACCGTAGCAGATGATTTGAATGGTGACCCCTTTATCGGCGGAAAGTTCTTCGGCCTTTTCCTTGGTGGTAACGATCATACCGGCATTGCCGTCGGCCGGATGGGTCTGGGCGCCAAAGGTGATCACGTTGCCGGGTTTGGTCTTAAGCTTGGCCATACCTTCTTCGGTGCAGGGCGTAATGCCTTCGTCCTCTTCGAAGACGACGGTCTTTTTCCTGGAAATCTGGATATCCAGCGGCAGCATGTAGCGTTTCTGGAATTCGCGGTCGTTTTTCAGCGCATCGGTGTATTTGTTGTAGCGGGCAATGGCCATGGCATCGGATTGCTCACGGGTGAAGCCGTGTTTCTTGGCCACGTTTTCGGCTGTACCGGTGGGGCTGGTTTCGGCCATGGGATCCATTGCAAACCCATCCATCACCCAGCTTTCAAACGCCGGCTGGCCACCGGGGCCGACCGGATTGGGCCAAAGGATATTGGGGCCATTGGACATGCGGTCCGTCGTGGCCACGAGCATCGTTTCATAGCCGCCGGTTTCGATATTGTTGGCCGCATAATTGAGCGATACCGTGGAGGTGGCGCATGCCTGAGCCATCAACGGCCCACTGATTTTGGGGTTGCCCATCAGCGATGCAAAATGAGGAGAGCCATAGAACCAGCGTTTCTGAGGAATGGTGGTGCCAAAAACAATACCGTCGAAAAGCTCCGGCGAATATCCGCGCAGGTCAAAGAATTTTTTAGTGGCCGCTGCAGCCAGGTCAATCGAATCCTGGTTCGCCAACATTCCTTGCCAACGACTGAATGGTGAACTCCAGTACCCTTTGTACGGAACGAACGCTTTGGTGAACATGACTCCTCCTTTTACTGAACTTTAATGTAACCTATTGTAAAGACTTTAAAAAAAACAACACTCATACTAAAAATGATCGCATATGCTGGCAACCTGAAAACGGCAACTTTTTGCAGATCAATCCCCTCTACGACACGATTGTACTTAACACACTTATTTTACG
>Ga0272444_10002923_pt1 | contig 15628 bp, 12 predicted proteins | sample SSMForm13_FD_201033 | JGI IMG/M metagenome (GOLD analysis project Ga0272444, IMG submission 201033) | Marine sediment archaeal communities from Little Sippewissett salt marsh, Falmouth, MA, United States - SSM-Form-13 | ecosystem: Environmental > Aquatic > Marine > Wetlands > Sediment ...
AATATCATGTGTAAGTGTGGACTGAAAAGGTAAGTAGTTTTCATAAATTGTATCCCAGATAAAATCACCTTCAGGACTTATTTTCGCTGTCCAAACACCATCTAAAACAAAATAATCTGAAAAAGCGTAAGAAAAGGAGAAAATAATATACAAACCTAGTATTAGCAATATTTTTCTAAACATAACATCATCCTTTACTTTGTGTTACCAAAACCATCATACTCACCATCTTCCCCTTGAAAATCTGTATTTGCACTCCAAATGATTTCAGGCCAATCAATAGGGTCGCGAGGAACTAATTTACCATTTGATATGGCAAAAGTATGAACACAAACAACACCAGATTGATTACCACCTATTCCTTGTAATTCGGGGGACGCCATACCAAACTCCCTTACCCATAACCGACTCCCAATCCGATCAACCGACAAATCATCATCCCGCGGTGAAGTTATCCGGTCAAGAGGGGAGTTTCAGTGGTCAGTGGTCAGTGGCCAGGGATTAGTAGAAAGTAGTGAGTAGAAAGAAGATGGGAAAATGCTCTGAAATCAGTCTATTACCCGTAGGGGCGAGGCATGCCTCGAACTCTTCATAAAAACATTACACCCTGCCGGGGTGACAGAAAAAATTGAATGTACATCCTTACAGAGTCCCGCCTTGCGCGGGACGACAGACATTAGCCTGGGGCGTAAGCCCCAGGAAGGAACCAAGTAAAAAGAAAGAAGCCCCGAAGGGGCGAAAGATTAAAAGCCTGCCGCCCCTTCAGGGCTATCTATCATTTATCATTTTTTACCCGGCGCTTACGCACCGGGCTAATACCTTTCGCCCCTTCGGGGCTTGATGGTTGGGGCGGCAAACCGCCCGTCATGGGCGAGGCCTGCCTCGCCACTACGATTTTTAGAACATATTAATGGTCCACACCATCGAAAATCCGGGGACACGCAACGAGTGCACCTCTTTGCTTTTATAGGAGGAAAGGGACCTCTTCCCGCCTTCGCGCAAGGCTTCGGTGGGCAGGCACTACGGTCGAGGTGACATCAGCCGCCCCAGCACCGGCAGACGAGACACCACCGAGCGCCCGCAAACCACCACCCTGCGAGGCTCCCCCCACCAGGGCCTTACCCCGTGCGATAATTATTTTAAGAAATAATATAATAAGATTAGGCAGGGCGTTCGGTTAGTTATTATCCTTAAAAGGCAACCCATGCCAATAACTGATTTACCATTTGAGTATACCCCATACTATCAACACCATCAAGCGCTTTCGAATGCGCGTTCCGGATTGTGGAACGCTCTGTTTTTGAAAAGTTGGCGGAAATCAGCTAACTTATTGAAATAAAATACTTTGTGCTCTTCGTGCCTTTGCGGTTACCCCTTAAAACCGTCCCAAATCGTCCCAAAACGTGTCACGTCATTTCGGGTCGACATCGCCGTTTTGGCGCAGCCGTTTTTCCCACCTTTGGTAGACATATGACGCTCCAAGCATGACGCCGCCGAGGACGAAGAAGGTGACGATGCGGTAGATCTGCTTGACACCGGCCATGTCGACCAGGATCAGCTTGGCCGCGGTCAGGCCGAACAGCGCCAGCGCGCCGAGGCGCAGCGCCCGCAGGTTGAGGGCGAAGCCGACGATCAGCGCCGCCAGCGCGTAGACGCCCCAGACGATCGAGACGGCCATCAGCCGGGCGTAGCGCACGCCGAAGTCGTCGGTGGAGTAGTTGTAGGTGCCCGCCTCGAGCGACAGCAGGACGAGCAGCAGGATGATCGCCGCGCCGTAGATGAAGGGCATGGCCGCGTGTTCATGGTTGTCCGGTTGGACGCCGCGCCGCCGGGAGACCTCGGCGTAGACGAAGAAGAGGCCGACCGCGACCAGCCCGAGCAGGAAGCGCACGTTGAGAACCATCCACATCGACTCGGGCGAGTCGGCGTAATTGAGGAAGATCAATAGAATTGCTATCACTGCCGACAGCAGGCCGACCCCACGCGCTTCGAAGCGCCGCCAGGCGACGCCGGCCCACAGCAGCGCCAGCGCACCGGCCGACCAGATTGCCGGGGGCACGACGCGCGCGAGGTAATCGTGATCGCGGAAATCGAACCATTGGAATAGCTCGACGTGCAGCAGCACCGTCGTCAGCACCGCACCGCCGATAGCGCTCCAAACCAAAGCGAGGCGGTCGGCGTCGCGCACGTGGTCGCCGTCGCGGAACAGGCGATTAATGATAGCGCAGGCAAACGCCGACAGCGGTACGCCCATCGCGCTGAGGAAATCGCTGTTGAAGATCAGCGTGACGGCCTGCTCGTGCAGCGGCATGTGCAGGAAGAACAAGCGCCCGATCGTCATCGCCAGTACGCCCATGCCGAAGATCCGCACCGGCAAGTAGCGGAAGCGGTGCCCCAGTGCCAGCAGCACCGGCGCTTCGAGAGCAAACAGCAGCGTGACGTTGTACAGATCGAAGTGCAGCGGGATGGTCAGCGTCAGAAACATGACCGACAGAATGATGAAGCCGGACGCCGAGAGTTCGTCGTCATGCAGGCGTTTGCGGGTGAGCACGCCGAGACCCAAGTAGGCGGCGGACATCGCGAGGGTGAGCAGGCTGAGCACGGGCTCGTGGTTGTCTTCGAGAATGATGTAGGCGGCGATGAAATAGAAAACGGCGTTGGCCATCGCCATGAGGAAACGTTCGAGGGTGATCGCCTCGCGCCGGCGCAGGTGATAGAGGAAGGGCGACACGAGGAAGATCACATACAGCGCCGACAGCCACAGCATGGTCGGCAGAACCGCTTCATCCGTGTAGTATTCGATGCTCCAGCCGATGAACAGCACCGCGCTGCCGACGAAAGCCAGCACATCGAGAGCCCGCCAGCGGCGGAAGAAGGCGACGCCGAGCGCGCCGAGGTCGAGCACGCAAAGGTAAGCGAAAAGCACGTCGCGGTTGTCAACGCCCTTGGAAACCAGCAGCGGCGTCAGCATGCCGCCGAGCAGGGCGAGGATGCTGATGGCGGGGGCGTCGTGCAGCACGGCCAGAGCCATGCCGGCGACGGTTACGCCGATCAATCCGGCGAAGGCCGCGCCTTGCGAGACCAACGCGTAAAACGACAGCGCCGCGTAGATCGATAGAATCAGTACTCCCAGCCCGGAGCCGATCAACCCTTGTCCGAGGATGCGCATCTGCTTGCGCATGAAGCGATCGCCGGCGATGGTCAGCGCCATGCCGAGCGCCAGGCCGAAGGCGACGCGGGCGGTCGGTCCGAGCCAGTCGTGATCGAAGGCGTACTTGATGAAGAACGCCGCGGCCAGAAACAGCACCAGCGCACCGACCCAGGTCAGCCAGCGCTGGCCGATGTTCTGCTCGATCCACTCGATCGTCGACGAATCTTTGAGCGGCGGGGTGGGCGCTGTCGGTGCTGATGGCGGCGGAGGAGTTGGCGTAGCGGGAGCAGGGCGACTCATCGCCGGCGTTTGCGCCGGGCGCGAAACCTGCGCGGGCGCAACGGGCGGCGCTTGCGGGTAAACGACCTTTGCTTTAGGCGGGCTTTCCACGGCTGGCGTTTCGGGCGTTTCGGTGGCTTCCGGTTTCGGCTGCCGTTCGGTGTTGCGCATATAATTCTGGTAAGCGGTGAGGCGTCCGTGCAGTTGTTCGATCTCTTGCCTCAGCTTGCGGATCTGGCCGCCCATCAGTCCGAAGCCGATGCTCGCACCGGCGATAATCAGAAATAGAAATGCCCAGACGGCACATTCATCCATCTACAGGTCTCCTTCACCAGCGTGAAAGTTTTTTGATGAAATCAAACTATAACACAAGGTGAAATCACTATAATATGTGATTATCGCCGGTCATTGAATGTTCCCCTAGCTAAAAAAGCGACGCCGATATGTACAATAACGGTGTTCGTGAGTTGCCTTTTCCTACGAAAATCCATAAATTAACACCGTTTCTTTTAAAGAAAAAGAAACAACTGTTGGAAAAACGACGAGGAGATGTCATGTCCGTAAAGAAAATTACGTTTATTTTCGCAGTTTTTCTGCTGCCGACGCTGTTGGCTGTGTCCCTGGTATGGGGACATGGCGGGCACGGCAAGCCGGAAATACAGTTCAACATCGTTCCGACTCAGTTGAACAACGCCAACAAAACCGTGATCCGGATGGGTGACATTCGCGTCACGGCCGGCGATTTCGCCAATTACATCCGCAACGTCGGCGCTTTCCAGATGCGTGCCGATTTGTTGCAGCGCGATTTTCTGCTGCATTTCTGGATCATCGAGGGCGTGTCGCGTTATTACCCCAACGACATCAACGACATCATGGACCGGCTGGTCAAGCTCGGACCCGAGTCGCCGGATTACACGACGCGCATGAACGAGTGGATCGATGCGCAGGCCGGGCTCTACGCCCGCATTCTGCATTATTACGGTAAAGCGAAGGCGAAGGGATTGAACAAGAACCCCAAAGTGCGCGCGGTGCTCGACACTTTTGCGGCTCATGTGCGCACCGAGTTTTTGGAAGAACTGGTCAGCTTCGGGAAGATGGAGCCGACGCCGGAAGGTGTGCGGCAGTTCATCGCCGGTCTGACCCCTGCTCAGCGCAAAAACATCGAACAGTTTTACAAGGATCCCGATACAGTCAAACTTTTCGAGCGCAAGGAAGGGCACAAACGTTGGGTGCGTTATCGGCGCGCGTTGATGAAGCAGGTTGCCCACGAAAAATTGTTCAAGCAGGTCGAGACGTTGAACGTCCCGGCCACGACGCCGATCGCTCGGATCAACGATCGTGTCATCACTCTGGGTGATTTTCTGGCGATTTACGGACCGATTCCCAACGACGTCAACTGGAACAACATCAAGCGGTCGCGCGGATCTAAATTGATAATGGCCTATGCCATGTCCAGTGAAGTCGAACGGCTGAACGTGCTTTCCCAGCGCGCCGCTTCGAAAATCGCCTTGTCCAAAGTAATGTACCTGGCTTCGCGGCAGATGGTGCTTGAGTTCGGCCCGGTGACGTTGCGCCGCCCGAACGCGGAAGTTGATTTCCAGTTGATTCGGGAAGTGGTGCTGAACACCAACTTGCTGAAGTTCGAGAAGATTTTTCTGGACGAATCGGCCCAGTTGCCGATCTATCAGAAATTGCAGGTCGAACGGGATTTCCTCAACAGCTTGGATTGGCGCGTTTCGCCGGCGTTCACTCCCGAGCAGGCAACTTACTTCTAGCGGAACGAAAGCAGGGCTCCGGTGGAACAGACGGCAAGCGAAGAAAGGCGGATCATTGTTCCGCCGCTTGATGCGCGACGCGAAACGCTCGGCGTCCTCGTGGCGATCGCCGTGATCATCGCCCTGATGGCGTTGCGCTTTTCCTTGACGTCCGACACCGAGCAGTTCAAATACATGCGCCCATACCAGCGGCTCGATTCGATTCTCGATACCGAACAGCGAACGGTTTACCAAAGCTTGCTGGCCATCGTGCCGGAGGTCGAATACCTGCGCGACGAGGAGGGCGACTGGCCCGAAGCCGAGTTGCTGGAGATGGACGGTCTACCGCCATTCGACGTCAACTTGCTGCCGCCGGCGTTGCGGGGCGTGGTCTGGACGGGACACAACAACAATTCCTGGATCGATTACGTCGGCCGCGATCAGACGGGCGATCTGGGGGCGACGCTGCTATTGCGGTTGATCGACCTGCACGCCGAGTATCACCCGCATCCGCACCCGGGTATCGACTACGATCCCAACATGAAGGTGGCGGTGCAGATCTGGATGTATCCGGAGACCAACCGGCCTTATCCCGGCGAGCGGCTGCCCGAGGCGGGATGGTGGTGGGTGGTCGCGCCCGATGACAAAACGCTGACGACGCCGCCCCAACCGACGCCGACGCCTACACCGACACCCGCGCCGACAGGAGAAAACACATGAAGAAACAACGATGGCTGATTTATCCCGCGCTGTTGCTGCTGGTCATTTTTTCGTTTGGCGGCGTTAACGCCGGCGAGAAACTGAAGGTCGGCGTGGCCTTGCATCCGTATTATTCGTGGCTGAAAAACATCGTCGGCGATACGATGGACATTATCTCGATCATTCCCGACGATGCCGACCCGCACGCTTATCAGCCCCGGCCCAATGACCTGCAACGCATCGCTTCGTTGGATGTCGTGGTCATCAACGGTCTCGGCCACGACGATTACCTCAAGCCGATGATTAAAGCCGCCGGCCGTGAAAACATGCAAACCATTTCGCCCAACCAGGGGCTGCCGCTGATTCCGTCATACGGGCAAAGCGCGGGCGACGGCGAACGCGTGGCTTACAACAGCCACACCTACATTGCGATCACCGGCGCGATTCAGCAGATCAACACGCTGGTTCGCGAGTTGGGAAAACTGCAACCGCAGCACAAACAGCTTTATCGCGACAACGCACGCGCTTACAACAGAAAGCTGCGGCAAATGCTGACCCGGGCGCTGGCCAAAATCAACGAAGCCGATGCCGGCAAGGTGCGCATCGCCACCGTCCACGACGGCTACGCCTATTTGTTTCAAGAATTGGGTCTGGAAGTCGCGGCGGTGATTCAACCGCGCCACGGCATCGAGCCCAGCGCGCGACAGTTGATGGACACGATCAAGCAGATCAAGCAGGCCAACGTCAACGTGTTGTTCGCCGAGATGGATTACAAAAAGCAGTACGTCGATATCATTTTCCGTGAGACCGGCTGCCGCATTTACACCCTGACGCACGTTTCCAACGGGCCGTTTTCCGCGGATAAATTCGAAAAGGACATGCAAAAAAACCTGGACACGATCGTTAAGGCGCTCACCGATGTCGAATGAGCCGCAACCACAACCGCCGCCGGACGCCGCTACGCCGTTGCTGACGGTGCGTGGTCTCGCGGTCGCACTCGGCGGCAACCGCATTTTGGACGACATCAACCTGGAGGTCGGCCGCGGTCACATTCACGCGTTGATCGGCCCCAACGGCGCGGGTAAAACGACGTTGATCCGCGCGATCATGGGCGGCATGCCGCATCAAGGAACGATCGAGTTTCATTTCCGGGGTAACGGGCGAATCGGCTACGTGCCGCAATTGCTCGAATTCGACCACTCGCTGCCGATCACCGTCGGCGATTTCTTTGCGTTGATGCTGCAACGGCGACCGGCAATCGTCGGCCAACGCAGGGCGGTGCGGGAACAAATCCGGGCGACGCTGGCTGAAACGAGCAGCGATAATCTGATCGACCGGTTGCTCGGCGGTCTTTCCGGAGGCGAGCTGCGACGCGTTCTGCTGGCCCAAGCGCTGGTTCCGGTTCCCGAGTTGTTGTTGCTCGACGAACCGGCCAGCAACGTCGACGAAATCGGCGCGCAGCAATTTGAAGATACGTTGTTGCGCCTGCAAAGCGCGCACGGCATCACCGTGCTGATGGTCGGCCACGATCTGCAAACGATTCTGCGCAACGCCGACGCGGTCACCGGCATCAACCACCACGTCACTTTCCAGGGGCACCCGCGGGAATTGTCCGACCCGGCAACCCTGGGCCGGCTGTTCGGCGTACAGGCGTTGTCGCTCGACCGCAACGGAGCTTCGAGTTGATGGAAGGCTTTTACCAGGCGATCAGCCAACTGGCCAAAAGCGGCGCTTTGCCCGCCATGTTCGAGCACTCCTTCATGATTCGCGGCATGCTGGCGGCGTTGATCATCGGACCGGTGCTCGGCGGTATGGGCACGGTGGTCGTCGGTAAAAAGCTGGCTTTCTTCACCCAGACCATCGGCAACGCCGCGCTGACCGGTGTTGCGCTCGGTTTGCTGTTCGGCGAACCGACCGACGCGACCTACGCCGGCCTGTACGGATTTGCGCTGATCGTCGCTTTGCTGATGACCTACGTCAAACATCGCACGCGCATGTCCAACGACACGGTGATCGGCGTCGTGCTGGCCCAGGTGCTGGGCATCGGCATCATCATGCTGGTGTTGGTCACCAAGCAGTTCAACATTCACCAGATCGAAGCGATTCTCTTCGGCAGTTTGATTACGCTCACCGACAGCGACCTGTTTTTGTTGGCGGTCGTCGCCGTCGTTGCTTCCGGCGTCGGCCTGTTTATCTACAACCGTTCGATGCTGGTCGCCTTCAACCCGGTGATGGCCAAGGCCCGCGGACTGCGGCCGGTGATTTTGGAATACATATTCATCGTCGTGTTGACCGCGGTGGTGGTGGCGAGTTTGAAGTTGATCGGCGCGTTGCTGGTGCTGGTGTTGATCGTTGTACCCGCCGCCGGCGCACAGAATATCGCGCTGAGTTTGCGCCAGTTTTTCTGGCTGAGCTTGATCTTCTCGACGCTCAGCACCGTCATCGGTCTGCTGCTGTCCGGCGTCTGGCCGGTGCCGACCGGCGCGGCGATTGTTTTGGTTTCCAGTGTATTGTTTTACGCAACGTTAATTCTAAAACCCATGCTCGGCCGGGCTGGTGTCCGACAGGGCGAATGAAGCAAGGATAAGGAGGAAGATAATGAAACGTTTTGGAATGGTTCTGCTGCTTGTCGGTTTGTTGGTCCCGGCGTTGGCACTGGCGCATTTCATGGTGTTGCAACCTTCGCGCAACCTGGTGCTTGACCGCGCCGAGAGCAACGTGAAAATCGACCTGCGCTTCGGCCACCCCTTTGCGCAAGGACTGATGGACATGGCGCCGACGACGCAGTTCGGTGTGATGGTCGATGGTAAGAAAGTCGATTTGAAATCGTCGTTGCAGCTCGTCAAACAAGGCGATTTCCGCACCTGGACGACGACCTATCAGCTCAAGCAACCCGGCGACCACATCTTTTACGTCGAACCGGCTCCGTACTGGGAACCGGGCGAAGGCAAGTTCATCGTGCATTACACCAAAACGATCGTACATGCCTACGGCTTGGAAGAGGGCTGGGACGAGATGGTCGGCTTCAAGATCGAGATCCAACCGCTGACGCGTCCCTATGGCTTGTGGACCGGCAACGTCTTCACCGGCCAGGTGATGTGCTTCGGCAAACCGCTGCCCTACGCGGAAATCGAAGTGGCTTACGACAACGCCGGCGTCGCGGTGAAAAAAGAAGCCGAGGCTTTTCACATTCAAACGTTGAAAGCCGATGCCAACGGCGTGTTCACCTACGCCATGCCGCGCGCGGGCTGGTGGGGCTTTGCCGCGTTGAGCGAAGACAAAAAGAAGATGGCGAACCCGGACGGCGAACTGATGCCGGTGGAAATCGGCGGGTTGATCTGGGTGCACACAGTCGACATGGAATAAGGAAGTTTACCGATGAAACGCTCTGTTATCGCGCTGACCGTCGCTTTGGTGCTGGGCGTCACCGCATTGGCTCTGGCTCACGCGGTGGTGCTGTGGGCTTACGTGGAAGACGGACGATTGTACGTCGAAGCCTTTTTCAGCAGCGGCAAGAAGGTGAAGAACGCCGAAGTCGTTGTGCTCGACGCCGAGGGCAAGCAATTGCTTTCAGGCAAGACCAACGACCAAGGCCTGGTTGATTTCCCTGCGCCGCCCAGGCAAGCACTGACGATCAAGTTGGAATTGAGCCACGGTCACCAAGCCGAGTTTAAGATCAAACCGGAAGATTACGATCCGCCGCCGGAACTTTCGCCGACACCGGCCGAAACTCCTGCGTCGACTTCTTCTTCCGGTACGTAAAGCTTGGTCGGATCGCTGCGGATAATTTTCAACACGTTTTCGGCGTTATCGGCAATGGGGCCGCGACAGTCTTTCCGTTTGATCACGCCTTCGACAAGGCGGGTCTCGGCTTGCTGGTAGTTTTGGTCTTGCACCGCCAGCAAATAGCCCAGCGAGTAGTCGCGCACGCATAACAAACCCGGAAACGCAGTGTTTTCGATGCGTTCGACCCATCGCCGCCATTCGGCCCAACGCTGCGGTTTCTTTTGCATGATCAGCAACGCATGGCTCATGCCGGACACGACGGTGCCGTAATCTTCGGTTTCGTTGGCGTAGTTGATGATCTCGTCGCCGAAGCGGTCGAGCAGACCGTCGGTCTCACTCAGCACACGACCGAAATAGAGATACGGGTAAGCGCGAAACCTGTTGAATTTTGACTCGGCGTCTTCCCGTAGCAAGGTCGGTAAATCGATTTTGGTATTGAGAATTTTTTCCAGCTCGATGTACTGCGGATCGTCGATCGGCAGATTTTGACCGTCGATCGCTTGCACAATTTGATTGGCTGCTTCGTATAATTTTGCCAGATTGATCAGGATTTCGACTCGATCCAGCAGCGTCTGGGCCATCAGCGAGTCTTCCCAATTGCTACGTAACTTTTTGAGCAATGCCTGTGCCCGCGCCAATTCGTGCACCTTCAGCAATTCCTCGATACACACAACCATCCCCTGCAGGAAGCTGGTTGACTTGCGGAATTCGTCCGGAACTGTGGTGAGCAATTGGTCGAATTCATCCAACCGACCCAGGCGCACAAAAGCAGGCGTGACAATCGGCAGCAAATAAGCGGTTTTTTCGTCCACACCGCCCTGATGCATGCGCAGGAAGGAAAACAGGATGTATTGGTCTTTCAGTGTCTGTTTTTTCGTATCAGCCCAGGCTGCCATCAACTCGTCGTTGGGGGTGAAAATCGGCGAAAGACGATAAACGGCGAACAAAGCCAACAACACACCGAAAACTACGGCCCAAACCAAACGCCGCCACAAGCTCGGTACGCCCAGCTTTTTCATAGCGACTCCGGCAGCATCTTACGCTCGATGAGAAAATCGCGGATCAACCGGGCGATGCACTCGTTGCCGGGCACCGTCAGGTGTACGACGTCGCTGAAAATTTCGCTCAGGTCTTGCCCGCATTGGTACAAGCGGGCGTTGGTATCGAAGTAAGGGATGTCGCGGGCGGCGGCGACGCTGGCCATGATCGACTTGTAGCGCGTCAGGTCGATGCGGCTGCCTTCGCCGACCAACACCAGTTTAATGCCGTTTTCCCGGCAGAGCGCGTCGAACTCGCTGAGGTTGGCCGCGAAATCCCACGGCGGCACCGCGCTGACCTGTGTTATTGCCGACGTCCCTTTTTCCTTGCTTACCTGGCGGACGTCGAGCACCTGCTTGCGCAACAGGCGGTACAGACTGAAATGGGTTAGAAAACGCTGTGTTTTTAAAATCGCTATTTCCGTACGATTGTTTTCCAAGTGCCGGGGTGGTGCTTTTTTTTTCGTTTCACTTTCGGCGGCGCTGAACTCGTCGACCATAACCATCTCGTACATTTCGCGCTCGGTAAACGGACCGAACGAGTAAGTCTGGTCGTTGTGCGAAATATAGAGAATCAACATGTCAGGTTGGTACTTGAGCAGCGTCGAGCGGAAATTCACCAGCATCTGAAACGAGGTCGTGCCGCCGATGCCGGCGTTGAACACTTCGAAAACGTAGGGGTAGCCCATTTCGTTGAGCATGCGTTCCAGCACCGCCGGCCAGACGTCTTCGGTATTTTTAACGCCATGCCCTTCGGTGGCCGATGAACCCTGGCAGAGAATACGGATGGTGCCCGGTTCGCGTTCTTCGGAGGGATCCTTGCCGCGGAAGTGATCGACCTCGATGTACCAGCCTTGGGGCAGGTCGTTGAACATGCCGGCGGGCAGAATCTTGCCCAACACCTTGCCCCGGTATTCCGGCGAGGCTTCCCGGTCGATCTCGCTCGCCTCTTGCCCCACCTGCTTGCGTCCGCCGAGGTTGAGCGGCGCCAGGCTCATTTCCACCCCGGCGAAAACGAAAACGAGCATCACCAACATGGCCGTGTTGTAACGGCGCATGTGATGTTTGTTGCGGGCGAACAGGTACATGTGCAGAAACGAGAAAATCACCAGCAGGGTGGTGAACACCATTTGATTGGGAAAATTGCCGGAGGCGTCGAAGAGGGTCAACAACACCAGCGCCGGGAGCACGACCAACAGCAGTTTTTGCTCGGCGCGGAAGAAAAGCTGCCGGTTGCGTTCGAAAAACCAATAGCTCAGCGCGTACAAAAGCATCCAGATCAACACCACAAGTAAATTGCCGACAAACGCGGCGGGAAGCAGCGGAATTAAAACCATGGCGATGATCGTCGGTTTGTACCACCGAATCGGTTCGCTTGTTTCGACTGACGGCAACAACGGTTTATTGTCTTCGATTTTTCGTAATGCAAACATTGTGATCACGAAACACAGCGTGGCAATGAATAACGATTTGTTGCCCATCACCGCCGTCAACATCAACGGAAAAAACAGAACGGTCGGCGGACGTGTTTTGCGGTCGGCTTTCAGGTCGATCAGGTCGTTGGTCACCGCGAACAACACGAACAACAACAACGTTAAAACGACTTGGCCGGCGGGCAGGCGCTCCCAGATAAGCATTTGGAAAAGCTGTTCGTATCCTTCGGCGCCGACCTGGCTCAAAAACGCCGCTGTCAGGGTAAAAGCACCGAAAAGTACGCTGGCGACGACGAGGTGGCCGAATACCGATCTGAGCTTTCGCTTCCAGTTTTCGGGGTTTACAGGTGATGAAGCGGCGGCGTTGTTTTGCATCGGCTAAGCCTAGCGAATGACATGAAACGGATCAAGCGAGGGCAACTTCTACGACTTGCTTTTCCTCCGTCGAATCAGCGCTGCCTTTTCGTGGCCGCGCAAACCTTCCAGACGCGCCAACGCGGCAGCATCGCGCAGCAGGTCGGGCGACGGCTCGGCCAGGTGCAGCCAGGTGCGTACGCGCAGAAAATGAAACACCGACAATCCGCCGGCGAATCGCGCCGCACCGCCGGTGGGCAACGCGTGGTTCGGGCCGGCGCCGTAGTCGCCCAACACTTCGGCGCTGCCCGCGCCGATAAACAGCGCGCCGTAATGGCGCAGACGCGGGGAGAAATCCTCGGCGTTCGCGGTCATGATTTGCAGATGTTCGGGCGCGAGGCGGTCGCAGATTGCGATTGCCTGCTCGGTATTTTGCGCGACGACGGCAAAACCATTGGTCAGTGCTCGCCGTGCCGTGTCGGCGGTCGGCAGGTCGGCCAGTTGCCGCGCCAACTCGCGCTCGACTTTTTCGATCAGCGCTTCGTCCAAGCTCACCAACACGGGCAGGGCGTCAGGGTCGTGCTCGGCCTGGGCGAGCAGGTCGGCGGCGATCAACGCCGGGTCGGCTTCGGCGTCGGCCAGCACAACCAACTCCGACGGCCCGGCCGGCAGGTCGATCGCTACTTTGCCGACGACCAGTTTTTTCGCGGCGGTGACGAAGCGGTTACCCGGTCCGACGATCACGTCGCACGCCGGAACCGGCCCTGCGCCGTAGGCCAACGCGGCGATTGCCTGTGCCCCGCCGACGGCCAACAAGTTGTCCGCTCCGGCAACGGCCGCCGCCGCCAGTATCTCCGGCAAAGGCTTGGGCGAGGCAACCCACACTTGATCGACGCCCGCGACCCGGGCCGGAATCGCCGTCATCAACACCGATGAAACCAGCGGATAGCGTCCGCCCGGCGCGTAGCAGGCCGCGCGCTCGACCGGTGCGATGGCGTGACCGGCGTGGCCGCTCTCGATCGCCAGCGTCAACTCGGCCAACGCATTTTTCTGCGCCTCGGCAAAAACGCGGATGCGCTCGGCGGTGCGGCGCAACAGCAATACGGTTTCGTCGTCGAGTTGCGACAGTGCTTTGTGTAACGCGTCGCGCGAATAAACCAAGGTTGCGCCCGGCGCGATGTCGCCGAAGCGTTCGCCGTATTCGCGCAAGGCCGCTTCGCCGCGCTCGCGCACAGCGCCGATAATCTGCCCCGCCTGTGCCAGCGCATCGGCGTCGACCGCTTCGCGCGTCAGGCTCGGCACCGCGTTTGCTTCAATTCGTCGCAACAGCGCACTCATGATTTATCCTCCGGCTCCGAACGCCGCGTGACGCGCAACTCGCGCCGCGCCAGGTGTCGCTCGACCTCGCCTAACGTCACGCCGCCGCGCACCATCGCCGTCAACGCGAAGTACAACACGTCGGCCGTTTCCCAAATCACCTCGTCTTTGGTTTCCGCCTCGGCCAGCTCCCGTGCTTCTTCCAGCAGCTTGGCGCGAAGCAACGACGGATCGTCGAGCAACTTGCGCGTGTACGACCCTGCCGGTGCTTTGTCGAGTCGCGCCGCCAATCGCCGCGCCAGCCGGCCCAGGCCGCCGTCGTCGCCCCAACAGGTACGCGTGCCGCGATGGCAGAAGCCGCTGCCATGTTGGCGCACGGTGAAGCGCAGCGTGTCGCGGTCACAATCGAGGTCGACGCGCAGCAGATCTTGCGTCGCGCCCGAGGTTTTTCCTTTGACCCACAACCCGCGCGACCGCGAATGGTAGACGCCGCGCCCGGTGTCCAGCGCTTCGCGCAAGCTGGCGTGGTCGGAGTAGGCCATGCCGAGGGCGACACCGCTTTCGTCGGCAATTACCGTCGGCCACAAGCCGTCTTGCCGGTCGCTGCGCAACGTCGCGGCGATGGCGTCGGCCAAACCGAGCTTGCCGGTGTACAGCGCCATGCCCACTTGGGCGTCGACGCCGAGTTTATCGAGTTCGGCAATTTCCGCCGCGGTGGTGACGCCGCCGGCGACGGTCAATTGCGCCGCGCCCGCTTCGGCGGCCAACTGCTCGACGCGTTGCATGTCGAAGCCCGCCATGCGCCCCTCGCGTTCGACGAAAGTGACCAAAAAACCGCCGACCAAGCCGCGCAATTCGCGCATGCGGTCGAGCACCGACGCGCCGGTTTTTTTGCGCCATCCTTCGACGACCACCTCGTCGTGCTCGGCGTCGAGCGCCGCGATCACCCGCTTTCGCGGCAGCTTCCGTAACAGTTCCGGCCGGGCGGCGGTGCCCAAGATGATTTTCGCCGCGTCCGCATCAAGCCACTCGACGGCCGTTTCGTAGTCGCGGATGCCGCCGCCGACGCGGCAGGTTGCCAACGTCAGCAGGTCGCGGATAACCGACGCGTTGTCACCGGTGCCGATCGCCGCGTCCAAATCGATGACTGCGATTTCGCCGACGCGCCCGAAGGAAACCGCCAGCGGTCGCGGGTCGCCGGCGTCGAGCGCTTTTTCGCGCCCGCCGACCAATTGCACCGCGTTGCCGTTTTGCAAGTCGATCGAAGGAACAATCACCGTCGCACCTCCACGCCACGCTCGGCGAGAAATTGTTTGATCTCGGCGACCGTGTACTCGCCGTAGTGAAAAATCGACGCGGCCAGCACCGCTTCCGCCCCGGCCTGCAACGCTTCGAGCAACTGCTGCGGGTTGTCGGCCCCGCCCGAGGCGATCACCGGCACCGGCACCGCCTGCGAGACCGCGCGCATCAAATCGTTGTCGTAGCCCGAGCGTGTGCCGTCGCGATCCCAACTGGTCAGCAGAATTTCACCCGCGCCGCGCGCCACCGCTTCGCGCGACCAGGCGATGGCGTCTAACTCCGTTTCGCGCGTGCCGGAAAGCACGACCACGCGCCATTGCCCCGGCGCGGCGAGTTTGGCGTCGACGGCCAGCACGGTGCACTGGCGTCCGTAGCGCTCGGCGATTTGCGCGACCACATTCGGGTCGTTAACGGCCGCGGTGTTAACGCCGACCTTGTCGGCCCCCGCTTCAAGCAACGCGCCCGCGTCATCGGCGGTGCGTACGCCGCCGCCGATGACGCGGGCGCGTTGCTTGAAGC
>Ga0272444_10002925_pt1 | contig 15622 bp, 10 predicted proteins | sample SSMForm13_FD_201033 | JGI IMG/M metagenome (GOLD analysis project Ga0272444, IMG submission 201033) | Marine sediment archaeal communities from Little Sippewissett salt marsh, Falmouth, MA, United States - SSM-Form-13 | ecosystem: Environmental > Aquatic > Marine > Wetlands > Sediment ...
GCCAAACAGCAACCCGCCATGATAGTAGGAGGCATCGCGCGAAAACTGAAACGTCGTCTGGGTTTGATACTGATTCCACACGTTCACCATGCGGTCCACGTCGGGCTCCGGCGTCTCCGCCTGATAATGCGACAAATAATCCTGCCACAAGTCCAACAGGTACTGGTACTGCCGGTCCACTTCCTTGAGATCGCGGTATTTCTCGACGAGCCCCGCAGCCTTGTCCTCCGCTTCCTTTTCCTTTGGAACGACACCGAGCAGGATCACGCCTTCCACGGACTCCCCCGGGGGAATCTCGAGGGGACATTGCAGAACCGCAACGGCGTCTCCGGCCGTAATCGCGGAGTTGCGGCACTTGCCTTCCTCCACGACGACCGGATTCGATTCCGAGCGCCATCGGCCGATGAACTGATCCCGGCTACCGTCGAAACCGCTTACCGGCAGGCTACTGGCCATAAAGACGCAACGATCCCACGTGTTGTTGACCTGTTTGACACTGACGCCGCCGGACGGCACCCAGTACCGCTTCGTAGCGAACAACACCCGGGATTTCTCGTTGAAATGAACGTCGTTGAAATGTTGGTCGTTGGGCTGATTGATTAAATCGACCAGTGCGTGACCGAGACACAACTCGACGCTGGCGAACAAATCCAGCGTCTTCTTTTGATCGCTTTTGTTCTGAATCTTGAATCGCCAGATTTCCAGATCGTCCTGCCCGATAAAATAAAGCAAGTCCGCTTCCACCTGCCGGTACTCCGAGACGATCCGCGTGTAATTCAATCCGTGGCGGCACTCATAGCGATCCAGCGCGCTGCACGTCGGCTGCCAGGTCGGGGACCAAAAGTCCCCGCTCGATCGGTCCCGCAGATAAAGATACCGGCCGGGCCGGTCCACCGGCAGGCTGTTGTAGCGCCACCGGGTAATGCGACCGTCCCGCGGGGATTGAAAGAAACTGTATCCACCTCCCGTGTGCGAAAGCAGTGCATGGTAACGCCCATTGGTGAGATAATTCACCCAGGGCGCCGGCGTGTCGGGTCGCTCGATTAAAAATTCTCGATTGTCCTTGGAAAAACTTCCGTAACGAGTCAACTTAGTCCCCCTTACTTCGATTAAATCCTCGTATCCGAATCCCAACGCAACTCAAGCATGTCTTTCTTATGGAACCATTCGGAATTCGGTCATCTTGCTCCTAATGAAACTTTGCCAAACAATAAACAGACTCTTTAGATTCTACGTTTTGAAGCTCGGTCTCGGCCAGAGACAAAACCTGCTCCGCCGTCTGTAAACCGGTCAGGTCGGCGATTCGGCTTGGATAAAGCAAGAAGACCTTGGGAATCGCCCGCCCCGCATCGCCGTATTCGGTGTGACTCTCCAAAAAACGGTTGATATCCGGGCGAAACGTATCGCGGCGCGTTTCGAGAAGATCTCCGCGGTGGACCTGGAGCCGGATGACGCCTTCATGGTCGACCACGCGAAACGCGCTATGGGATCGCTTGAGCATCCCGAACAGCCGCCGCTCTTCAACTTCACAGCGGAATACGCGCAACAGGCCCGTCTGTCCGACTTCGTTCACCTGATCGCTTCGGAAACTGGCCCGGAGCGTTTCCTGAACTCGATCCCAATCAATCTGGACGGCCAATTCGCGCGTTTTCATCTCCGTCGTTCCGGTGGCCGTCGCGCGGAGAATATTTCGCTGAGGATCGATCTCGATGAAAACCTCCACCGTGCCGGCGCCGGCGCCCATTTTAACCACGGCTTCTTCCGCCTCCCGGCGGATCTTGAGAATCTCTTCCGGGCCGGGCTGAATCACCGTTCGCTCAATCGTTTCCCGAACCATGGCCAAAGCCGCGCCTATGGCCGAAACGACCGCGTTGTTTTCTGAAATCCGATAGGGCAATCCCAGAGATTGGGCTGCAAACGGCACGATGGCCGAAGCGCCGCCGCCGCCGCCGACCAACGACAAGAGGTTCGGGTCAAGATCGTAGTCTTCCATTAAATCTTCGATAATATCCGAAACCTTTGGCGCCGCGCTCTCCAACAACAGCTGTGCCGCCGCTTTCGGATCGTCCGAGAAGCGCTGGAAGGCCGCCTCGATCCACTCGATGTTTCCCTCGGCGGGATCGCCCTTTTCCACCAGGCCCAGAAGATTCGACGCGCAGGTCGGCGTCAGAGTCACCCGCACCGAGGGCGACGTCAGCACCAGGTAATCGTTTGGATCGCCTTTCAGCGGGGACACAGTCTCCGGGCGCAGAGGCGTCTCTTTCGGCGGCTCGGAAAAAGCCGCATAGCCAACCCCGGCGATGTGCGCGCTTCGGGGGCCGACGTCAATGATTCGGCCGTCCTTGATCCGCGGCATCGATCCGCCCGCCACGCCGACGGTTCGCACGTCCAGAGTACGCAGAAAAAGCCGGTGTCCCCCGACCTGGGCCGTGCGCACGATCGGCTTGCCGTTGCGAATTGCGGAAAGGTCCGTGCTGGTGCCGCCGACCTCGACGAAAATACCGTCCGAGATCTTGGCGTACATCAGCGCCGCGGCCACGCCCGCCGCCGGGCCGGAAAGCATCGTCAGAATCGGCCTGCGGCGCATTCCCTCGATGTCCATGACGCCACCGTCGCTGCGCATAATCATCAGCGGCGCCTCGATGCCCGCCTCGCGCACGCATCGTTCCGTCAAGTCAGCCGTCTCCATCATCTTTGGCAGCATGGAGGCGTTAATGACCGCCGTGCGCGTTCGAACCCGCAGACCATATAATTGCGAGATCTGATGCCCGGCCGTGGCCGGATAACCGAACCGCTTCGCAACTTCGACCACCCGCCGCTCGGCAGCGGGATCTTCAACCGAAAACGCTTCGCTGGCCACAAAAGCCTGTGCTCCTTCGGCGGCCATAGCACGGAGACACTGCTCAATCTCTTCGTCGATCAGCTCGTAACCCGTGTCGAGGAAGCGGTGGAGAGTCTTCAAATGACGCCCCGGAGCCACCTCAATCGGCTCAATCCGCGTCTGGCGTTGGGCGATCAATCGGGCGGCTCCATGACCCATGCCGAGGATGCCGACCGGCGCTACGTCGCCTTCCAGCAGCGCGTTGGTCGCTTGCGTCGTGCTGTGAGCGATGAGCACAATATCCGAAGGGTGAAATCCCCCTTCCTTCAGCAGGCGGTGGAGCGACTCGATAATTCCTTGGGCGACGCCGCTTTCGGCCGAATGCGTTGTGGGAACTTTTACAGCGCCAACGACTTCCAGCCGTTCACAATCCACCGCGACGGCATGCGTAAACGTGCCTCCGACGTCGATGCCTACGCGCAATCGACTCATGGCGCCTCTCCCTTGAGAAACAGGCACACGGCGTTTGCAACGGGCTGTTCGACGCCGGGCCGCCCTTCCGCGTCTCGCCCGCTCGGGAGGTTGACAACGCGCCCCTGGATGACCATGGTCGTCAGATCGCCTCCCGCCAGTGCCATGGCGTAAGGCGTTCCACAGATCCTTCGCAGAAATCCCGCCGCCGCGCTCATCTTCATCCCGATACTTACGTCCGGCTGACGCCCGTCGATGGTCACAAGAAACATTCTGTCTTTTCTCAAACCGAGAACGGTTCGCGGAGCATAGCCGTCCAGATTCAGCTGCCGATTTTCCTCAAAGCCCTCAGCCTCGGCATTGATGGCGACCTTGCTTTTGAAAATCAGCCGGGGGCCGCCACCTAAAACATCTCGGACTTTGGCCCAATCAAACCAATTCGTAGGATTCTCGGCAACCAAGGATTCCCCGCGCAGCGTCACCAAATCGATCCAGGCCTTGTTCTCGTAAAGCCCGAACGCCGCTCGGGGAGAGGCGGAGTGCACGGCCGAATGGCGCACGCGCCCGTCGGTCACCACCAATCCGCAGGGGGCTTGCTCCCCGAGATATCCGCCGTTCACCGCCGCAACGGCCCCGACTCTCCGGCAAATACTGCTGAGGGTCTCCAGTTCGCCGCTGGCTTCAACGATCCGAACCTCCACTCCCGGTTGGGTGAGATCCACTTTGAGAGCGTGAATATTCCACGGCCCGGGCTGGCGCGGCCCCCGCTGAATGTGCATGTGCAGATGTTCGATCCCCGGCGCAATCGGTGTCTCTTGCCGGATCATCTCGGTTGCGTTTCGAAGCCGTTCAGATTCCGCCAGTTGTTCGGGAGACACCGCCCAGGCCAAACCGCTCAGCAGCAGCCCCACGGTTACACCCGTCAAGAATCGAGTCCGGGTCACTTTTCGAGCACGCTTTCTCATATCGTTTTCAAAAAAGTAGCGCATCATCTCATAATTTCATGATTCTGTCTATTTGAACCGGTTCAAGCCCCGGGCAGGAGAAAAGCCCGGACAAGAGACCTCGCTCTGCCCCCGGGATTACTCTCCGATATTGTAAATGTTGATATCGCGCCAAAAGGCTTCCAGAGAGGTTTTAAACCGCTGAGCCACCTCATCGTTAATTCGCACTTGGGCTCCATCCAGCAACCCGGCGAGGTAATCGGTTCGTGCGGTATTCGCCTTCTGCGTCATGAGGATTGTCCAAATCTCGTCCCGACATTCTTCATAAGTTTTGGGCCGGCTCTTGATTTTCTTCTCGACTTTCAGGATTTGGTATCCTCTTTTGCGTTCGACCGGGCGGGAAGAAATTTGTCCCTCCTGGAGTTTAAAGGCTGCATTGTCGAATCGCCGCGATGTGCCAAAGGGCACCCAGCCAATGACTCCGCCGCGGTCCGCGTTCGGGTCCGATGAATACAACCGGGCGGCCTCGGTAAAACTTAGTCCCTGCTCAATCTCTCCGATAATCTCCACTGCCTTCGCTTTGCATCCGTAGATCTCCTGGACCAACTCATGGCGGGACATCCCCTCGCGGGTGGCAATGGGAATATAGATCTGCCGGGCAAAAATCATGCGGGGGTGCTGAAAGCGAAAGGGTTTGTCGTCGTATATCTGCCGAATCTCCTCTTCGCTGGCCGTCGCGCGTTCATCAATCTGGCGCTTAAGATAGGACAGGCTCATCTCCCGTCGCAGTGTGAGAGCAACCCACTCGAGCACTTCCGGATCCTGGTCATAGCCTTTCTCGCGACCCAAGGCCAAATAAACCATATTGCGGTAACGCTTTCGAAACGCGGCTTGAAACTGCTCGGCGTTGGCATACTGCCTTTCCCGCAGCATGTCCAGATAGTCGCCGTAAGTCAGAACTTCATCGCCTACACGAAGCACAATATCTTTGGGGGCCGTAATCGGCAGTTCCAGCACATGAAATCGTTCCTGAATGGCAAGATGCTCTTTTTCCTGCTCGACCAGTTTCTCTTCGGCGGTAATGAGCTTCCGATACGCAAGCCGTTCCCGGATCTCCTCCTCAACTTCTTCCAAAGGCCGTTGATAGGCGTCGGTCTTACTGATGAGCTTGATAATGTGAAATCCTTTTCGATGCTCGATGATGTCGCTCACCCGACCGACTTCGAGCGCCAGGGCGGCCTGTTCGATGCCTGGAATGAGTCCTTCGCCCTCTTTGTAGGGACCAAATTCTTTTAATCGCTTGCGCACTTCGACGTCGGAATACTCCTCGATCAACGTATCGAAAGGAGCTCCGTGCTGAATCCGTTCTAGGACCCGTTGAGCACGCCTTTGGGCCTTGTCGCGGCCATGTTTCTCAGCGTCAAAGAATATCATTCGGAACCGATAAGTGGCCGGAATACGATAGTTCTCCAAGTTCTCCCGATACTCATTCTCAATTTCGCGCCTGGGAACCTTGATGTTTTCCACCAGATGGCGTTGGAAATAGAGTCGCGACACGCCTTCTTTGAGCAGTTCTTCTCGTCGTTTGAGAGTTTCCGGCAGCTGATCGATGCCGGCTTCCTGGACGTTCTCCTGAACCAGCCGCTCGATGACCATGCTCTTGACGGCGACTTCCACCCATTGGGTTTCATTGCTGTCCACCATTGGCACCGTGGTTCGATCTCCATGAAGGGAGAACCACTTCACTGCCTCATCGAGCGCTATCGTTCCGCCCTGGTAGGCAGCCAGCTCGCGATCACCACCAACCGGGGAGGGAATGCCCGGCTGGGGTTTGCCGGAACAGCCAAGCCCTGTCACCATCGCCAAACTGAGACAGAGGGGAATAACAAACTTGAGGTTGTAACACTTGTGAATCATACTGCGCCCTAACCTTTTTAGAAAAAAGTAGTTAAACGCGATCTTGAAAATCCAGAAAACAAGCAGTGAGTATATCGATACTTCTCCCCAAAAATCAAGTCCAAAGCCCGGACTCATTTTGCAGTGGAAAACGTCCGGCAATCACCGGAGGCAACGGCGGAGGAACAATTGCTCTCATAACTCGTGAAATTTGGGCTATTATAGGCTCTATCCGGTCATTTACGCTCTTTTTTTCTCTTGACACGGGATAGGAGCCTGTTTAGCCTGTACTTTCAGGTCGATTTTCTGCAATGTTTCTGAATTGAAATTGCTGACTTTGCAACGCTTGCGTTGAGACTGATTCAAGAGAGAATCCATGAACAAGGAACTTCCAAAGTCAATCAGCGTCTTCTTCCCGGCCCACAATGAAGCGGACAACGTCGGTCCCCTGACTGAAAAGACCGTGGCTGTGCTGGAGTCCATGGGGATCGACTATGAGGTACTGATCATCAATGATGGCAGCACCGATGGAACCAAGGAGGCCGCCGACCGGCTGGCCGCGAAACACCCTGGCGTCAAGGCGATTCACCATGAGGTCAACAAGGGGTATGGTGGTGCCGTCTGGACGGGATTGCGCTCGTCAACCAAAGACCTCGTTTTTTTTACCGATGGCGATGGACAGTTTGACATCCGCGAGTTGGAGGACTTCTACACCGCGCTTGACGGTTACGATGCCGTGCTGGGGTACCGAATCAAGCGGCAGGATCCTTTTCACCGCATTGTATTCGCCAAATGCTGGATGATGCTGATCTGGCTGTTGTTTGGCTTTCGACTGCGAGACCTGGACTGTGCGTTCAAGCTGATCCGTCGGGTCCTGGTCGCCGACCTGCAGCCCGAATGCGGCGGCGCGATGGTAACTGTTGAACTGATCGCGAAACTGAGGGCGAAGGGATTTCGCTACATCCAGAAAGGCGTCCATCATTATCCCCGAACGGCGGGCGAACAATCCGGGGGAAGTCCGAAGGTCATTCTTCGCGCCTTCAAGGAATTGTTTGCGACCTACCGAACGCTGCGCGGCAGGCCTCACGAGAGCCGGCGCGAATCCTGAGTCTCGGACCAAGGCCAAACCTGGAAGGAACCTCCCGTGACTCGTATCTCGGAACTCGGTGAATTCGGTTTTCTTCAAAAACTGCTTCCTCTGCTGAAGCGTCCGGATCCGCGCATTGCGGTCCCCCCCGGGGACGACGCCAGCGTGGTGGACATGCCGGATGCGAGTCAAACCGTGATCACCACCGATATGCTGGTGGAGGAATTCCACTTTCGACGCCGGTGGCAGACGGCCCGACAAATCGGCTATAAGGCCGCCGCGGCGAATCTCAGCGACTTGGCGGCCATGGGCGCTCGCCCTTTGTGGCTCCTGGTCTCTCTCGGTTGCCCTCCCGATGCGGCGGTCGAGGATCTGATCGAATTGTTTCAGGGCATGCTGGCGCTGTGTGATGAGGCCGGGGTAAAGATTATCGGCGGCGATACCTGCCGCGCCGACCGGCTCCTCGTCAGTGTCACCGCCGTAGGCCATTGCGACAGCGAATCGGTCACAACGCTGGCGGGCGCCGAGCCGGGCCAAATCCTCCTCGCCACGGCTTGTCCCGGCCTTTCCGCCCTGGGATTGCGTCTTCTCGAGCGGTTCGACCGAAAAGCGTGCGACCGGGGTTATCCGGCTGCGCTCAAGGCCCATTTCGAACCGAAAGTCCCATGGAATGAAGGGCCGGAGATCGCCCGGCGAATCCGGCCGGGCGCGATGACGGACGTCAGCGACGGACTCGGTCGAGACGTTGGGAAGATCTGCCAAGCCTCCGGGGTTGGCGCGTGCATTGATTTTTCCCGGCTGAAATGGCATAAAGAGTTGCTTCAGGCAAAAAGCGACTTCGACTGGAGTCCGCTGGAGTTGGCCTTGAACGGAGGCGAAGACTACTGCCTGCTCCTGGCGGCCTCCAGGAAACAATTCGAGGAGGCGCGCGAGGCGTCTCCCTTGCTGGCGGCGGTCTCCTGGATCGAGCTGGGAGTTGTGACTCCTCCCGAAAAAGGATTTGTTGCGGTCGCGTTGGACGGAGAGGAAATCCCAATCTCCCTGTCCGGATTCGACCATTTCAGCCCTAGAAAACCCGAGGGAAGTGCGAAGTGACACAACAGACCATTTATTTCTGTGATTTCGATGGAACCATTGCCCTGAAAGACATCGGCAACGAACTTCATAAGCGTTTTTCCAATCCGCAGTGGCGGACGCCAAACCGAGCCTATCGAGCGGGCCGAATCACGTCCCGAGAATGCCTTTGGTCGCAGTACGAATTTTTCCGGGCCCGCCGGGAGGAAATCGAAGCATTCGTACTGACGCATGAAATCGATTCGACGTTTCCCGAGTTTGTCCGGTGGGCGCAGCAGCAACAGTGCCCCATCATTATTCTTAGCGATGGACTGGGATTCTATATCGAGCTCCTGCTCAAGAAGTACGGGATTGAAGGATTGCCCTATTTCTCCAACCGGGCCGAGTTCGAGGGCGACCGGGTCCGAATCCACTATCCGCATTTCCGGGCCGACTGCTCTCACCAATGCCAGTGCGGAAACTGTAAACCCTCGCACATGGAACCTTACGCCGAGCACAGACGAGTCTTTATTGGAGACGGTATCTCGGACCGCTACGCCGCCCGAGAAGCCGAAGTGATTTACGCCAAGGGACGCCTATGCGATTATTGTCGGGAGGAACAACGGAAATTCATCCCCTTTGATTGTTTTCACGACGTGCTGGAATCGGAGCGGAAGTCGGCCCGGCAAACGGCGGCGGCGCAGCAGAAACAAACAGGCCGACGGCTCAGGACTTAACTCCGGGCTCGTTAGTCTTCAAGCGGGTGGGAACCTCATGACCGGCGAAAGAATAGTCAACCTTACGCGACTTCAAAAGATGAAGGCCAACGGCGAGAAAATCGTCATGCTGACGGCCTATGATTTCCTGTTAACCCGACTGATGGAGAAGGCCGGAGTGGACGTTCTCCTGGTCGGCGACTCGCTCGGCATGACGTTTCAAGGGGAGAAAACGACGATTCCAGTTACCCTGGAACAAATGATTTATCACACGCGCATTGTGTCCCGCGCGGCGGAGCGGGCCATGGTCGTCAGCGACATGCCTTTTCTCAGCTATCACACCTCGGCGGAAGAAGCGGTCCGCAACGCGGGCCGACTGATCAAACAAGGCCGGGCGCACGCGGTGAAGATCGAAGGCGGCTGCGAACGCGCCGAGACAGTCGCCCGAATCGTTCAATCGGGAATCCCGGTCATGGGCCACATCGGATTCAAGCCTCAATCGATGCACCAATACGGCAACCATATCGTTCAAGGCAAAAGCGAGGCCGAAGGCCAGACCCTCGGCGAAGACCTGAAAGCGGTTGAGGATGCCGGGGTTTTTGCCGTCGTGATCGAAGCGGTTCGATCGACCGTAACCGAGGCGCTGACCCACCAGGCGAAAACGCCGACGATCGGCATCGGCGCCGGGCCTCACTGCGACGGACAGGTCCTGGTCACGGCTGATTTATTGGGGCTGTTTACCGATTTCAAACCCAAGTTTGTCAAGCGCTACGCCGAGCTGGGCGAGACGATCACCTCGGCCGTTCAGACGTTTGTGGGAGACGTCCGCCAGGGGCGGTTTCCCGACGCCGATCACTCATACGGGGCAAAATGAAAGTCATTTCCACTTGCGGGGAAACCCATCTCTATCTCAAGAACGAAAAGTACCACGGCCGCACCCTCGGTCTCGTTCCCACGATGGGCGCTTTGCATGAGGGGCATTGCTCCCTGATTCGTGCCGCCGTTCGCGAGACTGAAATTCCAATCGTCAGCATCTTTGTCAATCCTACCCAGTTCGGCCCCGACGAGGACCTCGACCGGTATCCCCGCCAGGAGCAGGGAGACCTGGAGTTGTGTGCCACGGAAGGTGTCAAGGTCGTCTTTCTTCCGCCGGCGGATGAGATTTATCCTCCAGGCTACCGATCTTTTGTCGAGGTCGAATCGCTCGGGAACAAGTTGTGCGGGAAAACCCGGCCGACGCATTTTCGGGGCGTCACCACCATCGTCAACCGGCTGTTTCATATCGTTCAACCAAACAAAGCCTATTTTGGGCTCAAAGACCGGCAGCAATTCGTAATCCTTCGGCGAATGGTGAAAGACTTGGGATGGAACATCGAAATGATCGGCTTGCCCACCGTGCGGGAGTCGGACGGGCTCGCGCTGTCCTCCCGCAACGCCTACCTGACGCCCGAGGAGCGAAAGGCCGCGCCCTTGCTCTTCCAGGCACTATGCGAAGCGAAAGAGGCCTTCGAATGCGGGGAGACTGCTCCCGAGCAGCTTCGCCGAAATGTTATAAGTTCCATTGAGAGCGATCCGCTTATAAAAATCGACTACGTCGAGGTCGTGGAACCGGTCGGCCTTGAAACGCCGGAAACGGTGGCTCAAGGCGATTTCATCGCTCTGGCCGCCTTCCTTGGGAAAACCCGCCTGATCGACAACCTCGAGATGGCGTAACTCCACTTATCCAAGATGAATTCGTGCAACCTGTGCACCGGGCATGGGCAACACCTCATGGCGCGGTGGACGCCTTCCCTCGCCTTTTGCGCTTGAGGCGCACGAGCTAGGCGGTAGAAGATCTTGTCACCCTCGCCCTCTGGGAGAGGGATAGGGTGAGGGAAGTCTTTCTCCTTTCACCATCATGCAGGCGAGGACGCCTGCGGTACACCAGCCCCGCGGGAGAGGAAGAATGTGTGTACCAGTCTTCAAGGCGCGTTTTTCGGCTTAAAGACTGCCATACACTCTTTTCATGCGACTGAAGTCGCTACTCCAGGTTGATTCTCTCGATCTATCCTCGCTCGTTGCGTTGCAAGCCTGGCTGATAAACGGTCATGGCACCCGGCATTTGATATTTCCAAGAGCGCGCGGCTGGGCTGTATTCATGCGCGCGAGGCCTTAATAGAGAAAGGTTAGCAACAGGCCGTCATCGCTCTCATGGAAGATCGAAATGCGGATACTTATCGCGCGATCTTCGATCAAGTCGCCGCCACCCAAAGCGAAGCCCCGCATTTTTGAAGAAAGGAAATCGGGGAATGACCGATGCACCTGGGAAACAGCAGTTCACAGAGGACGTGTATCCCGAAGAATTGGATATCATTGGCAAACGAAGAAGCGTGTGGGAATTGCCTCCCCTCCAGGTTGGTAAAAAGGAGGGGGGAAAGGAATTTCGCCCGTCCGTGGCTCATGGAATCGTTGGCTTGGCGCTGTCCGGCGGCGGCATCCGCTCGGCCACGTTCAACCTGGGAGTGCTCCAGGTCCTTGCCAAGCGCGGTCTTCTGAAATGGTTCGACTACCTCTCGACCGTTTCGGGCGGAGGCTACATCGGCTGCACACTCAGCACGGTGTTAGAATACGAAGCGCACACAAAGCACTCCCCCGGCCTTTGTCTCCGGCATGAACAGGGTCGGGAAGAATCAGACACGCTGAAGTATCTGAGAAGTGGGGGGAATTACCTCGCGCCGGGAGGACTACTCGACCTGTTTCGCATCCCGGCTCTTCTGCTACGGGGCATTGCCATCAATCTGCTTGTCATCGCCCCCTTTATTGGATTTCTCGCACTGTTGAGCTTCTGGCGGCATCCTGGATTGAATACCATGAAGCCCATCGAGGATTTCCGGCGGTTTTTCGAGTGGACTCCCTGGGCGTTCGGTCTCTTTGCGGTATGGATCGCACTCTTTCCACTGATGACACAAACTCGATTTTACCGAGACTATACCCGGCGCAGTCTTTACAGCCGGAGTTTCGCCATACTGCTTCTGGCCGTTTTGATCGTTCCCGCGTTTGAGGCACTCCCCTGGATTTACCGGCTCGTCAAAGATCCCGCGCTTTATGAGTATGCGGCAGGGGCAATGGCGGCGGGCATCGCCACCATTCTCCCCATCGCAAGGAAGATGGAAATTTCGAAGACGGTAAGTCGGCTCATCGGGCTTCTGGCCGGTATTCTGGGCGTACTGATTCTCCTCTGTCTTGACCTTGCCACGATGCACTTCCTGTTCACCGAGAAGCTTTTGCCTGGCGACTTCTCACGCGCAGAGATCCTCGCCGCTGCGGCCGTTGGCATCTATTTCTTCACGCGACTATTCGTCAATGTCAACGATACCAGTATGCATAAATTCTATCGCGATCGCCTGAGCAAAGCCTACCTTTTTCATCCGGAGGACCAAAGCCATGCCGACACCCTGCGGCTCAGCAGCCTGGACGTGGGCAAGTCCGGAGCGCCCTACCCTTTGATCAATGCCGCCCTGAATATTCCCGGCACCAAGGACCAAACCATGCAGGGACGAGGAGCTGATTTCTTCATCTTCAGTCCGCATTGGTGCGGCAGTGATCAATCGGGATATTGCAAAACGTCGCAGATCGAAGAAAAAGATCCCAATCTGAATCTCGGTACCTGCATGGCGATCTCCGGCGCCGCCGCCGCGCCTCACATGGGAACCAGTGCCTCGGCCCCTCTGGCGTTTCTCTTCACGATACTCAACATCCGCTTGAATTACTGGATGGCGAATCCGGCTTGGATCCATGTAAAAGACGTTTGGAATTCCTTGCAACGAAAAGCCTGTAACGTCGGTCCCTTCTACCTGCTTTCTGAAATGTTCGGGAGATTGAACGAGAAAAGCTTTTTCATCAATCTTTCCGACGGCGGACATATTGAAAACCTCGGCTTGTATGAGTTGTTGCGACGCCGCTGCAAATACATCGTTTGCTGTGACGCCGAACAAGACCGCAACCTGATCCTGAGCAGCCTCGGCAAAGTCACCGCCTACGCCCGCATGGATCATGGAATCAGCATCACGTGGAGCAATCTCCAGGCTCTGAAGAAAAACGAAGAAGGATACAGCGCGACGCAGTGGGCTCATGGCACGATCGATTACGGGGAAGCGGAGAAGGGCCGGATCCTCTACATCAAATCTTCCTTAAGCGGCAACGAACCGAGAGACATCGCAACCTATCACGCGAAGCACCCCCAGTTCCCCCATCAGTCCACCGGCGACCAGTTCTTTGACGAATCTCAATTTGAAGCCTATCGAGCCTTGGGCTATTTCATTGCCAGTCAGTTGTTCAAAAGAGACCGGACCGATGTCCCGGACCTTGAGGCGTGGTTTCAGACGTGTTGCCCGCAGTCTTCAGGCTCCCAAAAGCGCTCTTGCTAAGGCCCTGGTTCCGAGCGGACCCCGGGCGGGGAAGGTTTGAAACTCAGTCGCGCGCGGGTGGCTTGCCCAAGCCGAGTATGCGCGTGAGGTTCATCAGTACTGAGATTTTCAGGAAGTCTCTCCCATTCTTTTCGAGCCGAATTCGCCGGCTTGACGCCTCGGCCTGGTTAAACGATAATCCGTCTTGCCATGAAACCAGACATCAATCTCATCGAGTCGGATTTCCTCGTTCTTGGCAGCGGGATTGCCGGATTGGTTTTCGCTCTCCTGGCCGCGGAGAAGGGGGAAGTCCACGTCGCCACGAAGAAGGATTCTTTTGAATCGAACACGAACTACGCCCAAGGGGGCATCGCCTGCGTCCTGGACCCGGAAGACACGTTCGAGTCGCACGTGGAGGATACGCTGGCGGCCGGGGCCGGGTTGTGCAAGCGGGAGATCGTTGAAATCCTCGTTCAGGAGGGGCCGGCCATGGTGCGCCAGTTGGTGGACTGGGGCACCGAGTTCACCCGCGACTCGACCGGCAAGAACTTCGATCTGGGCCGCGAAGGGGGGCACTCGCGGCGGAGAATCATCCACGCCAAGGACCTGACGGGGCGCGAGGTGGAACGGGCGCTGCTCCAGGTTTTACAGAGCAAACCCCACGTCCATTTACATGAGCACCAATTTGCCTTTCGTCTGTTGAGCAAGCCGGCGGCGAGCGGGCGACGCTGCGTCGGGGCAGTCGTATTCGACACGCTCGAAGGCCAAGTCATCGAATATCGAGCGCCGGCGGTCTTGCTGGCCACCGGCGGAATCGGACGCATTTATCTCCATACGACGAATCCCCCGATCGCCACGGGCGACGGCGTGGCAATGGCCTATCGCCAGGGCGCACGGGTGGCGAACATGGAGTTTGTACAATTCCACCCAACCTCGTTTTATAATCCCGGCGGGGAGACGTTCCTGATTTCAGAGGCCGTCCGGGGAGAAGGGGCCGTTCTCCTGGGAAAGGACCTTCGCCCCTTTATGGACAAGTATCACTCGCTTAGCAATCTCGCCCCGCGAGACATTGTGGCCCGCGCGATCGATACCGAAATGAAGCACAGTGGCGCTCCGCACGTCTACCTCGATATGACTCGTTTGGGCGACGAGTTTGTGCACCGGCGGTTTCCCCACATTACCGCGCGCTGCCTGGAACACGGCGTGAATCCGACCAAGGAGCCGGTGCCCGTCGTGCCAGCGGCGCATTATAGCTGCGGCGGCGTGCTGACCGATCTTTGTGGAGAAACCAATCTGCACGGCCTGTTCGCCACGGGAGAAGTGGCCTGCACCGGGGTTCACGGAGCCAACCGACTGGCCAGCAACTCGTTGCTTGAGGCGCTGGTTTTCAGCCGCCGGGCCTTCGAGCATATCCTCGAGGCCCAATCCGAGTATCCCAAACCTCAGGGCCCGCCGGAAACGCAACAATCCAAAATATACCACCGCATTGACGAGTCCTTCGAGGCGGTTCGCATCTCCCATTGCCGGGAAGAAATCCGCCGACTGATGTGGGACTATGTAGGCATCGTTCGAAACGACGACCGTCTGCGGCTGGCCGAGCGCCGAATCGATCTGATTCTCCGGGAAGTCGAGGGCTATATCGACTCCGGGGCGCTGTCCCGGGAGCTGCTGGAACTATGGAACATGACTCAGACCGCGGCGCTGATCATTCGGTCCGCACTTCTGCGCCGCGAAAGCCGGGGACTGCATTACAATGAAGACGTTCTGAAGACGGACGACGTCAATTGGCTGCAAGATACCGTCTTGATGAAAAGAGTCTAGAAGAGACCGCCTGAGTTTCGGGCTAATTTTGTGGCTTGACGCCTGACGGGAATCGGTTATTATACGGGGCTTTGCCTCCCAAACGAAGGCATTCAAGGGAAAAGGAGACGATGTTCCAATGCAAGTGATTCTAACCGAAGCGGTGGATAAACTTGGCACCCAGGGCGAATTGGTTCATGTGGCCAACGGCTACGCTCGTAACTACTTAATTCCTCGCGGATTGGCCATTATCGCCGATAAAAGAAACGTTCGCCGGCTCGGACATCAAAAGAAGATCGTAGAAGACAAGACAAAGCGCGAACTCAAGCAGGTTGACGCTTTAGTCGCCCGGCTGGATGAGATTTCATGCACGATCCCGGTCCGGGTCGGAGAAGAAGATAAACTGTTCGGCAGCGTGACAACGTCCGACATCGCCGAAACCCTCAAGG
>Ga0272444_10002927_pt1 | contig 15610 bp, 14 predicted proteins | sample SSMForm13_FD_201033 | JGI IMG/M metagenome (GOLD analysis project Ga0272444, IMG submission 201033) | Marine sediment archaeal communities from Little Sippewissett salt marsh, Falmouth, MA, United States - SSM-Form-13 | ecosystem: Environmental > Aquatic > Marine > Wetlands > Sediment ...
GCGTTAAGTATTATCGGTACTCAAGGTGCTTCTGACATTCGTTCAGAAAAGCGAAAATTCAAAAAAAGATTACATAGTTATCTTCGAGCTATTATCGTCGCACGTACCAGATTTGTTGAAGATGAACTTTCTGTAGCGATTAAGCGTGGTGTCAGTCAGTACGCGATTCTTGGTGCTGGACTCGATACATTTGCCTATCGCAATCCGTATTCTACTGGCGGTTTGAAAATATTTGAAGTTGACTATCCAGCTACACAAGAATGGAAGAGCCAGCTATTTATGCGGCAAAGATACCCATACCGGAAACTTTAACTTTTACTCCAATAGACTTTGAAAGTCAGGCATTAACAGACCAGTTGCGAGAAGCCGGGTTCAGGACGGGTGAACCATCTTTTTTCTCATGGCTTGGCGTAACAATGTATCTAACCCGCGAAACGATGATGGCAACGATGAAATACATCGCTTCGTCAAAGCCTTTAGGCAGCGGAATTGTATTTGATTATGTGATTCCGCCTTCTTTGCAGAAATTTTTTACGTAGATTGGTTTTCCGCTTACTATCCAATAGGGTAAAAAGTGTTGGGGAACCTTGGCAAAGTTTTTTTGATCCAAACTCACTGATAATGGATTTGAAAGCTATCGGGTTCACACAAGCCGAAGATATTGGACCTGAAGAAATTAAAGCACGATATTTCAATGATCGAGTAGATAAACTTATGGTTGGAAATTTCGGGCACTTGATGAAAACGCAGCTTTGAAAGTATGCCCAACATCGTTATGAATCCAAAAAGTTTCAATTTATGAAAGATCAAACAAGATGATTTACATGATCATACTGCTTTTTTCGATTTTATTTGGCTTATTGCTCCGAGGCACAGCGGTTAAACGAGAAGCAAACCAAATATTTTGGTTTGTGATGGGGTTTGTTTTTGGACTATTTGCATTACCTTTTATCGTTTTAGTCAGAAGAGAGCATGATTTTGAAAAAGCCATGACCATGCGGTGAGTAAAGCCATATGGATCGTGAGTAAATATCTCCCTGAAGAATATATCGTACAGTATTACAAAATTGAGCCGGGTGAGGAGATTGGAGTCGTCACCGTTCGGTGTGACCAGGCAGACAACACATCGACCAGGGTTGCAGTAACGTACGAGTATATAGGATTATCTGAGAGTGGAAATCGTTTTATCGAGTAGTTTATCAAAAAGGATTACGATGATTTCATGGGCGAATGGAACGTTTTATTTGAAGCGTATTTCGGGTAACAAGGGAATAACTTTGATAAACAAAAAGATCATTTCAGGGAGGTAGGACCGATGAAAACAAGATGCCTTGGTGTAAACGGGCCGGAAGTGTCTGCCATAGGGCTGGGCTGTATGGGGATGAGTGAATTCTACGGCACATCGGACGACGAGACATCGAAACAGATCATCCTTGAAGCTCTTACAAACGGGATTACCATGCTCGATACGTCCGATACCTATGGACACGGGCATAACGAACAGCTCATCGCCGCCGCTTTGAAGCAGTGGACGGGGGATGTGTTTATTGCATCAAAGTTTGGAATATGCCGTAAAAAAGGAACATACGAACGGACAATCAACGGACGTCCCGAATACGTCAGACAGGCGGCCGAAGACAGTCTGAGGCGGCTGGAACGCGACGTAATTGATCTGTATTACATTCATCGTATGGATCGAGGATACGATTGGCGCCATGGCGGACCTGGTTCGGCAGGGAAAGGTCCGGTACCTCGGAATTTCTGAAGCATCTCCCGCGACGATCCGAAAAGCTCACTCTGTCCATCCCCTTACGGCTGTGCAGACAGAATATTCCCTGTGGACGCGACACGTGGAGAAGGAGATTCTTCCGACAGTCAGGGCTCTGGGGATCGGGTTCGTCCCCTATAGTCCGCTGGGGCGGGGATTTCTCACGGGAACAATTAACGATATGGACACACTCGAAGATGGTGATTTCAGGAAGCACACCCCCCGTTTTGAGAAGGATAATTTTGAACGGAATAGAACTATGGTCAGAGAACTGGAGGATATCGCCAAACGCAAGGGTATTACACCTGCTCAGTTAGACCTTGCCTGGCTGCTTTCACGGGGAGAAGATATCGTGCCGATTCCGGGTACACGGCGAAAGACGTATCTCATGGAAAACATCGGGGCTGTGCACGTATCACTGAGTGAAGAAGAAATAACCCGGATTGAATCCGTCATACCACCGGATATGGTCAGAGGAGCCCGTTACCCGGAAGCAGGAATGATCGGCATTGATGGATAGACTGTCTCCGGAGGTGTCCTAAGCAATGAGCAATGAATCGTGCGGTCGATACGGCATCAATATCTGTTTCCCGACGTCTTCTTATTGTTTTCTTTTCGTTTACACTGCGTTTTCTTACGATTCGCTAAATTTGATTCCCGATTCCTGAATCACGATACACGAGAGAAGAAACTGATCAGCACTTAGTGCTGATTTTCCTTGACATTTTGGACATAAAGTGTACTCTGTCAGTGAATTCAAGGAGGTATCGCGACTCTTAAGAAAGGTAACATATCATTCAAACACGGATAAAGGAGGGAGCCGTGGAGTGACTGATGATAGGACCCCGTTTTTCGGAAAGGAAAGCGGGGTTTTTTGTTTTGGGGTAATGTTGAAGATCTTAATAGATAAGATATTGAAGGGATTGGCCCTTAATCATCATTAGGCCGCAAAGGAGAACGCAATGCCGATTACATACTCCGTTCATGATGGAGGTCGCTTTATTCATGCTATCGCAAAAGGCACCGTATCGCGAGATGAATTCATTGAGTACGAAATAGCTCATGCAACGGATGAGAGGATCAAACAGCCTGTTTCAGAGCTAATCGAAATCGAATCAGGAGCCCTCAAACACATCACAATGGATGACGTATCGAAAGTGATTGAGCGACGGAAACAAATTAAAAAAGGACCTATGCCGCATCGCTGTGCTATCGTCGTATCATTATCGGATGACCACACGTGGGATCTGGCGAAGTTCTACGAGAAAATGGTTATGCTGCACCGACCTGAAATTGTTATTGTTTTCGGAAATCTACAAACAGCGAGGACATGGCTGGGAGTTCAAAGTGAAAAGCCTGACAACATGGACAGTGACAAGGGATAGCCACGCAGCGGAAATAACTTGAGAGTCATGTATGACATCACACCAATGCTACAATGATGGAAAGGTTGGGGAATATCTTTTCTTGTCCATTTAATTCGTCTTTTCCTGAATCGTTGAATTTCAGGAAATCTGAACGAAAAAATCCAAAAAATAGCATATACATGCAAGTTTCTCTTTTAACCTGAAACGTACGTTTATATCTTTATCGTTCAACAGGACAACATGTGGGGACGGTGACAATGACAGTGGAAAAGATTTTCTGGACCGATCCGTACCAGACAGAGCTGATCGCGACGGTGACCTCCGTCAGTGGTAATGTCGTCACCTTGGATAGAACGATTTTTTATGCCTTTGCCGGTGGTCAGGAATCGGACAAGGGAGCCATCCACGGATTCAAAGTGCTCAAGGCCGAGAAAAACGATGATAAGGAACTCTACTATGTCCTTGAAGATGGTCACGATTTAAAGCCTGACGATGAAGTAATCGTCGAAATCGACTGGAGCAGGAGATATCGCCTGATGCGTCTCCACTTCGCCGCCGAGATCATCCTGGAACTGGTCTATCAGCGCTTCAACCAGCCCGAGAAAGTGGGAGCCCACATTGCCGAAGATAAGGCACGCCTCGATTTTAACTGGGAGGGAAGCATCTCTCGGATATTTCCATTGCTGGAACAGAAGGCAAATGATCTCATCGATGCCGATCTTTTCATAAAAAGCGAGTTCAGCGACAGAAACAATGAGCAGCGATATTGGGAAATTGAGGGTTTCGGCAAAGTTTCCTGCGGCGGTACCCACATCAGGAGAACTGGCGAGATCGGTTCCATCAGCCTGAAGAGGAACAATATCGGCAAAGGAAAGGAACGGATTGAGATTTATCTGTCATCGTGAATCACCTCGCCTACACAGCTCGGTTCAGGTTAAAATGTCTAACTGTATGATATATATTCTATTATTAGGCCATGTTCCTCCGCATTGTTCGTGAATTCCAATAAGAAGAGACCGCTCCATAATCTCAGTAACTCCCCATACCTTTGAGTGTCTGAAGGGTATGGCTTCACAATTTTTTTATTAATAATAAAGTCAATTGATTCCGGTGTCGATATAAAAGAAAACGAGATCCTGAAAGGGAATCGGTGTATGTAATATCGGCTTTGTTGACACCGGGCGAATCGATCGTTTTATCGAATAGTGTTAATGTGTGACCATAATAAGAAGCATTCTTTGTTGGTCAAAACTCTCAAAATTGATAAGGTGGCATGGATATGCAGCAGAACGTTAAGTCCGTCGTTTATAAGGTTATCACTCAGAGTATGAGGATGATCAAGGGTATCGATACTACGTCCGTAAACAGACAGTATGATATTTTCAGCAATATCGGACAAATACTTACATCCTCTCTTGATCCTGATGAGGTGTTCCGGCGCGTCATGCAAGTCATTGGCGAATACTTTGCTCCACAGTACTGGTCCCTGCTCTTGATGGAGGACGATACGGAAAGGTTAAAATTTGAGATTGTTATGGGAGTAAATGCGGAGAAGCTGATAGCCTTCTCTCTGGGACCGGGTGAAGGAATTGCCGGCTGGGTTTGTCAAAATGGTGAACCGCTTGTTATCGCGGATGTGCGCTACGATAAACGATTCAGTCCCCGCGTGGATGAACTGCTGGGTTTTACGACACGTTCGGTCGTGTGCGTACCTCTCCTGAACGGCAGGAATAAGATTATTGGCGTTATCGAACTCATTAACAAAATCCCATCGAGTCAGAGAGCATCGGGTACCAATGAGAGTTTTACCGACATCGATATGGCTCTTCTGTCGTCTATCGGTGTCTTTACCGGGATTGCCGCTGAGAACGCTTTTCTACACCAGCAGGTCGTTGAAATGGCCATGATTGATTCCCTAACCGGTCTCAACAATCGCCTCTATTTTAACCAGGCGTTTGACCGTGAAGTAGAACGGGTTTTGCGATATGGTCATAACATTTGTGTACTGATGATCGATGTAGATGATTTCAAAATGGTCAATGACACGTATGGACATCTTGCCGGCGATGAGGTGCTCCGTGCAATTGCCGGTATCCTGCAATCGGCTGTGCGGAAATCCGATGTCGTTGCACGATACGGGGGTGATGAGTTCGTAATCCTGATGCCGATGGCTAATGAAGCGCAGGGGAAAGCTGTGGCCTCACGGATACGGGAATTCCTCGGGACGTGGAATGAGACATCACCGGTTTCCGCTGTACAACTCGGATTGAGTATCGGCATACATGAAGCCGGTCCGGACAATGTCAAGGATATCCTTATTAAGGCAGACGAGAAACTCTATCGGGAAAAACAACACTGTAAAAAAGCCGAGGACATAGTGTCGGAAAACCAGGTTCGCCGTTATTTGAGAGATACCCTGGTCAGTGAACACGACTAAGATTGTTAAAGTTGCGAAACCTTCCTGATCCGTATCGAATAAAGAGCGAAGTCACGGCAGCATGACCATTCAAGACCTGTTACGTTGATAACACGGATTGTGAAATGTTAGTTCTCAATATATCTGTGCCGATCCGGCATTCCTATCGCATCTTCTGCTTTGACGGTACAACCGTAAACACAGATTCCGACAGCCAGAAACCCCAGTCCACTTCTCAGGGGCAAAAAATCGTGCCAGCTCAATCCATCATCCAGCGCTGCCTTACTGGAATCTTTCGGACGGTAATGGACCATCATAAATCATCGGGGTCGGGTGCACATTACTCATCGAAATTTCGACCAAGCGATCTCTGCCTGTAGGTCATATCTTTTTGACATGACTCCCTGATTAGCGTACATAGTAGTGCGATAATTGAAATCATAGAAGAATTATTTTAGTGAGGACGTGTGTCGTGTTTATCAAAAATTCTGTCATACCGGAAAAACTTGATGAAATGTCAGTGATATTTTGTATCAAGGATGGATTGTTACTTATTCATAAAGATAAATCACAGCACAGCCTTCCTTTTTTACGTGACGTATCGGAGCTGACGGGTAACCGTTCAGATTGGCTTTATCTGGGCGAAAGGGATGGTATGTCCTGTTGCTGTGTCGGCGTTGATGAAGGGATAACCCCTCCTGACTCCTTTGAATTTTCCGATATAAGGCAACTTTATTCTGTTTTGGACCTTGAGCTCTGGCAACTGGCAGGTTATGCTCGTCAGATAGTCGATTGGGATCGCAACTTCACCTATTGCGGCAGATGTGGAAGCGCAACGTCATATATGAAAGATGAACGAGCGAAGGTATGCAATGCGTGCGGCCTTATCAATTATCCCCGTATATCTCCCGCTATCATCGTTGCAGTGGTGCGTGACGGTAAGATTCTTCTGGCACAGGGCACACGATTCAGACTTCCGTTTTACAGTGTTCTGGCAGGATTTGTAGAGCCTGCGGAAAACCTGGAAGAATGTGTCGTGAGGGAAGTACGGGAAGAAGTCGGGATCGAAATAGAGAATATACGCTATTTTTCAAGCCAGCCGTGGCCGTTTCCCGATTCGTTAATGATTGCCTTTTTTGCGGATTATAAGGCTGGTGAAATAGCGATAGAGCCAGTTGAATTGATTGATGCCGGCTGGTTCGCTCCGGACAACCTTCCCGACATACCACCGGAAGGCAGTGTTGCCAGAAAAATGATCAATGAATTTATACGGAAATACAAAAAAGTGTAGAAAATCGGGACTAACCAATAAATTTTGACCACGAGAAAGTAGAGCCTACGCATACCTGTTCGAGTCATAACAGTGAATCACCCCGCCTACAAGGCGGGGCATCATAAGGAATATTTATCAATATTTCATACCTGCCTTCGACAGGTAAATGTTTCATCTCCATTTACAAAACAGGGTATTCACATTTCTAATTTCATAAAGATGGGTTAAAAATATTGGGAGGGGACCGCAGCAAGCCGTGACACTGGACTGCGAAAATTCTGGTGAAACGATAGGCCAGATGATTAATGACTCTATCCCAGGGTGCCTCCTCGTCGTTTTCATGATAAGTTTATAAGACTATAGCATAATTAATTATATTAGTGCATAGTTAGTAATGTGAGCCTGAAAGATATTCAGAGACCAATTGAACTTGACAAGGGCTGTGAAATCGCGTTAGGGTCTCCCTCACATTCAATTCAGCAGGACACACCATGGGATTAGTAAAAGGAACATTATCATTTTCACGGTATCGCGTTGTCGGTACCCTGCCGGGGAATGTACGGGACTTCATCGATAAACAGATCAAGTTGTTTGCCTTCCGGGAATTATCGACGGCAGGTGAAAAAGCCATGGGATGGACCAGCCTGGAAAATGTTCTGGATACGGATTTTGAATACGCAAATTACGTGATGGCTGACTACTTTATTTTCTCCCTTCGCATCGATCGGAAGCTTATCCCCCCCTCCCTGCACAAGCTCAAGGTGCTTGAGGCTGAAAAAAGGATTAGGGCTCAGAAAGGGGAAAAGAAAATCTACCGACAAGAGAGGGAAGAAATCAAAGAGAACGTTCGTCTCACGCTTCTGGATAAAACACCCCCGACGCCGTCATTTTATGAAGTCTGCTGGAATAGTTCAGAGGGATGGCTTCTCTTCGGCTCACACGCTAAAAAGATCAGGGAAGATTTTGAAGAGTTTTTTAAGAGAACCTTTAGCCTGACCCTCGTTCCGTATTATCCCTGGGATATGAAACACATGGATCGAGAGGTGGCTGAAACGGTTGCCTCTCTGAAAACGGAAAGTTTTTCGGTGCCTCAGAGATAGAAAATCATGAACTCACTTAAAACGGACATATCGTTTCTCGGACGAGATTTTTTAACCTGGCTCTGGTTTAAAAGCGAGGAACGGGGCAGTGTCGTCATGATACCCGATGTGGGGGATATCTCCATTGCTTTTGTACGAAGAATCGTTCTCGAATCGGGAGAAGGCCAGTATTCAGAAACGGTAGTCTGCCAGGGGTATCATGCTGATCTCAGGGAAGCGAAGGCGGCACTTCGTGAAGGGAAAAAAATCAGGGAAGCCCGTCTCAGAATGGGTGTCGGTGCCGAGGAGTGGGAATTTACATTCAAGGCGGATGAATTCCAGTTTCAATCAATGAAGCTTCCTACGATAATGAAATTTGCCGAAGAAGAAGGTGACGCGGAAGGAAGGATTCTCGAAAGAATCTACTTGGTAGAGACTGCCATGAGAACGATGGAACAACTCTTTTCCCTTTTCCTCAACAAACGCCGGCTTCCCGAATGGTTGTCTGAAGAAATTCCACGAATACAACACTGGATGAACCAGTAACCTGTCGTTTCTGAAAGCGGTTTTCTGACGGTTTGTACGGAACCCCATCATGTCGAGTTCTATCTGTTACGCCCGCACAAAAACAATTGAACCGTGAGAGTTATAGACGGTACGAGGATCCCACATCACGGAGAAGAAACGGATCGATAGGGAAAGAAGTGGCATTCGGTGACACGTTTCCGTGAACAATCTAGAAAAGGCTTGACAAAAAGAAGAATCTCGGTCACTTTTCTATTATATTGAGTACCAACATGATCCGCTCAACACCTTTATATATAGTACTAACAACCTATCTTTATAATTTAATACGGTAACTGCATATGGTTACCTCCCTCACGGATGGAAGAAAGGAGAGAAGAATATGCAGGAGAAAAAACTTGTAAACCTTATAGAGATTGCCATTGAAAGAGAAGAGGCAGCCTTCGCTTTTTACATGGATTTACACGATAGGATAGAGGATAAAGAAGCGAAAGAGGTTCTGGAGTTTCTCGCAGGGGAAGAAAAAAAACATAAAGAATTTCTCGTGAGCTATCGTGATGGTCATTTTAGCCCGGATAAGCTGCAGTTGACTGAAGTGGTTGATTACAGGATAGCAGAGCATCTTGAAGTTCCGGATCTTGACAAGGACATGGAAAGTAAGGATGTGTATCTTGTCGCGGCACATCGCGAACTCCAGACATACAATTTTTACAAGGCTCTGGCTGATCTCCATCCCGTCGGCGATGCAAAAGAGATGCTTCTGAAGATGGCAAATCAAGAACTGAAACACAAAGAAAAAGTAGAGTATTTGTATGCAAATACGGCTTTCCCTCAGACGGCCGGAGGGTAATGACTTTCGGAGGACATCGGTCTGTTGTAACTCTTGCGTTCTGATTGGCCCCACTTTTTTGATAGATGTTAATAATGTTGTACTCGTTCGTTTCAACATAAAACACTTTTGATTATTGAGCATTATGCGTTATGGACTGATGAAGAAAATCCCGCTTATCAAACTTGCCGGCGGGGTTTTTTCTTTGGAAGGAACGTAAGATCTTCCAAGTGATCCTTGGTGGCTTCACACCAGTCACTGTGCACATAATGCAGTTAAAGGAGAGGTGACGTGTTTGAAAAAATATTATTGCCGACTGATTTTTCGGATGTAGCGGAGAAGGCCTTGGACTTCGTGAAACAGTTAAAAGATACTGGCACGCAAGAGGTGGTAATTCTCCATGTTATAAAGAAAAACAGCCTCGAAGTTATCGCCCAGTATAGTTCTATCAGGGATTTCAGTGACGTTGAAAGGGAAGTAGAAGGAGATGCAAGGAAACAAATCAGCCGCATCGAAGAAGAACTCAAGGAATGCGGTTTTAACGTTCAGGTGAGAATTGAAACGGGATTTCCATTCAGTGAAATATTGAAAGCAGAGACGGAGGAGAATGTCTCAGCTATTGTAATCGGTTCACACGGATTGAGCAATATCAAGGAAATACTCCTCGGATCGGTGTCTGAATCGGTAATAAGAAAGTCCAAGAAACCCGTTATTGTTGTCAAGAGATAACACAACATGACTTTTATCTTCCCCGCCTGTATGCGACCCCGGTGAGATAATCAGACCTCTTGTTGCGTCAAGATATGGAAAAAATGGGTGGATGGCTCTGCAACAAATACAATGGAGAAAACAACGTGTTAATCGAAAGAACATAAAGAGGGGATGTGTACGACCAATGAAAAAATTATTTATATCACTGATATGTATATTAGTAATGACATCTCTCGCTTTTGCCGAAGAAACAGTTCCTTCCCGCATTAAAGCAGTGACACTGTTTCCCGGGCAGGCATTAATACAGAGAGATGCCTTTGTAAGGATTAACAAGGGATTACAGGAATTCTTAGTGGAAGTTGAGGCCTTTCGAATTGACAGGGATTCGGTGTCGGCAAAAGTATTTGGAGCAGGTGAGATATTCAGTGTCCAGTTTAAGGAGATACATGTCAAGGAGTCGCCCCGGGAAGACATTAAAATATTGGAGCAGAAAAGAGAAAAACTGAAACGGATCAAGAGAACACTAACCGATGAAAAAAATGTATTGAGCAAAAAAGAATTATTCCTGCGTTCGTTGATCACCTTTTCCCAGACCCAAGTCCCCCAGGATGTCAAAACCAGTTTTCCCAAGATAGAGGACTTGGAGAACACCCTGACGTTTTTGACTTCTCAAATGCAGGCTATTAATACACAGAATCAAAACCTCGACTCAAAAATAGAAAACACTGACAAAGAAATAAAAGTCCTGGAGCGGGAATTGAATTCTCTCCGTGGACCTGCGAAGAAAACAAAAAAATTCATTGCAGTGTTGTTCAAATCAACGAAGGAACAGAAGATCAAAATCGAAGCCACATATGTAACCCGACGGACGCAATGGGCACCGCTATATAAAGTTTCCGTTCCGTTGACATTGCGTGAAGTCGATTTAGCAATGTTTTCGAAGATTCAGCAGAGAACGGGAGAAAATTGGAAGAACGTGGCACTCACCATTTCTAATGTCATTCCGTTGCAGGGCAGCGCGCTTCCGTCACCGAATACTTGGACGCTTGACGTACAGAGATACCGGGCAAAAAAATCGAAGACTTTCGGACGTGCAGCAATGGATAAGGCAGCACCGACCATGTCTGTGCAGGAGTCGAAAGAAGAAACAGATTTTGAGCAGATACCCGAAGAAGAGGCAACGTTTGCATACGCTCGGAGAGAAGAACTGCCCCTGTCCTTTGAATACAAAATTCCCCAGATGTTGGATATAGAATCACGGAATAAGGAAACAATTTTGCCCCTGTTTGGTAGGAAATTGCAGGGAGAGTTTTTTTATTATGCGGTACCCGGAAAAAGTCACTTGACTTTTCTCGTGTATCAGGCGAGAGCCGATAAAGAACTCTTGAGCGGTTCTTTAAATGTATATTTTGGTGGTCGGTTCATAGGAAAAACCTTCCTGAGCGAAAAGAAACCGGGAGAGGATTTTCATCTGAACCTGGGGGCAGACAGGGAAGTTAAGGTAAAGAGAGAAAAAATAAAGGATAAAATCAAAGAGACCTTTTTCGGACAACTTGAGAGAAATACCATTATCCGGGAGATGGCCTTTAAAATGAAGCTGGAGAACCTGAAAGATAAACCTGTAAAGCTCAAAGTGCTGGATACCATACCCGTGTCGAGAACGGACAAGGTGAAAGTAAAGGATGTAACGATAAATCCAGCACCGTCTGAGAAAAATTACCAGGACAGAGAAGGGGTTCTGCTCTGGGAGTACCAGTTAAAACCTGAGGAGAAGAAGGAAATTACAATAGAATTCGTGGTGACGTACCCCAAAAATCTACCGGTACAGGGGTTGTAGAGATTGCGCGACTGAACAGTACTTATCAAACACAAGAGGATGTAACCTATGCTTATAACTGAAATTCTGGCGAGAAATGCGCGGATGTATCCGGACGAGATTGCGTTGATTGAACGCGATGCCGTTCATAATTCCCGACGGGAGATTACGTGGGCTGAATTTGACCGACAGGCGAACCGGGTCGCCAACTTGTTGCTCAGCATGGGGGTCGGCAAGGGAAGTAAGGTGTCACACTTACTGATGAATTGCCTGGAATGGTTGCCGGTCTATTTCGGCATTCTGCGAACGGGGGCATGGGTTGTACCATTAAATTTTCGTTTTAACGGCGATGATATAAAATATTGCATAGATGTTACAGAGGCGGATGTACTCTTTTTTGGTCCCGAGTTTGTGGAACGGATTACCGAAGTTAAAGAATCGCTACCGACTATCAAACATTTCCTGTTCGTCGGTGACCGGGGGCCTGATTTCAGCGAGAGTTACCTGAAACTGCTTGCGGAGGTGCCCGTAACAACGCCCGACATTCCCTTGGGAATAGAGGATGAAGCGGCTCTTTACTTTACTTCGGGGACGACCGGCCGTCCCAAGGCGATTCTTTTGACCCAGCGAAACCTGGAATCGGCCTGTATCGTTGAAAATCAACACCACAAACAGACCCATGATGATAATTTTATCTTGATCCCACCCCTGTACCACACGGGGGCTAAGATGCACTGGTTCGGCAGTTTTATCGTCGGCGGAAAGGCCGTTATTTTAAAGGGAGTAAACCCTCGGTGGATACTGGAAGCGGTTTCTGAGGAACAAGGTACCATTGTCTGGCTTCTGGTGCCGTGGGCACAGGATATTCTCACGGCTTTTGAAAGCGGTGACATATCACTTGATGATTATATGCTGGATCAGTGGCGCCTCATGCATATCGGTGCCCAGCCTGTTCCCCCGAGCCTGGTACAGGATTGGTTAGCGGTGTTTCCTCATCATCAGTACGATACTAATTACGGGCTCAGCGAATCAACGGGGCCCGGCTGTGTGCATCTCGGAACAGAAAATACGCACAAGGTAGGAGCAATCGGTATTCCCGGTTTTGACTGGGAGTATGCAATTGTTGATGATCACGGAAGGAGGGTACAATCCGGAGAGCCGGGAGAACTTATTGTCAAGGGCCCGGGAATCATGAAGGAATACTATAAAAATCCCGAGGAAACGGACAGAGCTGTCAGGGATGGCTGGTTGCATACAAGTGATATCGCCCGGGTTGATGAAGATGGCTTTATTTTTCTCGTTGACCGGAAAAAAGACGTCATTATCACGGGAGGAGAAAATATTTTCCCCGTGGAAATTGAAAATTTCCTACAGGGCCATCCCGCTATACAGGATGTTGCCATTATCGGTCTTCCCGATGAGCGTCTCGGGGAAATCGTTGCCGCTATTATTCAGTTAAAACCGGGACACACGGCTACTGAAAACGATATAATGGAATTTTGTCGGGAGATTCCCCGATACAAAAAACCACGGAAAATATTTTTCGATGATGTCCCCCGAAATCCCACCGGCAAGATCGAGAAACCCCATCTGCGGGAAACGTACACCGGCTATCGAGAAATGTTTCAATCGTAAGAAACGAGTCCACCATAATTATAAGGATTACGTAGCGAGACCGTGTTATGTAAAAATACAAATTCAAGCACGTAAAATAGTGCGGTCTTGAACATGCATTAAAGAGGAGTCACATTCGCAGCGGTTAAGCCTTTCGGGCCTTCGTTTGTGTTAAAGCTTACACGCTGGCCTTCGTATAGTGTTTTAAAACCCTCAGTCTGAATGGAACTGAAATGAACAAACACATCAGTGCCCTCATCATTTGTGATAAATCCGAAACCTTTACGCTCGTCAAACCATTTTACCGTACCTTCTAACATTCCTTAACCCCTCACTTTTTATTTAATTAACCCCTTATGAAGAAGTGATTAACAAGGATGATTATAAAACCTATGAAAAATCCTACCGATAAAACTGTCCACAAGGGAAGAAGAGACTTTTCTTTTATGTCGGCTGTAATCGGAACATTGCTAGAATTGGGAACGCCGTCTACGGTATCAGTGCTGATCATGTTCATTGGATCGACTGACAGTATTGATTTGCAGGAGGAACATCGAAAATAAAGTTCTCCCGAATCAGGATTATGCCTCATATATTTAAAAATACTTCCCCTTGGTTTTCCTGACGGAGCTCCAATCTCAACACTCTCGCGATGACCGCACTGACGGCAATGAATATTTCTCGAAAAGATGCCTTGTCCCCTTATTCTTTGTATCTCCTGATAAAGGGGGGAACTATCGATAATTTCATGCACGTAATCTTCACGAAAATATTTTGGCATATGGTATTCAGCGTTGATGCATGGCAAATTTGCAGCCCAACAACTCCTCTTTTTTAGTTCGATACCGATGATCGCGTGTTTATTTTGTTTCATACCTTACAAGTAAAGACTCTATTAAAAGCGCTTACTGTTCAGGGAACTATGTTTTGGTTGTATTTGATGCCTTCGGCTGTCTGGAGAATCGAAACGGAAAAGATGCGTTTGCTTAAAAAGTGATCCCCCCATTAGAAATTACGATGAAGCATATGTCAGTTTATACGAATAGGCAATACCGGATAATTACCTGCTTACTATTAGGTGAAAACAAATATTATGAGAATGATGAAAGAAATAACTGAAGGTTGGATTTTTTGTTTTTCAAACCGAGTTTCTTTCTGATGTTATCCCGGTGAAAATCGATGGAACGGGCAGATAAATTCATTAACTCAGCAATTTCTTTGGTGGTTTTTCCGTCTTTAACCAAATTTGCCACATGAATCTCTTTCGGTGTAAGGTTGAGGTAATGAGCAGCGATATTCCGGAGGAAAGGAGACGTTATATCGTTCAGATTTTCTTCGATAATATCAAGATATGACTTCTGCTCCGCAATAGATTGGCACTGCCGTAGTTTTTCGATGTGTGGCAGGATTAACTCTTTGACATTGTTAAGTATATCGCCCTGTAATTCTGTTGCCTGGTTTTCCATATTTTGCAGCACAACCTTGAGCGCACTGTTTGCCTCTTCAAGAAAACGAGATTTCTGTGCTAATTCACGTTCTCTCTTTTTCAAGGCGTTTTGAGCTTTCTTGCGTTCTTCAATTTCTTCAGTGAGTTGTCGGTTTTTAACCATAAGTTCAGCAGTGCGTTCCTGTACACCCTGTTCGAGCATTTCGTTCGCTGTCTGTAGCTCATTCTCAAACTTCTTTCGATTCGTAATATCACGGAGTGTCACAAAATCCGCAGTCTTACCCTGAAAATTTATTTTTGTACCAATACCTTCAATCCACTTTTCTTTTTTGTGCGCGTCAATGACTTTATATTGTTTTAAGGATTTGGTTGTTCCCTCTTTAATATGCTTAAGATCTTTGAGCACTTTTGTTAAGTAATCCGGGTGGATAAACGTTGATATATTCTTTCCGATTATTTCCTGATCGGTATTCAACTGGGCCATCTGTACTGCTTCATCATTTGCAAAAATAATCGTGCCGTCCCAATCAACGATTACGGCAGCATCCCGCATCCGGTTCATCAGTATACAGAAGAGCTCCTCGTTTTCTTGCAGATCTTTTTGTTTTTCCGTCTGTCTTGCCGGATCATTGATTGTTTGAAGATGTTTTTTCTCCGTAATGTTCACTTTTTTCTCGGCCTCATCAGAAACTCGCAATACATGAATTTCACATTCATTATTTTCTTTTGTTTCCGGATCCCCCGGACTGTGTAGTCGGTCCTGCG
>Ga0272444_10002928_pt1 | contig 15603 bp, 12 predicted proteins | sample SSMForm13_FD_201033 | JGI IMG/M metagenome (GOLD analysis project Ga0272444, IMG submission 201033) | Marine sediment archaeal communities from Little Sippewissett salt marsh, Falmouth, MA, United States - SSM-Form-13 | ecosystem: Environmental > Aquatic > Marine > Wetlands > Sediment ...
GTGAAAAAGCTTTATCAAAGCAACTGGGAAACCTTCCTCGGCAACGCTGGCGCCATTGTCGCTTGGGGTCTGAATGATCTGGAAACAGAAAAATATATCTCCGATCGCTTAGGCTCGGTCATGACATGGGAAGTGTCCGAAAGTGTCGGCTCGTCTAGAGAACCGAAAAAGATTTTCGCCAGTTCACTATCAACCAACAAGAGCGCTGCGCTTCACGAAAGGCCTGTTCGCCGCCCAAATGAAGTCCACGAAGACGCAACCCGCGAAACAATGCGGGCTTTCGTCATTCCGGCCAGCACACCGCCCTTTATGGTGCTGCGCTCTGCTTACATGGACAAAGCCCCCGCGCAAATTTTTGATAGTCCGCAATTCATTAGAGAATGGGAGGCGCGGCATGGCACGAACACCCAAACCGCCTAAAATTGGCAACCATCCGAATTTTATTCAGCGCCTCATTATGATTTTCGGTGGCGGCTTTTTGTTCATTTTCGGCCCTGTCGTTTGGGTGTTCGGATTTTTGACGCTTGGCGTTCGGGCAACGATAGATAGACTAACCCTAGATTATTTGGTGAGCTTCGTTTTCTTTTCGCTGCTCGTTACGATCCTTTACTATGCCGCTTCGCCTGCCGTCTGGGTCAAAACCTTCGAGACAATTGCACAAAGCAACAAGCTCAAGCTGGCGTTCCGCATTGCAATGAGCTGCTTCCTTTCGGGGCTGGCCGTGATGATTGGTATTTTACTCCCATGGGACATGATTGCCGAAAATGTTGGGGGCCTCCCTGATCCAGATATGAACGGCCCTCTAGCCTTCGTCCTGTTCTGTTGTGGTGTGCTTGTGATGCTCGCCTATATGCTCCTTAAGGGCCTTCCCAACGAACCGCCGGAAGTCACCAATGGCCCGCTCAATGATTTCATGGATTACCACTATGATGGGTTTTTGCATTTTATCGGTCTGGGTAGGTTTGCTCCTAAGTGGAAAGTCATAGATCAACCGCCAGCCAGCAAGAAAGCCGCTCACGCGGGCAATGATAGCGCTTTTGATTTTGACCCTGCCGCCTTCGGCGCGGATGCTCGGCCCGACGCAAAATCCGAAAGCACAAAAACTGCTGCCGGATCTGCGCAGGTTTCAGATACAGGTCCCAAACTCAACAGCGAGCAGCTCGGAATTGTCATGTTAGCGGTGATGTTTGAGCGCATGTGTCTGAAGCGGGGGCTGATATCAAAAGATGTCATTGAAAAAGAGGCAGGCGGGCCAGAAGCGGATATGATGGCCTTCTTCAAAGAAAAACTAAACGAATGGGGCAACGATCCCACGCCCCCGCGCTTTTCGGATGACGACCTTGATCGCATTGGAGAGAAGAAAATTCTCGAAATAATCATGCAGGAAAAGGCTGCTCGCGAGGCTACGCCAACCGTCCCGCGTGGTGTTGACCAACGCCATCCTGATGACGCGAAACTATGGGCCGTTGTCGATGATCCATCCGCTTCGCCTCCGGAAAGAAAAACTGCCTTCGAGATGATCCTACAAAGGCAAGAACAACGAGCCGAGGATTCCCAAAGAAGGAAAACGGATACAAAAGACGGCCCTAAACAGCTCCCTCCTTCGTAGCGCTTAGCCGCTGTTCGCGCTGGATCACCCGCAGCTCCCTCGGAGGAATAAGACCAGATCGCGGGTTTGAGTTCACAACAGCTCCCGTTCGCCAATCATTGTCACGAGCAGCACGGCCTAAAGCGCGTGAGGGGACTGCCCGGCGACACCAGATTGTGCCTTGCGGTTCGTGGTCAATATCTACCTTCTCCGCATACTCGGGCTCTGTCCCTTTGAGCGAATAATCAACAATGCCATTGAGGTTGTATATGGGCTGCTGATGTACTGTGTCTGACGATAGCTCACCGAGCACTTTTTCGCTTCGGTTTAGGATCACTGTTTCAGCTTCCTCAATCAATTCATCTGGAATGAATAGCAGCCAATTCGCATGATGTTTCCCGTTTGGCGCTTCCCACGTTGTCCAGTCATATAGCGGCCCTGTGACTTCCCCTTTTTTTCGCTTGTAGTCCCACCATGACCAGACACGCTTTCTAATATCTCGGTGCAACCGTGATGGCTTCAGCTCGTCGCCTATCTCTTGCCAACCGTAGTCAATCGTTACCTGCCAATTTAGAGCCCGCCCCATTCGGTAGGAATGCCGCGCTGCCCGTCGCATTTCTCGTGCTTGTCTTGACCGGATATAATCGGAGGGCTGCAATGTCTTTCCTTTTTCTGATTGTTAGGTGCTCTTGATACCAATATGTGCGAATCCCCCTACGTGAGAACATATCACGAACAGACACCACGCGAAAACGGGTCCGCGCATTAATGGGTCTATCCCCGCAAAGGTACAGAATGCGACATAGGATCTATGTTGCCGTGTTTGCAGCGGGCAGTGGCTGTTTTTCGATGTTCAGAACCCGCTTTGCGTGATCTCGCAACTGTCCTGTTGGTCCGACATATCGATAGAGAGTGGCTCGGGTGATGCCAAGCTCACTGCAAAGGTCTGCGACATTGGTGTCACGATTGGCCATGGCGGACTGAGCCAATCGGATCTGATTTTTGGTCAATGCAAATTGTCGGCCGCCTTTACGTCCACGTGCACGGGCGGCAGCGAGGCCGGCCATGGTTCGTTCACGGATAAGATCGCCCTCGAACTCGGCTAGAGCCGCGAAGATCCCGAATATCAGCTTGCCGCTCGACGTGGTGGTGTCGATATTTGCTCCCTGGCCTGTAAGGACGCAAAGGCCTACGCCTCGTTCCGAGAGATTGCGCACAGTGGTGACCAGATGCTTGAGATCGCGACCCAGTCGGTCAAGCTTCCATATATAAAGGGTGTCACCTTTGCGCAGTGCCTTCAGACATGCCTCCAGACCGGGGCGGTTGTCCTTCTTGCCGGATGCCTCATCCTTGTAGACCTGATCGGGAGCGACGTCAGCGTTGGCGAGCGCATCCAACTGCAGATCGAGTGTCTGCGAGCCGTCTGCTTTGGAAATCCGTGCATATCCGAGCTTCATGAGCGCTTCACAGACGGTCGTTTGTGTGACGCCGGCAAAATGAGCCGCCAGCTTGGACGTATTTGTATCATATCCCGTCTCACAAATAAAGGATAGCAAACTCTATCCGAAACAATAAGAGACGCGTCCAATGCCCCGCATGCAAATCCTCTCGCCGAGCGAACTGATTGCCTTCAACACGCCGCCCAGAATGAACGCGGCACAGCGCAAGGCCGCCTTCGATTTACCGCTCGGCTTCCAGCGAGAGATAGAGCAATTGCGCGATCCGGCCCACCGGATCGGGTTTTATCTGAATGCCGGTTATTTCCGCCACAGTCGGCGATGCTTTTCTCCGGAGGCATTTCACGAGAACGACATAGCCTATGTCGCTGGCCGGTTGGGATATAACGGCAGCCTGTTCAAGCCTGACGGCTATCAGGACCGGACACGTCAACGACACGAGCGCATTATCGAGCGCCTCGCCGGCTTCCGGACCCTGAGCGGAGATGGTGAGGCGCAGCTTTCTCAGTTGATCGACCAGAAGGTCAGGGCACACGAAAAGCCAAAGGCCATTTTCCATGCCTCGATAGATCATCTTCTGACGAACCGGATCGCGCTTCCCGGCTACCGCCGCCTGCAGGAACTGATCCTGTCTGCCATCGGCCGCCTCAAAACCCGCGAGACGGCTATGATCGAGGCTCACCTGCCAGAACAGCTTGGTCACGAACTCGATCTGCTCCTGGGTGAGAACCCGGAGTCCGATGGAATTACCCGCAGCCGATTGGCTGCCCTGAAACAGAATTCGCAATCCGTTCGCCCGCGTTCCGTCAAGGGTAGGCTGGCCAATCACACGGACTTGTCAGATCTGTTCCACAAGCTCGAACCGATCATCGCTATATTGGGTTGGGATCGCAACAGTACCCGCCACTACGCGCTCGCCGTCATGAAATCCGATCCTCACGACCTGCGGCGGCGAAAGGCGGCGGATCGATATCTCCACCTGGTCGCCTTTGTCGTCCATCAGTATTTCGCGCTGCAGGACAACCTGGTCGCCACACTGCTCTCATCCGTCAAGGCCACCGAGACTGCTGCAACCCGTGAGTTCAAGGACTGGTGCTATGTCGAAAGGAAATCCCAGGCCGCAAAGCTGCGGGCTCAGATCCAGGCGTTCGAGGACCACTTTCAATCCGCCATGGCGACCCTGCGCGGCGTGTTCGAAGCCGGCCACCTTACCGACGCCGACAAGCTGGAAAGCTTGCATCTGCTGCTGTTTCCGGTCGATGCGGAACCGGTCTTGTCCGATGCCATCCTGAAGGACATGAAGGATGATGCAGGCCTGTCTCAGGCGGAAGACGCCCGCTATTACGATATTCTGGAAGCCAGATCCCGACGCCTGCAAAATCAGGTGTCGGGCGTCATGAAATCACTCTCCTTCCAGACCGAACCCCATATCAAGCCGCTCTTGGCGGCACTGGTGCATTTCCGCCAGGCCGATGGCCAAATTACCAAATCAGCACCCTCCGGTTTTCTTGACCCCACGGAGCGGAAAGCGCTGGGAAGCGGGACGCACTTCCGACCGTCGCTTTATAAGGTCATGCTGTTCCAGCACGTTGCCAAGGCGATCAAGGCCGGCGGCGTCAACCTGCCGCAATCCCATAAATACCAGCCGCTGGATAGCTATCTGATCACGACGGAGCGCTGGCAGCGCGATCGCGACCAGTTGCTGGAACGTGCAGGAATGACGCGGTTCTCAGACCCCGAAACGGTGTTGTCGACGTTGAAGACGGCCTTGAGCGACCAGTTTCATCTCACCAACACCACGATCGCAAAGGGCAACAACCCTTATGTAGTGGTCACCCCGGCCGGCCATATCAAGCTCAACACGCCCAAGCAGGAAGAAATCGAAGCGATGGCGCTTTCCAGATTTCTTCCGCAAAGGCACTATGTGCCGCTCTGCGAAATTCTCAACACCGTCCATGGGGCCTGCGGCTTTGCCGACAGCCTTTCGCACCTTCGCCAGCAATATGCCCGCCCGGTTTCGACCGCCGTCCTGCTGGCCGGCGTGATCGGATTGGGGTGCGGCATAGGACTGCGAAAAATGGCCCGCATCTCTACCGGCATCACCGAAGACGGGCTGGATCATGCCGTCAACTGGCACTTCTCCCGCGAAAACCTCGCCGCCGCCAATGACCGCATCGTCGCCTTCACGGACAGTCTCGACCTCCCGGAAGTCCACCGCCGACAGGCCAACCAGACCCATACGGCCAGCGACGGCCAGAAGTTCGAGGTTCCCGGTCACTCCCTCGATGCCAGCCACTCCTTCAAGTATTTCGGCAAAGGACGGGGAAGCAGCGCCTATACCTATGTCAGCGACAAGATTTTGCTCTGGTATTCCACTGTCTTCAGCGCCGCCGAGCGCGACAGCGCTTACGTCATCGACGGTCTGATGCACAACGACGTGGTCAAGTCGACAATCCATTCGACCGACACCCATGGCTATTCCGAGGCGATCTTCGGGGCCACCTATCTGATCGAAATCGCCTATGCCCCCAGGATCAAGGGCCTCAAGCATCAAACCCTTTACAGCTTCAGGTGCATGAACTCGGAAGGTCGGAAAAGCTGGGCTGTACAGCCTGATAAATATGTCGACGAAGACGTCATCCGTACCCATTGGGAGGACGTTCTGCGCCTCATGGTCACCATCAAGCTCAAGGAAGCCACCGCCTCCGACATCTTCCGCAGGCTCAATTCCTACTCCAGACAGAACAGACTCTACACAGCGCTCAAGGCATTCGGCCGCATCGTCAAAACCCTGTTTATCCTACGTTATATCGATAGCGTCGAGCTGAGAATGGACATCGAAGCCATGCTCAACAAGGTCGAACTGGCCAACCGCTTCACCCGCGCAGTCGCTGTGGGCAGTCCGCGCGAATTCATCTTCACCCTCCAGGAAGATCAGCAGATAGCCGAAGCCTGCAATCGTCTGATCAAGAATGCAATCATCTGCTGGAACTATCTCTATCTCGAAACCCGCCTTCGCGCCGCCGATCCTGAAACTCGCGCCGAAATGATGAAGACCATCAAGGCTCATTCGCCGCAATCATGGGCGCATATCAACATGTTGGGGGAATACGACTTTTCCGACAAAAAGCTCGCAGACTGCTTCGGCATCCTCCCCCTGAAAACAAGCCCTTGAAATCAGGCTGTAATTGAGGGAAAAAAAACCATCAAAATAGCCAAGCCTTCAAAGGCTTGGCAGAAATCCTATGTCGCATTCTGTACCTTTGCGGGGACAGACCCATTAATCCCCAACAAGGACCCGTTGCAAAATCGATCCCTTTTGCAACGCTGATTGTGGGTAAATGATTTCAAGGGCTTGGCTGTTGCAAAACCTTGTCGCAAAATATCTGCATGAAAATCGGATATGCGCGTGTTTCGACGGTCGATCAGAATGCCAGCTCTCAAAGTGATGCTTTGCAGGCTGCGGGCTGTGAAAAGGTTGTCACGGAACAAGTGTCAGGCGCATCGACCAAACGCGCAAAGCTCGACAAGATTCTTGATCGTCTTCAAGCTGGTGATGTGCTCACTGTCTGGCGTTTGGATCGGTTGGGCCGCTCCCTGCCGCATCTGATCGAGATTGTCCGCGATCTGGAAGCCAAAGGCGCGCACCTGCAAAGCCTGACAGAAGGCATCGACACGACAACGGCGCAAGGTCGTCTTACCTTTCATCTGATGGGCGCTCTGGCCGAATTTGAACGGTCACTGATCGTGGAGCGCACACAAGCAGGTTTAGCGTCGGCCCGAAAGCGCGGTGTCCGTATTGGTCGCCCGCCTGTCCTGACCTCCGCACAGATCAAACATGCTCGAAAATTGATCGAATCCGGCGAGCGGCCTAGTTCTGTGGCCATCTCTCTTGGCGTAGATCGTTCAACATTATACAGATCGTTGAAATAGGGGGATGCTCATGGCTCAGATAGACGACAAAGAACTCAAAGAATTTTTGAAAACCATAAGCACAATGATTTCAGAACTTGCGAGCAGTTTGGATTCATATGTTGAAGACGAAGAAGATCAAACTGCGAAACGTGCTTTCAAAGAGCAAGTTGCTGAGGCTGAGAAGATGGCGAATGATTTGGATGAAACAATCCTCCGTATTATTTTAGGAAAATAGTCCCCTGTATCTGCCTTACTCCCCATAGGGGAGAAGCTAAGGGCCTGCGGCCCTCGCGCGGTCAATAGGGCCGTGGCTCGGCAAACCTGCGCCCGCTCCACCCCTTTTGACCTTGCTACCCCACCACTCGCCGTGTGGCAGGGGTGCAAAGCACCCTTTTTATATCTTTAGTATTTTAAAATGATATACAGTTGATATTATTTTCTGCTTTTCGGAGCCGCTTTCGCTGAAACCGTTAAGAGCTATGGCATGGTTCTGCGTCAAGGATTTACCAGCTTGCTGGCGCGAAGCGTCCTTGATGCAGGTTCTGCTATAGATCAGGTTTCTATCAGCGAAATGGCCTGAAATTCTGAAAATTGCCTGCTTTTTGGTGAGCGAGAGCAAAAATGAAATAAGTCACGCCGTAGGCGTGTCCGCATGTTAAAATATAATTTTGTGAGGCCTGTCTAAGGCCGAACTCCATTTTAGGGCAGTAGCGAAGCGGATGCCCTCTTAGTGTTATATATGGGTTATATAAGTGTTAGGCACTTATCCACAGCACATAACGCATTGAAATAACGCAGAGATTCGCATGATAATTCCATAACCTGTGGGTGAAATATCGAAAATGCGTGTGTAGAATATCGAAACACTGTGTGTGAAATATCGAAAGCTTCAGATTACTTTGACGCTCCTGCCTGTGGGTGAAATATCGAAAAATCCTTGACCCCGTGTGTGAAGTATCGAAACTAGCCGTGTGTCTGAAATATCGAAAGAATCAAAATCCCCTCTCCTGCCCGAGCGTTATCCTACGCCGGATTTCTTTGTGTGCGATCTATTCGATGCCGCGCCAAAGGGAGATATGGCCTCGATGGAGCATCCCATATTCTCGCTCTCGACCAAGCCAGACACAAGGATTCGTCGCTACGAGCACAATGGCCGTTTTGTCGAGATAACCCCTTCTGTGAAGGGATTGGCGACAATGCACGACCGCGACGTGCTGATTTATTGCATCAGTCAGCTAATGGCAGGGCTGAACGACGGAAAGCAGCTTTCCCAAACTGTTCGGTTCAAGGCCTATGACCTTTTGCAGGCCACCAACCGCATGACCAATGGCCAAGGCTATGAAGGCCTTAAAGCCGCTCTGGAACGCCTACGCGGCACGACGATCAGCACGAACGTAACGACAGGCGGCGAAGAACAATTCGACGTTTTCGGTATTATAGAACGGGCTAGGATCGTCAGGGAAACGCGCGACGGTCGAATGCAGGAAGTTGAAATCAAGCTCTCTGATTGGGTCTTCAATGCGATAGCAGCAAAAGAGGTCCTAACCCTGCACCGCGATTACTTTCGCCTGCGAAAGCCCCTAGAGCGGCGCATATACGAGCTGGCCCGAAAGCACTGCGGCTCGCAAGGGACATGGAAAATATCGCTCGATCTGCTGCAAAAGAAATGCGGCTCTAACTCGACCCCCCGCGAGTTTAAGCGGCTAGTGCAAAACATCGTCAAGCAGGACGCCAGCCATAGCCATATGCCCGATTACGGCATACGCCTTGAGGGCGAGCAGGTCGTTTTTACCAATCGCGGCACTATGCTGCCAAAGGAAGAACCGCGCCAACCTGCCAAGCTGTTTATCAGTGGGGAAACGAGGCTAAAAGCCAAAGAGATTGCGAAGGGATGGGACATCGACGAGCTGTACTTTGAATGGTGCGACTGGGTGAACAAGCGCAATCTCGGAACACCAAAGAACACTGACAAAGCCTTCTTAGGCTTCTGCCGGAAATGGTTCGAGACTCGTGGGCGGCCATAAAAAGAGCGCTCAAATTATCTATTTTCCTTCATATCAAAATGATATACATTTGATTGGTAATTGATTCGTTTTCTATATCGAATGTCTATTGATATGATTTTACTCGTCGGAAACATAAAAGGTGGGGTTGGCAAGTCAGCGTTGGCTTGCAACATAGCCGCTGTCTTGGCGATGGCCGATCCTGACGGCGGTGTTCTCCTGATCGATGGGGACAAGCAAGGATCGGCTTCAGACTTCACCCAATGGCGGGCCGATACCAAAGGGGAAACTGGCTATACCTGCGTTAGAGCGCAGGGAATGGAAGTCGTCACCCAAGTCAAAACCATGCGCGGCAAGTTCCGCCATATCATCATTGACGCAGGCGGACAGGATAACCCCTCACTTCGAGCTGGCCTGATCGCAGCCGATAAAGTTCTGATACCTGTTCCCCCTCGCTCGGCGGAACTATGGGCACTCGCGGGCATGGTCGATTTGATGAATGAGGCCAAGCTGAACAATCCCGATCTTGAAGCGCTCGCGGTCATCAATTTTGGCGTATCGGATTCCAGCTCAGACAATGAAGATACAGCCGACGCTATCCGTGAGGATCACCCCGATTTACGACTGCTAGACAAGGTGATTATCAACCGCAAAGTCTGGTCATCCGCTTTCGGGCAAGGGCTTTCAATTCTCGAATATCGCCCCCGCAATATGGAAGCCATAGCCGAGTTTTTAGACGTTTTGGCAGGCCTAGCCTATATAGATGATGATGATATGAAAGTGATATACAATGGCCGTACAGCGAAAGCCTAAAAGCAATACAAACGACATAGACCCAAAGGCGGCGCAACGCTTCGTTTCCGGTGCGGCCAGTCCTGCCCCAACCAAGTCAAAAAAAGTGCCTGTGGCGCTTCGCTTTGATGCCGATCTATTGGCCTCAATAGACGCAATGGCTGCACGGCGTGGCATGAGCCGCAACGCCATTATTTCTTACTGGTGTTCTAAAGGAGTTGAGAGTGAGTGAAGATATAGACGCGGCTTACAGGCGGATTGTACTCGAACCGATCTATGTCTGCGCAACCTATCGCCCCAAGATGGGACAGGGTAGAGGTGAAGGCTTTGAGCTTGAAGCATTTCAAAAGCTCTACAGGTCTGACCCTTTTTATAGCTGGTTCGGCTTGGATAACCCCTTAATGTATGCGGCGCATAAAGCGGCTGGCGGAATGACTAGTATCTACCGTCAAATAGGAATTGGCTGCGAACGCCTATTCAGACAAATACTGATGGACCAACTTGACCTAAGTGCTGATGAAGCAAATTGGTCATATGAAACAAAAACCGCTGGCGGAAAGACTAGGACATTATACCTTGATGGTCGTATCCCAATCGACGCAGTAAAAAATCCAGAACGCCGCGAAATTGTGAGAGATTGGGTGCAAAGAGCGGCAGCCGATGTAGGTGTAGCCGAGCCCGTACGCAACACTCTAACAGGGGTGATCTTTGAAGTACGGCAAGGTTACAAAAGTAAAGATAGTAAGAGACAGAACGCTGACATTGCGAATGCGGCGACAGCTTATGTGAATACTTACTTGCCTTGTGTATCCGTACTATCGAACCAGATAGATGGAGATATACAAACCCGCTATCGAATGGAAAAATGGGGAATGCTTACAGGTGTGATCGGCACTGATAATGACTTGCGTTCTGTATATGCCTTTATGCAACAGATTGTTGGTTACGACCTAGCAGCTTTCTTTGAACGGAATTCTGAAACTCTACGCGCTGAGCTTGATCGTGTACTGCGCTCACTCTTGGAGGTAGACAAGATATGAACGTCGTCCCGCAACTCAAACAGAGAGCCGATTACACCCACAGGTACAATATCCATTCAGGAAGGCATGGTTGGCTTCGTCTAACACCAGCCTACTCGGTGAAGGTCGTTGAAGAAGTTATTGAAAATTATAACTATCAAGGCCGCGTACTTGATCCTTTCTGTGGCAGTGGAACTACTGCGCTGTGCGCAGCGCGGCGTGGCCTTGAGTCTTTGACCACTGACATTAACCCATTCTTAGTTTGGCTGGCAGGAGCGAAAACAAGATCGTATAGCCATGATGAGCTGAACGCCACGCGTGACGCGTGCGACAAAATCTTAGCCGGAATGGGCAAAAATTGGCCATCTGCAGACGCCCCTCCTATTCATAAAATAGAAAGATGGTGGTCTGAAAAAGGACTGGCGTTTTTATGCGCACTTAAAGGAGCAATAGACAACTATGAATGCTCTGATCCAACAAGAAACCTACTTCTGATTTCCTTTTGCCGGACACTTATCAAGGTTTCCAATGCTGCATTCAATCACCAATCTATGTCCTTCAAGGAAGGTAATAACGAACTAGACCTAGAAATTGATCACTCTTCAATTTTTAGATCAGACGTAGATCACATCCTACAAGGAAGTTCAGAGACTATACCCGTGGAGTCGTCTGTAATACTCCAAGATGCTCGATATTTGGATGAATCTTCTATCGGCAAATTCGATCTCGTAATTACGTCTCCACCCTATGCTAATCGCATGTCATATATCAGAGAACTTAGGCCATACATGTACTGGCTTGGATATCTAAAGGAAGCAAGGGAAGCGGGAGAACTCGATTGGCTTGCAATCGGCGGGACTTGGGGTGTAGCCACCAGCCGCCTCAATGATTGGACAGCAGCTCATGAATACAAAAACGAGCACCTAGACACAGTAATTAAGGCAATCTCACAAGCTGAAAATAAGCACGCCGAAACGCTATCTAGATACGTCCATAAATATTGCGAAGATATTTTCGCCCACCTTTCGTCATTATCAAATGTATTAAACTCAAAAGCCAGAGTTCATTACATCATAGGGAATTCTACTTTTTACGGAAACCTAGTAAAAGTCGAAGAAATTTATGCAGATATGATGAAGAAAGTAGGATTCAGCGAAATAGATATTCGAGCTATCCGGAAAAGAAACTCGAAAAAAGAACTAATTGAGTTCGACGTTTCAGCGACTTGGCCATGAAAATGGCTAATCCCTATCAGTAATCTTCCGACTGCGTGAACGCTTGCGGGTGCGGCGCTGTTTCTTCGGCTGGTCGGCTTGCTGGAAATCGCGCTTTACTTCGTCCGCATTAGGCCGCTGGCGGGCCTGAGCCTCTTTTTTGAGGGTCTGGGCCTGCACGGCAATCTTGAAGGCTCTGGAACGCTCTATTTTGCGATTTTGCCACTTGCGGCGTAAATCGGCCTTCTCCGCGTCCTGTTTATCGATCAGGCTTTGACGGTCGCTGTTAAAGCTCTTGCGGTGTGCCTTGTGTGCGGCTCGCTGGTCGGCCTTCACTTTCTGGGTAGCCTTGTCTCTCTCAGCCTTTTGGGCTGCATTGAGATTGCGCCACTCCGCGCTGTGAAGCTTATCAATCTCCGCTTTTCTGGCCTTCGAGCTGGTCAGGAAATTAAAGGCCATCGACATGAAGCCGCGTGAGCTGTCAGGATCGAGTGTCCGCGCATGACGGACGGCGGAAAGAGCATTTTCCAGCTTTCCGGAAAGCCTGTGCTCCCGTTTCTCAAAGTCCCGCAGCTCGCCCCATTGTTTGCGTCTAAGAGCGGAACGAAGCGGCTTGAATTGTTCGCGCACATCATGGGCGGCTTGCTGATAAGCGGTCCTGCCGGCTGCGTTCGTCTGTCGATGCCGGCGCGAGATTTCAGCTTTGCCGGCCTGATAGTTTTGGGACAGCGCTTCCCACTCGGATTTGTGGCGGTGTCGCTGCTTCTCGCCATAAGCCGAAAGGTCGGAATCTTTCCGGCTCTGCTCGGCCTTGATTTTGGCCGTGTCGTTGTCGTTGGCATGACCAAGCTTTTTAGCCTGGTCATGGTGATGATAGGCGCGGCCCTTGTCCGCATAAACCGTTTCGCCTCTGGCCCGCTTGTTCCAGTTCTCAACGCGGGTTTCACACATGATTTTGCCGCGCTCCTGCTCGTAGGCCATGGCCCACTTTGAAAGCCGCTTTTGCGATTGCCAGAGATTGAGCATTTCGCCTGTCTCTGGATTCACGCGGTTTAGGATCACATGCACATGCGGGTGCGCGGTGTCGTTATGGGCGATAATGGCCGCTTGGCAATGCTCGGCGGATAAGGCGCGGATGCTCTCATTTGCCGCCCTGAGCATTTCGGCCTTGTTCAAGCCCTTGGCCTCGTCAGGATGCCAGCCAAGGGAATAGTGATAAACAACTTGATCGGATTCCCCTTTTTTCGGGAGGGGGATTCCGGCCGCTTTTTTTAGCTCCGATTGATTGGCCGCGGTCGCGGCCATGATCGAGCTGGCAAGGTGCGGATCATCAGTCGCAAGGTTGCGATACTCAGCCCACGCCACGCGGTCGGAAGTCAGGCGTATATCTTCGCCTTCGCCGCGTTTGTCGTGGGTGTAGTACAGAAACGCACCTTTAAAGCTCGTGCCTGTCGCTCTGCCCCCTTGAGGCTCTTTAGGCGTCATAGGCTTTCCCCACGGCAGATAGGGCAGTGCGAAACTCCGCCATAGTTTCGGTGATGTCATTGGGCAATGACCCGCCGTAATTCAGATGGCGCACGAGCTGGTGAAGATTGACCCCGCAGCGATTTAGCTCGGTGAGTAAGGCGGCCTCCGCTTTGGTCCGGCGTGGCGTCACACGCCGCTTGGTCAAGGCTTCACGGGCATAGGTGGAAACGGGCAGGCCTGCCACGGCGGCTTGTTCCTCGATGAACGTCAATTCATCGGGAGTAAGACGGACAGGGGGAAGGGAAGCGCTGCGCTTTTCTCCCTCCTGTTTCCGTGGTCTGCCGCGTGTCCGTTTCTCTGCCATGACCCTTTATGCCGCGTGTCAACGCGCCTTTTAAAGCTGGGTGTTGGGGGTGGTGCTAGACCCCTAATCAAGATTTTATGCATTGCATAAAACCATCTTGTTATCATCTATATTAACAGATTATCAGAAAAACACTAGATTATGCAAATAGATGCATGAACCGTGTCACAGACACTAAAATCTCAGGCCGCGCCCGTCTGATAGAATGCAATAACTCGATGAAAAACCGAGGCGTACCGAACGGGATTTGAACCCGCATCTCCCACTTCGTGACAGTGGCGCTCTATCCGTTGAGCTATCGGCACACCGCCCAAAACCAGACGGGCGCGGCCTCGGTCAAGGCCTCGGCGAAGCTTGCCTTGACCGCCTCTTTTTTGGTAATGTGGGAGTCCCACTTCGTGAGGCAAGAAGGCGCGGCCCTAGGGTCTGCGCCTCTTGTTTTTTCAGCCCACGCAGAAAGACATTAACAGCCCTCACATATCTGTATTGACCAAGTGGTATTTTTCCCGATGATTTACCTAGGGGATATTGGGGACGTTTGGGAATAATCACGCACCCCGTAATGCAATCGGGGGTGAAACTTCCAAACTTGGCAAATGATGACCTTTTAGGACTGGCCGACAAAAACGCTTTAACCGTACACGCCGGATCATCTGGCGACAGGTTCTCACTCGGCACTTTCCACCCTGATCACAGTTTAAACCAGCCCGCCGGAATCCGTGATGATCGGCACATTTTCATTGTCGCCGGATCACGGGCCGGAAAGGGCGTGTCAATGATCGTGCCTAATCTGCTGAGCTGGCAGGGCGGCGTTTTCTGCATCGACCCGAAAGGGGAAAATGCCTCGATTACAGCTATGCGGCGCGGCAGCGAAGAACAGGCCAAAGGCACTGGGACGAGCGTTCGCCAATTCATCGGCCAGAAGGTCGCCATTTTAGACCCTATGGGAACGGTGAAAGGTCCGGCGAAGAAATACCGTGTGGCCTATGATCCCCTCCAAGACATTGCTATCGGCAGCGACGACGAAGGCGGGCAAATTCTGGCTGTAACCGATTCAATCGTCATGGCCGAAAGCGGCAGCGGGGCACACTGGACGGAAAATGCCGGATCAATCTTTGCGGGCATCATTGAAGCCGTTTTACACCTTGAGCCGCCAGAACGTCGGACACTGACTTATTGCCGAAAAATATATCAGCAAGGCATGGACAAGCTGCCCGAATATCTCCGGCTTGCCCCTGACACTCCGGCAGGCCTCGCCCTCGATGCGCTCACGCTTTTAGAGGACGCAGGGCCGGAAGAAGCCGGATCATTTTCGACAACACTCAATCGCCAGCTCCGTTTTCTGACAGACCCGCGAATACAGCGCCACATGAAAGCGGGCACGTTTTCCCTGACACGGGCTGTCCGTGAAAACTGGTCGGTTTATATCTGCCTCCCCCCCTCCCAGATTTCGCGCATGAACAGATGGCTGCGCCTTCTGGTGCGGACTGCCCTTGATGCGAAAATGGCGGAAGGTTTTGAGCACTCCGGCCCGCAATCCCTGTTCCTGCTGGATGAATTTTATTCCCTTGGCAATATGCAACAAATCGAGGAATCCGCCGCCTATATGGCCGGATACGGGATCAAGCTTGTTCCAATAATTCAGAACATAGGACAGGTGAAAAAGCTTTATCAAAGCAACTGGGAAACCTTCCTCGGCAACGCTGGCGCCATTGTCGCTTGGGGTCTGAATGATCTGGAAACAGAAAAATATATCTCCGATCGCTTAGGCTCGGTCATGACAT
>Ga0272444_10002929_pt1 | contig 15603 bp, 9 predicted proteins | sample SSMForm13_FD_201033 | JGI IMG/M metagenome (GOLD analysis project Ga0272444, IMG submission 201033) | Marine sediment archaeal communities from Little Sippewissett salt marsh, Falmouth, MA, United States - SSM-Form-13 | ecosystem: Environmental > Aquatic > Marine > Wetlands > Sediment ...
GTGTACGAAACTCCGTTCCGGGCGATGCATGGCACAAGATTACACTTGGGATTCATCGGTTATTGGAATTATTCCGGCAGCGACTATATTATATAGTGTTCACTGATCATCACTTTTTTTAACATTGTTGGCCGCTATGACCATACTTCGCGATTTCAGGGCAGTATTTGACCGCGACCCGGCGGCACATGGATTCTGGGGCATGTTCAATGTCATTCTGACATACCCCGGATTCCACGCTATCTGCCTGCACAGGCTGTCCCATACGCTTCATCGCCTGCACATTCCCATCATCCCCCATATTCTCATGTGGATCGGCCGCGTGCTGACCGGCATCGAAATTCATCCCGCGGCAACCATCGGCGACGGTTTTTTCATCGATCACGGTTTCGGCGTCGTAATCGGCGAAACATCCGAAATCGGTGAAAACGTCACGCTCTTTCAGGGGGTGACACTCGGTGGAACCGGCAAGGAAACGGGTAAACGGCATCCCACCATCGGTGACAATGTCGTTATCGGCGCCGGTGCGAAAGTTCTTGGCGGCATCACGGTAGGCAACAACGTCTATATCGGGGCCAATGCGGTCGTGCTCAAGCCCGTTCCCGACGATTGTACTGTGGTCGGTGTCCCCGGCCGCTGCATCAAACAGGAAGGGAAGCGCATCGCCGGAACGAGCCTGCGTCACGATCTTCTCCCCGATCCCATCCTGAATATGCTCGACAACCTCGAACAGGAAATACACACGGTCGAGGAGGAAATACACCACTGGCATAAAAGTGAACTGGACAACATTAACCCCGATGCGGATAATCTTGAATAAACCGGACAGTCCGCCTGTATAGAGTTGAGATACCGAACACCATTCATGCAGGTTACGCGGGGAACGTGAACAACGAACCCTTCGGGTGTTGTACGGACATCCTCACCTGTCTCAATATTCGGCGCATCGACGCCTCAACGAGAGATCAATGAATAAAAAACTGACCAAGGAAATGGCCCTCGAATACCACCTGGGGGGTAAAATCGGGCTTAAGCTCATGAAATCGCTCACTACGGATATCGACCTGTCGCTGGCGTATACGCCCGGAGTAGCCGACGCATGCAGGGAGGTCGAACGCGATCCCGACAGCGTTTACACGTACACCTCGAAATCGAACATGGTGGCGGTCGTCACCGACGGGACCGCGGTGCTCGGTCTCGGTGATATCGGCCCCCTGGCCTCGATACCGGTCATGGAGGGCAAGGCCGTGCTGTTCAAGGCGTTCGCCGATGTCGACGGCTGGCCCGTCCCCCTCGACGGCGTCCGTCGCGACGGATCGACGGGGAAAAGCGATCCCGATGCATTTGTCGAAACGGCCCAACGGCTTGCCTGTATGTACGGCGGTATCAACATCGAGGATGTCGCAGCACCCGCATGTTTCGAGATCGAGGATCGCCTGCGCGAGACACTCGACATCCCGGTATTTCATGACGACCAGCACGGAACAGCGATCATCAGCCTCGCGGGACTCAAGAATTATCTCGTCCATACCGGAAAAGACATCGCCGACATACGCATCGTCATCTCCGGCGGCGGGGCGGCGGGCATCAGGATCGGCGAACTGTTCAGGTACGCCGGAGCACGTCATATCATGATGTGCGACTCGAAAGGCGTCATTCACGAAGGCCGTACCGACCTGACCGAGCAGAAACGCCAGTTCGCGGCGGGAACCGACTGCCGTACTATCGCTGACGCGCTGAAGGGCGCCGATGTGTTCATCGGCGTTTCCGTACCGGGGGTCGTGACCGGGAAAATGGCGGCGTCGATGGCACCCGAACCGGCGATATTCGCCATGTCAAACCCGGTGCCCGAAATCATGCCCGAAGATGTTCTCGCGGTGCGTTCCGATGCCTACATCGCCACGGGGCGGTCGGACTATCCGAACCAGATCAACAACGTGCTCGGATTTCCGTTCATTTTCCGGGGCGCCCTCGACGTGCGCGCCTCCGACATAACCATGAACATGAAAATGGCCTGCTCGGACGCGCTCGCCGGTCTCGCCCGCGAGGATGTGCCGGAATATATCCGCAGGGCTTACGGGGGGATCGATCTGGCGTTCGGCCGGGAATACCTGATTCCCAAACCGTTCGACAAGCGGGTGTTCGTCCGGGCATCATCGGCTGTCGCTGAAGCGGCCATGAAGGACGGCGTGGCGAGAAAAACAATCGGCATGGATGAATACCGCGGGGAATTGGAAAAGAAGGCGGAATCGCTTCTCACGTAATACGGGATATGATAACAACACTTGAATGACAATGTGTTCACCCTTCACAGGGGGGATTGCCGGTGGATAAACACGTAACCTTCATCGCCACGCTGAATATCGCACTCGGTCTGCTGGGATTGTTTGCCGGAACCGTGCTTTTCATCATCATCGCCGGAGGCGGACTTTTAGGCGGTCTGCTTTCGCACGAAGCTCTGCCGATCATGATCACCGGCGCGGTCGGTTCGGCTGTCGGCATAGCGATCATGGTAACCTCCCTGCCGGCAATCATCGGCGGGCTGGGTCTTTTGAAAAGAAGACCCTGGGCGCGTATCATGATGCTGATCATCTCCGTACTCGGATTGTTCAATATACCGTTCGGGACGGCACTCGCCCTGTACACCATCTGGGCGCTGATGCAGGACGAGACGGTGGTGATGTTTTCGGTGTGACTTTCGGTGCAGAAACGGCATAAAAGGCTGTAAAAAAGGGGACGCTTATTGCGCCCCCTTTTTTTGTCTTCCCAACACGAAAGATGTAAAAAAGCATTTTGAATGCACTGTGTTACCTTGCCACCACACAAGCGTCGACAGCCTCCCCGAGGACTTCGAGGCCCTCGTCGATGGCATCGGCGGTGATGCAGAGCGGCGGCGAAATCTTGACCGTGCCGCCACCGCGCCCGACCGGCGCGAACATGAGCAAGCCGCGACGGAAGCAGTGGTTGATGATATCGAATGCCAGTTCGGAGTCGGGTTCGTTGGTTTCACGATCCTTGAGCGCCATGAGGGCGAACACGAGACCGCGGCCCTCGAGGTCGAAGATATCCTTGTGGCGCTCCCAGATCGGCGTGAGACCGGCGCGGAGCCGTTCGCCCATGACACGGGCGTTCTCGACCAGATTCTCGCGCTCGATGATCTCGATGGAGGCCAGCGCGGCGACAGAGCCCAGCGGATGGCCGGTATGGGTCGAGGTCATCGATCCCGGGCCGTACTGGTTCATGATTTCTTCTTTTCCCACGACCGCCGAGATCGGAAGACTGGACGAGATGCCCTTTCCGAGGCACATGACATCGGGCACGATGCCGTGGTGCTCGAATCCCCACATTTTTCCCGTGCGGCCGAAACCAGCCTGAACTTCGTCGTAGATCATGACAACGCCTTTGGCCGTGCACCATTCCCGAAGCGAGCGGGCATACTCGTTGGGCATGAAACCGCAGTTGCCGCCCTGGTAGGTCTCGCTGATTACACCGGCGACATTCTCCGGTCTGACGCCTTTTGCCTCAAGCGTTTTCAGGAAGAGATCGAAGCTCTTGTCCTTCACGATATTCGAGCCGGGGAACGGCACCTGGACGAACGAGGGATCGAGTTTCCCGATCCACTCCTTCAGGAGCGGTATACCCCCCGCAAGCTGTGAAGCCATCGTACGGCCGTGGAACGCCTCGTCGAACGATACGATCACGTTCTTGTCCGGGCCGCCGTGTTTCATGCCCCAGGTTTTGGCGAGCTTGATGGCGCATTCAGTCGTTTCGGCACCAGTGGTGAGGATGAACGCGCGGGTCATTTCCGGGGGAGCGATGTCGACGAGTTTTTTCGCGAGACGCGCCCTTGGCTCCGAGGGGAAGCAGTAGTTGTGGAGAAGCCCTTTGTCGACCACTTCCGAGATGGCATCGCGGATTTCCTTCCGGCCGTGTCCGGCATTCGTCACCAGCACGCCGCTCGACCAGTCGAGCCACATGTTGCCGTAGGGATCGAATACGTGAATGCCCTCACCCCGATCCCAGATAATGGGCGGTTGTCCGCGCATCGACATCGGCTCGTTATCCCTGAGCGTCTTGAGAACCGGAATGGATTCTTCGACCGGAATGGCGGGGGTCTTGATTTTCCTGTGATTTGTATCGACCGGCTTGACCGGTACGGGTTCGATGGTGAATTCTTTCGATGCCATGACAGTTCCTGTTATTGAGTTATGGGTTTCAGCATTATCGAGAAAGGTTCAATTCAATCATATAGGCCGGTTAACACTACATGTTCCGGTATACATCACTCAGCGACGGGGCGATCCCGGCAAACACCGACTCGTAGAATGCACGGTATTCACCGTGACTCTCCATGTCCGGCTCATACACGGTCATCGGGAACGACATGCCGGCAAGGGCATCATCGGCGTCGCGGTATATGCCCGCGCCGATTCCCGCGAGAATTGCCGCACCAAGCAGCGTCACTTCGGGATTTTCGGTTACCTCGACCGGGAGCCCGGTGATATCGGCCTTCATCTGGAGCCAGAATTCGTTTTTCTGAACGCCTCCGAGCGTACGGAGACGCTTGCATGACGCAACGGTGTTGTCCTCGATCACAGCGATCTGGCGGGCGAGCTGGTAGCAGGCTGCCTCGAATACTGCGCGGATGATCTGGCCCCGTGTCGTCGTGGTCGTAAGGCCGAGTATGGTGCCGAGAGAGCTGAAGGCCTGGAAGGGCCCCGATCCCCTGTTGAACGACGGGAGCACCGCGACGCCGCCTGCACCGGGCCCGTACTGCGACGCTTCGTCGATCATCGTACGATAAAGATCGCCTTCCGGCACGTTACAGAAGAGGTTCTTGCCCATCCATTCAACGACACCACCCGCGATCATGAGACTCTGGCAAAGATACTGACCTGGCAGGCAGTGGCGCTCCCAATCGATACCGGCATCGAAGAGCGCCCTGTTCGGCGTAAACGTATCCAGCGTGGCGATGATCATCTCCCACGTGCCCGTGATGTCGACGAAGGTTTCGGGGTCGGTGACACCCGCACCGAGTGCGCCTATCTCGCAGTCATGCCCGCCGGTCGCCACGGGCGTTCCCGCGGGGATGCCGGATTTCTCCGCCGCCTGCGTTGTCACCACACCGATCTGCTCGCCGGAACGGGAAATCTCGGGGAAGATGCTCTTGTCGACACCGATGGTATCGAGGATGCGGTCGCTCCAGCGATCCTCGTCGATATCGAGTACAGTGGTTGTGGACGCCATCGTGATCTCGGTGGTAAATTCTCCGGAGAGTCGGTTGACCAGAAAATCCTGCGTCATGAGGTAACGGTGCGCTTTTTTCAGTGATTCAGGAGCGTGGACTGCGAGCCAGCGGAGCCTGTTTACCGTTTGCATATTGTAGTTGTGAAAGCCGGTGATCTCGTAAAGCTCGTACGGTTCGATCCGTTCCAGCAGCCAGGCCGTTTCAGCGAGATTTCTCGTGTCGTGCCAACTCGACAGAGGATGAAGAAGACCACCCCTCTCATCCACCGGCGCGCCGTCGACGCCGAAACCCGATACCGACACGCCGCGCACCTGCGAGGGATCGGTAAGGCTTTCGATAACCTCACGGGTGCACTCGCACACCCTGTCCCAGATACCGTCGGCATCCCACGTAAGCCAGCCCTCTTCGCCTCCGGATTCGGGTATGGGGCCGTTACGCCTCGAGGCCGAAGCCACGAGAACGCCGTCGAGGCCGAACGCCGCCGCCTTGATCCCCGTAGCGCCGAGATCGATTCCCATGAGTACGGGATCGGTGAACTGATTCATCTGCCGCTCCTTGCTTTCTATCGATTATTGAAACTCACCGCGCTTTTTGTGAATGTTAAATATAACAAATAATCCCGGCGCGCTCAAATCCATCTTGCGGGTACACCGGTTTTTTATGTTCAGTAACGCTTCACCGGTTTGGCCTTGAATTTCGGATCAGCCCGCATGTCTGCCACGATTTCTTCCGACTTACGGTCATAGACGGGAGCGCCGTCCTTCCAGACCTTGCTCCCCTCTTCTTCGATGATGCGCATGACATTGGCCATGCCTTCGAGGGAATTGCCGCGGACCGTCCAGTTGCCCGCGTGATCCCGATCCAGTCTCTTCAATTCAAGACTGAATCCCCGCAGGGCCTCGTCGAGATAGTACCGTTTTCCGGAAAGTTCCCACGCGTATGTCAGGCCGTCGAAATGGGTGCTGCCCGGCTCTCCCGGTTTCCTGTCGGAACAGGTCATGTAGACGTAATTGCTCCAGATCATCCAGTCGGCGGCCTTGAGAATGAGGTCCCTGACACGGGGATCGCCGAATTCCATGTGATAGTGTTTCATGCCTTGGAGAATGATCCCGACCATCCAGGGTTTTCCGCCAACACAGACGGGACGATGCTTGTCCTCGTTGGGATAGAGCGGATGATCCCAGTTGCCGGTGTCTGGATCCTGCCCCGCGATGGCCTGCTCCACGATCATCTGGGCCGCGAGTTTGTAGCGCGGATTGAGCGTGGCGCGGTAGCTCGGTACGAGGGCTTTGAGCGCCCAGCCTATGGTGCGCTCCTCGTCGTCCCGGAAATCGAGGAAGTCTTTCCATGCGGCGATCTTGGAGAAATAGTCCGCGATGCCGACTGCCACTTCCTTCGCGCGCGGCTCGCCGGTGAGCATGTAATAGTACCAGAGACCCTCGACGGTGCAGTGCCCGGCGTGCGTTTCGCCTTTCGCGTGGTCGGTGAAATGCATGTGCTGGCCGCCCTCGTTCAGGGGGCTGTTCGAGGCATGGAGAATGTCCACGTCCATGAAGTGCCATGCCATGAGGTCGGACTCGTCGAAATACAAGCGTTTCCCGGTTCTTGCATACTGGAGGGTCGAACCGAGCAGGAGGTCGTATTCCTGGTTGTAATAGATGGGAACGTACCGGATTCCCGGCGTATCTCCGAAGTTACGGACACCGTAGATGCTCCGTTCATCGCGAGTTTTCGCGGCGTTTTCCGCCGAGGCGAGAAGATATTCCTCGGCATCGCCCCAGAGGTTATCGTTCGCCGGCTTGTACGTGCCGAAAACGCCGGTGGAAAGATAATGCTCCGGTGAAGCGACGGCTGTGAGCGGCCGGTTCAGTCCCGCCATGACCGCGCCGGAATCGAAACGGTCCTCCGGATCGCCGAAGCGGATCGCGATCTCATGTGTTTTGGCGAAACCGATTTCCGGTTCGGGTATGTCTTCGAGCGTGTTCCAGACGTGGAATTCAAGCTCGTTCTTGTCGAGGGCGAAAATTTTCGGATGGTACTGCCAGAAGAACTTGCTGCCGAAAAAGAGGCTGGACTGCAAGCCGGACATGGAAACCCAGCCCTCGGCTTTTTCGAATTCATGCACGGTGCCGCTCTTACCGTGAAGCACAGCCGCCTTGAATGGTGTGACGGGATAGGGCATTTCCTTGTGATAGTAATCGTACGAATGCACCGGCCCCACCTGCTGCAGGGCTACAGGCCCGTCGATCTCACCGCTCACCGGCGAGCCTCTCTCGACACCGAATGTATAATCGCTGTAATCATTGTCAAGGGATAACACAAGTCTGATGTCGCGGATATTCACCTGACCGTAATCGTCGTCGAGGAGTTCCTGCTCCCTGAATTTTATCGATTTGGGTCTTTCGACCCAGTGGCCGTTCACCCATTTGTAGTCGGCAAGCTCCTCCATGGCGTAGACATGGTAGCGCTCGTTCGGATGAATCCTGTTGTCGCGGTTGTCGTTGATAAAAGTGTACTGCAACCTTATCTCGTCCGAGCCCGCATAACAGAACACGCGGACGATGAACTTGAAGGTGGGGATTTCCTCGGGATCGTAGGCGCCGGTCGTATGATCCCAGAGCATGTGATGACCCTCGATCCTGAGCACCGCCTTCAAGGGGCCGCTGCTCTCGACAACACAATTCTCCACGTGGGATTTGAATTTCTTGATCCCCGTGCGCCAGATAACCGCCTCCATGCCGCCTTTCGAAACGGTTTCCCATCCGCCGCCGGTATCCCTGCGCCTGATGTTGGAAATAATCGCGTTCGAATAAATGGGAATATCGAAACTGATGCGGCCGGTGTTGACCGTGAAGACATCATTTTCATCGGTCACCGTGACCCGTTCCCCAAAGGAAACCGTTTCGTTCTTCTTCCGCGTACGGAGGGTATAATGTTTCGTCTGTCCCGCATCAACGGTTTCCCGGAAGTTCACGAGCACCCAGCGCTGGGAACCGTCCGGCCATTCCGAGAGTGTTTCGAACTGTGCGGGTACGGGTGCACCGTTGCCGTCGACGAGGATGATATCCTCTGTTGACAGTACCGCGCCTTTTTCGAATGGTATGCCCGATTTGACTCCTTCACCGGTGCGTGCGACGCCCGTTGGTTCCGTTACGGTGATCGGAATGTTGACATTTGCCGATGCAGACGATACAATCATGACGAATACTGCAGAAAAAGTCGTTACCAGCTGGAGCAATCGTGAATTCATAGTTTCCCTGATATCCTTTTGTTGTAATCGTTACACCGCATCCGGTGTTTTGCTTACGGGCTAATCCCCGCAAAATGACGTCTCGTTTTCATGGTGTCCGGCGTGTGTCAGAAATTCCCCGTAATGACACTTGCCGTGTTGTTTTCATCAAATATCTCTTTGATTCCGTTATCCTCATCGACGACGACCGTGTAGCCGCTTCGCGAAGGAAGGTCGCTGATGACGATGTTGGCTTTCTGCGGCACGAAATCCGTGGAACCGGGGATTGAATCGACGGTGACGGTTTTCAGATTTCCGCCCGAAGGACAGTAGACATTGACTTTGAAATCACCCGAAGGGGCCGAACCGATATTGAAGATCGTAACCTTCACCGTCGTGCCTTCGACCGTGATGAAATGGTCGGACGTTGCGAGGTCGGGAAGATCGCCCGGATCGGGATCGGCGCTGATCTGTTTCACCTCGAGACGAGCCGGGACACGTGAAGGCACCGACATTTCAAGCAAAGCGAATCGCCGCAAATGCCGTTCCTCGTCCATGACGACCGTGTCATAGGTGCCGTCACCGTCGGGATCGGACCGCAGCGATACCCGGTAGTTGCCATCCCTGATGCGGAAGAGACGGGCCGTAACCGCCCTGTCGAAACGGTCGAAGGAATAAAGCTGAACCGTGAGGCCGTCATCGCCGGAATATTCCACGAGGCGTCCGAGTTGGGGCCCGCCGCCATCTGGCCAGCCGACGCCGACCGTGATGGAGAAGTTGCTGTTGTCATATTGGGAAGTCGTGGGCCTCAATGACCGGCCCCAGCCACCGAGGAGGATATCGAAGAGGCTCGATGCCCCGTACTGCGACTGATCGTCGGTATGGCACCACGCCTCGGTGCGTCGCCAGAGCATCGCCTCGTCAGTCAGGATTGCCGCTTTTCTGAGTGTCTCGACCAGTTCTTTTTTATCGTTCATGCGGTATGGTTCCAGCTGTTCCTGTTTTCCCCAGTACCATTCCATGACATCCTTGCCGAAGAGGAACGCTCTTCCGTCACCGTAATTGACCGGCGTCTGATCGGGTTTCTCCCAGTGCCACGCTTCTTCCATCGCCCAGACGGCGCATCGCGGATCGCCGAGATTATAGACAAGTGATTTGTACCGTTCGCGAACGAAATCGCCGTTGTGCAAACGGTCGATCGGGTGAATCCGGCAGTATCCGTCCTTGAAATAGTTCGTTTTATCGAAACCGTCGAACACGTTGTTGTACAGAGCAAGGGCGTCTTTGTTGGAATCGAGCGGCATGTCACCGAAGGAACGGGAGAAAATGAGCGTATCATCGTTCCAGCCGCCGCCCGCCTGACCGTCAGAACGCTGATGGTGACGCCACCACGTGACGATCTGGCCGCGGAATGACTGGAACTCGCGGAAATACACAGCCCAATCCGGCGCATTGTCCGGCGCGGTGAAATGCTTGTCCGGGAGATTGTTCATATCTTTGGGCCAGCGCCCGCGGTCATATTCACCGGTCGCGTATGCCTTATAGATGTTTGCGATACGGTCGCCGGGTGCGACTTTGAGTACGGCCTGCCATGGATAGGCCATGTCGAACATACCGCCGAAGCTCTCGGGCGCGTCCACATCGGGCAGGCGCTTATCCCACTCCCAGGGGATGTATTCGAAACTGCGACCATAGACGAGAATGTTCGGGCGCATGGTCTTCAGGCTGTATGCCGGTTCCGCTCCTGTCCAGTCCACCTCGGGGAGAACGCTGACCGACGAGTTGAATCTTTCCCGTCCGGAGAAAACGGCAAGACCGTCGGTCGCCATGACCTCGAGCCACACCCTGTCACCGGACACCAGAAAGGCAGGATCGAATTTAAGCGCGACGCGCAGACGTTTGGGACTATCTGTAAAGCCCTCGAGCCTCATCTCGGCGTGCGTCCATGTATGGGAGGGCACCGCCGGATCGTACAGCCTGAACTGGACGACATTATCCTCGGTCGGGGACATGATCCAGAGATCTGCGACGATTGTATCGAAACAGTATTTCCCGGCCGATGCCTCACTGATGAAATGGTAACGGCTCATGGGTGCGATATCGATCCGTGACCATTCATCCCTGAGAGGTGACTGATACAGCCCCGCCGTGTTCCTGTCGCGTCGGCAGAAGCAGGCGTCGAGAGCCGCGGCATAACGGTCGCCGTTGAGCGCCTGAGGTCGGGTATTGACCTGCATCGTTCTGTGTCCCGGCCTCAGGGAAACATCGTCCTCGTAAACGTGGAACAGACCGACTTCGTGAAGCCTGAGGTTGCCGGAGAGGGGAAGTCTGAGAACATCACCATCGCTCTCGAATCCCGGAGGTGCTCCGTACGACTTGGTGAACGGAATGCGTATTTCGCTGTCACCGAGCCCTTTGACTGCGGCACCGTAGAAGAAAGCATCTGTCACTGGAACGTTCACGACAGGCGACGATCCGAAGCCGCCTTCCCGGTCGCCCTTGTAAACGGAAACGCCGTCCAGGTTGCCTTCGAACGTGATATAGTTGATCGTGCTCGCTTTCGGCGGCAGGATGTCCGCCTTTTCAGCGTGGAAATCGACATCGCCGGGAATGATGGTAAAGATGCTGTATTCGTGCGGCCACGCCAGTTCATAGCGCCCGTCGGCGATCCACCAGCCCTGGATGCCCTCGTCGTGAATGCGTACCGGCGTGATGTCATGGAACACGAGCGCCCCGCCCTCGGAGGGGCGAACCGCGGGAAGTGATGATGTGTCGGTGATGTATGCATTTTTCAGATTATCCGGTGTTTCCATCGAGGCGGACGTCACCGCGAATCCGCTCTCCGGCGGGATGTTCTTTTTATAAAGGTCCGCAATTTCCTTTTTGGTCAGCGTGCGGGAAAAAATGTAGAACTCGTCGTATGCCGCCTGGGCCATCGGGAAATGGAAGAGGCCGGGACGCTGGTTTTCCCACCATGCGTCATTATCGGTAGCGGCGACTTCCCTGCCATTGATCCAGAGGGAGATGCCCGATACCTTGTTCCACATGAAGACGATATGATTCCATGAGTCGTCCTTCCAGACTTTGTCCGTCGCGACCGCATGCTGAACATAACGGGCATCCTCGACATACGCGGTGATCGTCCTGTCGCGGTGGAGTTCGATCTCGATAAGCTGCCGCTCCTTACGGCCCCACGATGCGGTCGTCTGCTCGAAGAGGATGGTGCGGGCATCCTCGTCTTCCGGCTTGGACGAACCTTTGGTCCAGAATGCAACGGCTCCACAGCCCGGGTGAAGTTTTCCCGCACCCCAGATAAACGGCTCGTCGTAACCGCGCCCCTTGCTCCCGGCGTAGGCAACATTGAAGACCACCGCAGTAACCATATCGAGGTCCAGTCCGCTCATGTTGTCGTTGTCGTATTTGAGCGGAACGGCTCCGAGATAAAGCGCCTTGCCGAATTTGCCTTCGACAAGCTCCCATTTACGATCTTCGACAGTTTTGAGTCCTGTCCTCTCGACCCAGTCCTCGCCGAGAAAATCGAGGTTTTCAAAGGGCAGGCGGAACGATACCGGAACCGTCTCGTTAGCGAGGGCTACTGTACTCATCAGCAAAAGGATCGACATATATACCGAAATCCGTTTCATGAGACCTCCTTTTCGCGAGGCAAAATGATTGCGGAACCTTTTCCGTTCCCGTAAGAAAACCAGGGTGATCAAGATGTCAAAAGAATATAATATAATGGGCGTAGATGAAAAAGACCTTTATTCTCACAAACAAAACTTTGGGGTGGTATCGGGTCACAGAACTTTTTCCGTCGTATTCAAGCGACGCCATATCCCGGAAGGCGTACATGGAGCACGAAACGAACGATACGACAATATGTCCTTGCACCTGCTGCATACTCTGGGTATTTTTTCACACAGGATCAGTCCCCGTCCGGAGATTTTCGCTCGTTTTTTCGGGCAATTCAGTATTGCAGCGGGATTCTTGAAAAAGCCATCGCAACAGATATGAACACACATTGTTTTCCGGAATGCCCGGACGTTTCCCGGTACGGCGTCATGACGGATTGCACAATATGACATATAGGTTATAACGTTCGGGAGTCATATCATGAAAGATTATATCAGCCAGCTCCAGGAAAAGTTTTCCGAACATCTCGGACAGACCGCGCAGGAATATTTCACGAACGGCATGAATATATTTCACCATTACCGGGAGCATGACAGCGACCATGCCCAGGCGGCGGTCGGCATGGTAACCATTGGAGTGGAATTCTATCTGAAAAGTTTCCTCGCCCACAGGAACCTCACCAACATATTCAGTGAAATCCCCCAGGAGATGCGAATTCTTTTATCGAAACCGGAAAGCGTACCGCGGTTTTTCAAGTGGCGCAACGTGGCATTCGATATTCACTCCGAATCGCTGAAGATGATCGGATTCGAAGACTGCATGAGTTCGTTCTATGTCTTTTTCCCCCATCTGAAACAGCTGCTGCTTCCCCATGCCACCGTGCTTGCGAAGCTCCGTTTCCCCAGCCTTCACGGTATCGTTCCCGCGCTGGATGGGTTCACGCTCGACAGGGCGGGCTATACCGTGCTGAGTATCGTCGAAGCGTTGAACAATGAGGAAACGTTCCCTCACAGCTGGTATTCGCTTACGGAGGAAGACAAAACGTTTCTTCGCGAAACCGGGCAGAAACGCCGTCATCGTGTCAAACAGGCCATCGCACGGGCAAAGGAATCGTCACGAGAAATCCTCGATGAACCGGTCCACTCGGCTGGCTCCTCAGGCTGGGACACGCTTGGAACCCTGTGTCCCGTCTGCCGCGCAGGAAGTATTCTGAGCGGCTATACCGAACTTGCAGTGGCAGAAGACGAAGACGGCCCGTACCCGACGCTCGATTTTTTTGCAACCGGTTTTCGCTGCGACGAATGCAGGCTCGTGCTGTTTGACTACGAGGAGTTGCGGCTCGCCGGCATGAACACGCTGTACGACCGAACGGCTGATATCGATACATGGTTCCGGGAGTCCGGAGGCTTGTCGGACTGGGAGCTGTCACAGGAATGAAAATCCGGTGAGATGCCCGTACGATTGCATGATGTATCCAAGTTCATGTTGAAACCCTGGCAACAATTTCGTGAAGAAAAAAGGACATACCGGCTTTGGGACGTAAAAGCCTGAAAAAGTCATGTCAGGAGGGGATTTTCCTCTTTTAATACGGCATGAAATTCCTTATAATGCTTTCTTATATTGTCAGTTTTTTTCGCGAAATGTGATGGATTTTTTTGCAGAATCATTTCGGATTTTGATAAGTTAAAGCAAGGTAAAAGGAGGAACTCATGGCTTTCACGAACCTTTTCAGCCCGATACAACTCGGGAATGTCGAAATCCCCAACCGCACGGCAATGGCTCCCATGGGAGTGGGCCTGTACAGTTCTGACGAAACCTGGCCCCGCCGCGAAATCAGGTATTTCGAGGAACGGGCGAAAGGCGGCATCGGACTGCTGATCACGCCGTTCACACGTGTGCACCCCACACTGGCTTCGATCCCCATCAACGCCATATACGACGACAGCTTCATTCCCACGCACAAGGAACTGGTCGACCGTATCCACAAGTACGACACGAAAGTATTTCTCCAGATCGCGCTTTCGGGCGGCAAGCTGAGCAACGATGCGCCTTCGTCGATCTACAGCCCAAACTTCGTCGTCAAGCCCCGCGCGCTGACCACCGATGAACTGGACGAGATTGTCGAGTCCTTCATCAAAGCCGCCGCCCGAGGTGTCGAAGCCGGTTATGACGGCATCGAAGTTCACGGCGCACACTCATACCTGATCGGTCAGATGATGTCGCCAGCGATGAACCTCCGCACCGACAAGTACGGCGGATCATTCGAGGCGCGCATGAAATTCCCGACCGACATCATCAACGGCATCAAGGCGAATCATCCCGACCTTCCGATCGGTTTCAAGATGAGCGCCCACGAGGAAATCCCCGGCGGTGTCGATATCAATCTCGCGAAGGACATCGCGAAACATGTCGCCGGTCTCGGCCTCGTATATCTCCATGTGGCATCGACCGCATCGACAATCGAGGTCATGAGCAAGTATCCCTCGGTCCCGCCGCTCTATATTCCCCGCAATACGCTCATGCCACTCGCCGAAGAGATCAAGAAGGCCGTGCCCGATGTCCCGGTAATGGGAACCGGCTCGATCACCGTGCCCGAAGAAGCGGAAGCGTTCATCGCCGACGGCAAGTGCGACATGGTGGCTCTCGGACGGACGATTCTCGCCGATCCTCACTGGTCGAACAATGCGAAGGCCGGTAAGCGCGTCGTGCCGTGTATCAGGTGTAATGTCTGTTACCATCAGCTCTGGCTGGCAGGGCCGCTGTGGTGCTCGGTGAACCCCTATCTCCTCCACGAGAACGAGCAGGATCTGCCGATCCCCTCGAGGAAAAAAGACGTCATGATCATCGGCGCGGGCCCCGCCGGTATCCGCTGCGCCCTGACAGCATCGAAACGCGGCCACAATGTCACGCTCTACGAAAAACTTCCCTATGTCGGCGGCATGGTGTATCCCGGCAGCAGGCCTAAGTGTAAGGAAGATGTCGCACGTCTTTGGGACTGGTACAACGCCGAACTCGAAGAGAGCGATGTGACGCTCAAACTGAACACCGAGGTTACGGTCGACATGGTCGACAAAATACATCCGGAGGCGCTGGTGCTCGCCATGGGTTCAGAGCAGATCGTTCCCGATGTGCCCGGCACCGACAAGCCGCACTTCGCATCGGCGGTCGAGGTTCTCCGCGATGTCACCGCATACAAGGGTAAAAAGGCAGTGGTCATCGGCGGCGGCGATGTCGGCTGCGAGGCCGCCTGTCACCTGGCGGACAACGGCTGGGATGTCACCATTGTCGAGCTTCTGCCGAAACTCATGGAAGAGAACATCATGACAAACGTCAAGGTTCAGATGTTCAATCTCATCGAGGAAAAGAACATCAAGGTCATGACCGATACGAAGCTGTCGGCGGTGACCGACGAGGGATGCGAAGTCGTTCTTCCCAGCGGCAAGGCATGGGGTCTCGACGCCGATCTCGTCGCCTACGCCATCGGATTCAAGGA
>Ga0272444_10002930_pt1 | contig 15599 bp, 14 predicted proteins | sample SSMForm13_FD_201033 | JGI IMG/M metagenome (GOLD analysis project Ga0272444, IMG submission 201033) | Marine sediment archaeal communities from Little Sippewissett salt marsh, Falmouth, MA, United States - SSM-Form-13 | ecosystem: Environmental > Aquatic > Marine > Wetlands > Sediment ...
TCGGGCACCGCAAGGATATGCGCGAGATCTACGCGGTATCGGATCTGGTGCTGTCCCTGTCGACGCGCCCAGAGTCCTTCGGGCGCACCGTGCTGGAGGCCTTGAGCCTGGGGCGTCCGGTGGTTGGTTACGATCATGGTGGGGTTGGCGAGGTGCTGGGGGAAGTGTATCCAGATGGGTGTGTGCCATTGGTTGATGCAGCGGCCTTGTCCGAGCGTGTGGTTGAACTCTTGGATCTGCCGCCGCCAGTGCCCCGAACGCACCGTTTCACATTGAAACATATGTTGTCAGGCACGCTGGCTCTTTACGAGGAACTCGCGGGGCGAGGGGGTGGAGAGGGATGATGGCTAGCGTATTTAGGGGCGTTTAACGGGACTGAGTGGGGTTGTTATCTGTCATAATTGGCATGATTTCGCATGGCTCCGCGACTGACTGTATCGCCCGGTGGTTGGCGTGGCGCGGCTGTAATCCGTAAGCAGGGCGACCTTATGTTGAGGTGCAGTGTTTACTCGGTGGCTGATGGATAAGCACTGATGCCGTCACAGCAACAATGATTCAACCGTAAAACAGCCGGATGACCTGAGGCCTGATGCGGATGTTTTACAAAGGCAGACTGAACTGCGCCTCATCTTTGGTCCTTTGGGGTGCCTAGTCGCAGCTAGGCTGTTCCGGCGTTCCGGGGGCCGTGGCACAGAAAGGCGATCCATCGCCGAGGTAATAGTGTGAAGGCAGTGATTTTGGCGGGTGGACTTGGCACCCGTATTTCTGAAGAAACCCACCTCAAGCCCAAGCCGATGATCGAGATCGGTGGCAAGCCGATCCTGTGGCATATCATGAAGTTGTATTCCGCCCATGGGGTCAACGATTTCGTGATTTGTTGCGGCTACAAGGGTTATCTGATCAAGGAATACTTCGCCAACTATTTTCTGCACATGTCGGACGTTACGTTCGACATGGAACACAACAACATGGAAGTGCATCAGCGAAAGGCCGAGCCATGGCGTGTAACGCTGGTGGATACCGGGGAAGGGACGCTGACCGGGGGGCGCCTGAAACGGGTCGCACAGTACCTTGAGGGCGAAGAGTCCTTCTGTTTCACCTATGGCGACGGTCTTTCCGACGTCGATATCTCGCGCGAGATTGCGTTTCACCGGCAACATGGCAAGCTTGCGACCGTCACGGCCGTGCAACCGCCCGGGCGCTATGGCGCGTTGCGAATGATGGGTGCCGAGGTGAATGGCTTCACGGAGAAACCGCGCGGTGATGGCGGACTGATCAATGGCGGCTTCTTCGTACTCTCGCCGAAATGCATCGACCTGATCGAGGGCGACAGATCCAGCTGGGAGGGCGACCCGCTGGGTCGACTGGCTGCGTCCGGGCAGTTGATGGGCTTTGAGCATCAGGGTTTCTGGCAGCCAATGGATACCCTTCGCGAGAAAAACCTGCTGGAGGACCTCTGGGCGTCCGACAAGGCACCATGGAAAGTCTGGCAGTGAACAGGCAGTTCTGGCGAGGCAAGCGGGTTTTTCTGACCGGCCATAGCGGCTTCAAGGGCGGCTGGCTTGCCTTGTGGCTGACCGACATGGGTGCAGAGGTACATGGTTACGCCTTGGCCCCGCCCAGTGAGCCAAACTTCTTCTCGGTCGTGAATGTGCCAGGTCGTCTGGCCGGTAATACCATGGCTGATCTGCGCGACGAAGCTGCACTCGTGACCGCGATGCAGGCAGCCCGTCCGCATATCGTCTTCCACCTGGCTGCCCAGCCTTTGGTTCGATATTCATACGATGCGCCGGTGGAAACCTATGCGGTCAATGTCATGGGGACGGTCAATCTGCTGGAGGCGGTGCGCAGGACACCTGGTGTGATGGCGGTGGTCAACGTCACCACGGACAAATGTTACGAGAATCGTGAATGGGTCTGGCCTTACCGGGAGAATGAGGCGCTGGGGGGGCACGATCCCTACTCAAGCAGCAAGGCTTGTTCCGAATTGGTGACGGCAGCCTATCGACGTTCGTTCCTGGAATCTGCGGGGGCGCAGCTTGCGAGTGCCCGTGCCGGCAATGTCATCGGAGGCGGCGACTGGGCGGATGATCGGCTGGTACCGGACTTTCTGCGCGCGCTCGATGCAGGCAGGCGTCTGACTATACGTTCGCCGGGTGCGGTGCGCCCGTGGCAGCATGTCCTCGAGCCGTTGTCTGGCTACCTGATGCTGGCTGAACGGTTGGTCAGTGACGGGCCGGGCTTTGCCGAGGCGTGGAACTTCGGTCCAGAGGAGGGCGATGCAAAGTCGGTGCAATGGATCGTCGACTATCTCTGCGGCCAGGTGCCCGGCGCTGATTGGGGGCTTGATGACTCGCCGCAACCACATGAGGCAAACACGCTGCGACTCGACAGTTCCAAGGCCAGATCCCGGCTTGGTTGGGCCGCGCACTGGAATCTGCAGAAAGCGCTCGGCATGACTCTGGGCTGGCATCAGGCCTGGCGGCAGGGAGCGGACATGGCTGAAGCAAGTCTGCAACAGATCCGTGAGTACGAGGCGGGAGCGCAGGCAATATGACATCCCGCTTCGAAATCCTCGATACAGCCATTGACGGATTGCAGGTCTTGCAGCGCAGACCCATCGGCGACGGGCGAGGTTATCTGGAGCGTATGTACTGCGTCGAGGAATTACAGGCGGTCGCCGCTGGTAGGCCGGTCGCCCAGATCAATCACACCTATACGGAAAAGCGTGGCACCGTGCGTGGCATGCATTTTCAGCGTCCGCCCTATGCCGAGGTTAAGTTCGTGAGTTGTTTGCGCGGTGAGGTGTTTGATGTTGCGGTGGACCTGCGTCGCGATTCGCCGACTTTTCTGCATTGGCATGCGGAACGGCTGAGCGCCGAAAATCACAGGACGCTCGTGATACCGGAGGGGTTTGCACATGGGTTTCAGACATTGACCGGCGATTGCGAGATGCTGTATTTCCATTCGGCCATATACCAGCCTGCAGCGGAAGGCGGCCTGCATGCTCAGGACCCGCGTCTGGCTGTCGACTGGCCGCTCGAGGTTACTGATCTTTCGCACCGTGATGCCGCGCATCCATTTCTGGACGAGTCGTTCGCTGGGGTGATGCCGTGAAGTGTCGACATTGCGGTACAGCGCTCCAGTTGCCGCTGGTCGATCTGGGCAGTGCGCCACCATCTAACGCCTACCTGACCCAGCAGGCGATGCATGCACCGGAAAAATGGTTCCCGCTACGCGTCCTGGTCTGCGAGCACTGCTGGCTGGTACAGACGGAAGACTTCGCCCAGGCAGATGAGTTATTCGATGCCGAATACGCCTACTTCAGCAGCTTTTCAAACAGCTGGCTGGCGCATGCGGAGCACTACGTGGCCGAGATGATGGAGCGTTTCGGGCTGACTGCCGACAGTCATGTCGTCGAGGTCGCCGCCAATGATGGTTATCTGCTGCAGTACGTTCAGGAGCGAGGCATCCCCTGCACCGGCATCGAGCCGACGGCAAGTACCGCGGCGGCGGCGCAAGAAAAGAATATCCCGATCGTGCAGGACTTCTTTGGCGTACGCCTCGCCAAGGAGTTGGCAATGCAGGGGCGCCAAGCAGACCTGACCGCGGCTAATAACGTGCTGGCACACGTGCCCGATATTAACGATTTCGTTACGGGCTTTGCCTTGTTGCTCAAGCCACACGGCGTTGCGACCTTCGAGTTCCCGCACCTGCTCAGACTGGTTGAGGAGAATCAATTCGACACCATCTACCACGAACATTTTTCTTACCTCTCGCTGTCGGCAGTCGAGCGCATTTTCACGGCCAACGGTCTGAGTGTATTTGACGTGCAGGAGCACCCAACGCATGGCGGGAGCCTGCGTGTATTTGCCCAGCGCAGTGCCAGCGGTGAGCAAGCTCGCAGTGATAGCGTCAATGACCTGCTGGCGCGCGAAGCGCAGGCCGGCATCCTCGGTGCAGACTATTACGCCGATTTCCAGGCAAACGCCGATCGCGTCAAGAACGACTTCCTTGTCTTCCTACTGGAGGCCAGGCGCCAGGGCAAGTCGGTGGCGGCATATGGTGCCGCGGCGAAAGGCAATACGTTGATGAACTACGCTGGGGTGAGGCCGGATCTTGTCGCTTTCGTCGTGGACCGTAACCCGGCGAAGCAGGGGAAATACATGCCCGGCAGTCGGATACCCATCGTCGATGAATCTGCGCTCAAGCAGCAGAAACCGGACTACGTGGTTGTCCTGCCTTGGAATCTCAAGAGTGAAGTCATGCAACAGCTTGCATACGTCAGGGCCTGGGGTGGCCAGTTTGTGACAGCGGTTCCAACGTTGCAGATAACGCCATGAAGATCGCGGTCAGCGGCGCAACGGGGTTTATCGGCAGGCATGTCCTTGCTGAGCTGGCGTCGAGATCATTAGAGACGGTCGCGCTAGTGCGGCCTTCCTCGGCCGGCAGCCAGGCTTATCCCGCCAGCCGGGTTGTCGCATTCGATCTGCACGACGCGCCATCCGATGCATTTCAACGGCTTGGGTGTCCGGATGCCCTGATACACCTGGCTTGGTCAGGGCTGCCCAACTATCGTTCGCTGCATCACTTCGAGCACGAACTGCCGGCGCAGTACCGATTCCTCAGGGGCTTGATCGATGCCGGGCTGCAGACCTTGGTCGTCGCCGGCACCTGCTTCGAGTACGGCATGCAGTCCGGGCCGCTGAGTGAGCAGGTTACCCCGCAACCGGACAACCCCTACGGGTACGCCAAGAACGCCCTGCGCTGCCAGCTCGAATACCTGCAACAGGCGCAGCCGTTCAACCTGGCGTGGGCGCGGCTGTTCTATCTGTACGGCGACGGCCAGGCGGAAAGCTCACTGCTGCCGCAACTGCGCAGCGCCGTGGAGCGTGGTGAGCGGTTCTTCAACATGTCGGGCGGGGAGCAGCTGCGCGATTATCTGCCGGTCTCGACGGTGGCGAGCCACCTGGCCTCCCTGGCGTTACTGGGCCGGGATCTCGGCGTGGTTAATGTGTGCTCGGGCCAACCCGTCTCGGTGCGCGGGCTCGTCGAAGACTGGATCCGCGAGCACGATTGGCCGATTGAGCCGCTTCTCAGCCACTACCCTTATCCCGACTATGAGCCGATGGCGTTCTGGGGTTCCAGAGACAAGCTGGACGGCATCCTGAAGCAGACATGAGTAGCTACCGAGAGCTCTATCGAGCGGATCAACTCCCGGTCTTTCAAAACCGCATGTTTCCCTCCCGGGAGGCAGCGCTGAACTGTGCCCGGGGTGACATCGTGCTGGTGCAGGACATGGATACCGGGCTGATTTTCAACCAGGCCTTCCAGCCGGAACTGATGCAGTACGATGCGGACTACCAGAACGAGCAGGCCGTCAGTTCGGTGTTTCGCGCGCATCTGGATGATGTGACCGAGGTCGTCCGGCGGCATTTCGCCGGTGACCGCCTGATCGAGGTGGGGTGCGGGAAGGGATATTTCCTGGAACACCTGGCTGACCAGGGCTTCGACATCACCGGCCTGGATCCCACATACGAGGGCGACAATCCCCTTGTCATCAAGACCTATTTCACTCCGGATACGGGCCTGCACGCTGATGCCATCATCCTGCGGCACGTGCTCGAGCACGTGCAGGACCCCGTCGCCTTCCTGGAGCGGATCCGTGTATCGAACGGGGGCGCTGGAAAGATCTATATTGAGGTTCCTTGTTTCGACTGGATCTGCGAGCGCCGCGCCTGGTTCGACGTGTTCTACGAGCACGTCAACTATTTCCGCATCCAGGATTTTCGCCGGATGTTCGGCCAAGTCGACGAGGCAGGTCACCTGTTCGGCGGTCAGTACATGTATGTGGTTGCCGATCTAGCGACCCTGCGCAAGCCGGTCATGTCGGCGGCGGACCGGTGCGATTTTCCGGCGGATTTCACCGCCACCCTGGACCGCTACGCAGCGGCCATCGGAGCCGACAGCCGGGGTGGCCTGCCGGGTAGCCGGACGGTCGTGTGGGGTGGCGCATCCAAGGGCGTAATCTTTGCCCTGTACATGGAGCGAGCGGGAGTCGCCATAGAGCATGTCGTGGATATCAATCCGGCCAAGCAGGGCCGGTACCTGGCGGGCACCGGCCTGCGGGTCTTGTCGCCTGAGCAGATGATGGCGGACTTGCCGGACGGGGCGAAGGTATTTGTCATGAACGGCAACTATCTGCCAGAGATCCGGCGGATGACCGACAACCGATACAGTTACATCACGGTGGACAATGAAAACCTTTGAACAGGAAGTAGCAGCCCGGGTCGAGGCTAACGGCGACAACGCCGAATTGCGCGGCAACGCGATGGCCTTCATGCAGGCATCGCTCGGTGCCCAGTATTCTTACAACTTCTCGTGGCTGGGCCGCCCGGTCATCCAGTATCCACAGGACCTGGTCGCCATGCAGGAGTTGATCTGGACGGTCAGGCCAGACCTGATCATCGAGACCGGTATTGCGCATGGTGGCTCGCTGATCTTCAGTGCCTCGATGTTGGCGCAACTCGACCTGTGCGATGCCATTGAGACCGGTGAGACCCTCGACCCCCGGGTGTCGCGACGCAAGGTGCTGGGCCTGGACATCGATATTCGCGCGCACAATCTACAGGCGATAGAAGCCCACCCCATGGCGTCGCGCATCCAGATGATCCAGGGATCGAGCATCGACCCGGAAATCGTTGCACAGGTGGCGGACATCGCCTCCAGCTACCAGTGCGTGCTCGTCTGTCTCGACTCCAACCACACCCACGAGCACGTGCTGGCCGAGTTGCAGGCCTATGCGCCTCTGACTAGCGAGGGCAGCTACTGTGTGGTGTTCGACACCATCGTCGAGGACTTGCCGGCGGCAACCCTCACGGGCCGCCCATGGGGCAGGGGCGACAACCCGAAGACCGCCGTCTGGGAGTACCTAAAGACGCATCCCGAATTCGAGATCGACCATGCCATCGAGAACAAGATCCTGGTCACGGTCGCGCCGGACGGTTTCTTGAAACGAATCGCTTGACGCACTTATTTGTCGATGCGGTGTCCCATTTGCGCACGCCATATAGTGGCGTGGACGGCAAGCGCTGCGCGACGGCCAAGGTGGGTCGACTGCCTGAAATTCGGTTAAGGATGTCTGCCGCCGGCGGCAGACCGAGGCCGCAACCGTAGGCTCGCTGAATCGAATCGCTTGATAGTGACTGCGCCAATGGTCCTGCTTGCTCAATCCAAGCGTCTTTCGCGCGCACATTCAAAAGTATCGATCATGAAGATGAATGAACTGACAATCGGTATCCCCGTATTCAATGAAGAAAGGCATATTGAAAGGGCCATCCGGTCTGCGGTTGGTCAATGCGAAATACTCATCGTGTCGGACAATGCTTCGACCGATGGGACGGCTTCCATATGTAGGAAATTGGCAGATGAATTTCATAATCTGCGCTATGTGCGGAAAGCGGAAAATATCGGTGCAATTGGCAACATCATCGATGTCGCTGGGAGTGTCGAAACGCCGTTCATGATGATTCTTGGCGCTCATGACTATATCGAGGCCGGTTATGTGGACGCCGTGTTGCCGGACATACTGGCCGACGAGCGTGTCGAATGCGCAATGGGAGGATTGACATTCGTGCAAGCGGGCGGGAACCAGATCACAAACAATGCGCTGTGCGAATGGCATGGTGGTGAGAACAGTAAACCGGCAGAAAGGGTGTGGAGCTTTTTTACCATAGGCGGCTCGGCCGTGTGGGCGACCTACGGCATCTTCAGGACAAAGACATTCTGCAGGTTGTTTACGGCAGATCTTCCGCGGTTTGGTCCGGACGCGATATTCATTGCAAAAGTGTTGTTGTCCGGAAAAATAAAGATATCCAAGGGCGCTGCTTACGTTGCGCGCGAAAGACAAAAAGAGAAGAGCAAGGCGGCTTATTTCGAGCGAGTCACTGGTATTTCGCACACCGATAAGGATGTGGCGCGCTTGGTGAACGGATACCGAGTGATGCAGTATGAAATCATAAAAAGTCTATATCCCAATGACGGCCGGATTGGAAAGATTTTCCGACGCTTCATTAGTATGTCAATATTCAAGCCGTTTAAAATTGAAGGCCGGGATATTTACTATTACTTGTTTTATGTTCCTGCTGTGGTCGCAAACAGGCTGGAAAGGATGGTCAGGAAATTTAAGGTATGATTTTGATGATCTAATTTCAGTAAAACTATTTTCACGTGGGCAAAAAGAGCGTCGGTCTCAGAATCCGAACGCTGAATTAGGTTGTGTTCGTGAACCATGCTTTCTTGCATAAGCAGGTTGCGAAAGAGATATCGTCACTATATGTCCCACGCGTAGGGCATGGCTTGGTAATTGCGAAGCCGGTTCATTCGTGACGAACTGAAGCAGAAGGCTCGCGAGTTTCATTCCGAGAGGCAGGAAAAACTGGTGTTTATTCTTGGCGCTGGCCGGAGCAGAACCCAGCTCATATCCGATATTCTGGGGTCGTCAGCGCAAATAGCCGCCTACCATGAGTCAAATTTCCGTGAAGACGTGGCGACCATGGAACACTGCGTCGAGATACGGCACTTGCCGTGGCGTATTGGCAGCAGTTCAGATCAGTTCAGGTATATAAACGATGGCTCGCTTCGCCCGAGGCAACTCATTACGGCGAAGTCAACGGAACGGTCCGATGTCAGGCTCCGGCAATAAAACAGCTTTTCTCTAGGCCCCATCTTTTTCTGTGGCGCGTACCACCCGAGGTTTTGTTCGCTCGGAGATAGGCTTCAGTCGGTTCTACGCGCCGAACGTCTTGCTGGCCTATGCGCTGTCGCCTCTACCCACAGACCCTTTTCATGCCGAGTGGCCAAACATGAGCCGCTTCGAGAAGATCTGTTGGATGTGGCGAGATACATACGAAACCCAGTGCGAGTGCATTCCTTTCGAACGTTGGTTGCTGTTGGAAGAACTCGCGACGGATTACGACTACTTCCATGAGCGTTTAGTCATGCTCGCGGGCTTGGCGATCTCTCAGGAAGCCTGGCGGAAAAAGAGCGTCAGAAAGTCCAAGAACGCGTCAACTTCGTGCGCCTTCCCGGCCTGGGCCTGGGAGGACTGGAGCCGGGAACGGCAGGATGGATTCGTCCGTATCCGCGGGAACACTATGACCAAGCTGGGCTACTCCTCCCCCTGAAGGCGGCCGGCGCATGTCGCCCTATGCTAATCGGTGGCCGCCTCCCGCTAGGCGGCTAATGGACGGGCTCGGTCACCGGCTGTAGTGCTCCAGCGGCCAGCGATAGGGATGGGAGTGCGCCATTCCCAGGGTCGCCTCGATCATGTACTGGGAGACCAGGCGTTCGTTGAACTCGCGGTGCGCAAGCTCGTATCCGGCACGGGCGATCCACTGTCTCTCTTTTTCGTTCTTCACGAAATAGCGCAACTTGTCGATGAAATCATCGTCCCCGTCGACTTCCACGATGGCGTCCTGGCCGTACAGTTCGCCGAGATCGAACGGACGCGTTGAGAACGTCAGCAGCCCGTTTCCCAGGTACAGCCCGATACGATCGGACGAATAGAGGTAGAGTTCGCCGCCCGGACCGGGTTTTGACTCGGCGGTGCGCTGGCTGAAGTTCAGACCGATTTTGGCTTGTCCTAGCGCCTCTGTGAACGCCGCGCCGAACAGCGATTTGCCGGGTCCGTGTCCGTAGACGGCGCAACGCACCTCCGGTAGCCGCTGATGAATCAGCTCGTACGCGCGTCCGCGGAGGTCGTCGGGGTCAATCCATTTGGGCATGTGCCCCGCGGTGAAAACATCGTATGGCTGATCCGTACGTTCATGGCAGCGGTGGATATCGATGCTGAGGTCGACCGGGTTGGGGATGAACGCCGCTTTGGAACGTGTGCCGGCGAGACCTGAAAGGACCGGGCCGGCCGTTGTTGCGAAGGTCCAGTCCACGACCTCTGCCTTACTCGATGCTTGCCGGCAGTTTGAGGGGATGAACAAGGCGTCGATGTAGTACTGGAAGATGGCTACGTTGGGCAGGAGTCTGCGTGCTTCGATCAGCGTCTCGGCCTTGATGATGTCTGCCGAGCTTAGTGCGATGACGTCCGGCTGGAAGTTGCGGCAGACCTCAAGCAGCTTGCGATTGCTCGCGCCGACCCCGAGCTTGCGGCTTCCGAATGGATTTGAACAGCGGGCGACGTCCCGGTCACTAAACCAGAAGACTTCGTGATTGTTCCTAATGAAGCCGTTGTTGATGCGGACCGGAAAGAAATAGTTTCTGGCACCCAGGTATTTCAGATGCTGGTGAGAGACATGAAGGATTCTCATGAGAGCTGTAAGTCCTGCTTTCCAGTGTTCGCACTTGGGTGCGTTTTATCCGATCAAAAGCCGAGGCCGTCTAGTACCTCGGCCAGCTGATGCCTTATCTGTGTCTCGGCGAAGAATCTCCGGCTCGTATCAGCGGCCGCGCTGCCAAGCTGGTCTCGCTTGCTGCGGTCCGCCGCCAGAATCGCCACGCGGTCCGCCAGGGCCTGTGCATCCCCGGCCGGAGTCCAGACCAGCCCGCTATCGGCAGCGTCGCTCAAGGCGTCAGGATAGGCGCTGGCTGAGCGGGTTACCACGGGTTTCCCGCAGGCGAGAGCCTGGTACACCTTGTTGGGAATCACCCTGTCGGCTTTAGGCGTGGTACCGAACACCCCCAGCAGGATGTCGGCCTGGTGAATGCGTTGTGGCAGTTTCTCGTATGGCATCCAATCCTCGAACGAAACGTTGCTCAGCCCCCGGGCAGCCGTCTCGCACCGCTGGCGCAACGGGCCCCGGCCGAGCAGGATCCATCGTGTTGTAGGTCCCCTGTATAGCTTGGCTGCTTCGATTACGACCTGTGGACCCTGCAATGGAATAAAACTGCCAAAAAACAGGACCTCAACCGGCCCGTTGCTGGAATGCGCAACAGTTTCGGGCTTGAATTGGGATTCATCGGCTCCGACATAAATGACGCTGATTCTGGTCGCCTCCACGCCCAAAACCTGGGAAAAGTAATTGGCGTGAGCGGGGGTGTCGGCAATTACCCGGCTTGCGCGCTGGAGCAGCGCCCGTTCCCAGGACAGCAGCCGTTTTGCCTGGCGACTGTCGGCATGCAGCTTTTTACGTTCGTCCACCTGTTTGTCGTAGGCGGAAATCAGCGGATCGAAAACCAGGGGTACGCCACGCCGGCTGGCCCAGCGGTTCGCTGCATTAAGATCGCGCTGTCTGAAGCAAGGTACCCAGACCAGGTCCGGCGTTGGCAGACGACGCAGTTGCGCCTCCCAGTCGGCCACGCCTGCATGCTTCGGGTGGAAGTCGGTGACCTGCCAGCCAAGTGTGGCAAACTGCTTTCGCAGGATTTGGTTGCGGGAATATCCCGGATCGAATCTCCCCCACCAAAGTACGCTGCGCACGCGCACACCTCTCAAAATTGTATGTTGAAATAACGAGCTGGCGGGCCCGCTGGCACTCAGTCTCAGGCCATGAGCCGCAGACAGTGCTAGGTTCATTTCCCTGTGCAAGCCGGCTGGTCGTCGCTTCAGGGGGGGCAGCTGCGTGCGGCATGCGGACTGACAACATCGGTTAGTCCAGACAGCGGGTGTAGCCAACGGGCATAATCGGCGATGGTATCCCACCTGTACGACAATATTGCAGAAGAATACCTGTCGTGACAGGGTGGCGCCGTTCCTGCCTTGCGTCCGGTTCGAGGAGGTGGCAAAACCTTACGACAAGAACGCCGGCCTGCAGCAGGGAGCCCAGCGATCCACCTGCAGGGTTTGCCGAGTGATCATTATGATTCAGGAAGTCTCGTGAAACAGATAGTCTGCATGAAATGGGGACCCCTATATCCCGCCGAATACACAAACAAGTTGTACGGGATGGTCCGCAGAAACATCCAGGGGCCGATTCGCTTCGTCTGTCTGACGGACGATCCGACAGGCATACGCGAAGAGGTTGAATGTCTGCCCTGTCCTACGGTGGCGTTAGCCCCGCCGTACAACAACACCGGATGGCGGAAGATCAGTCTGTGGGCCGAGCAATTGACGGAAATGCAGGGAGACTGGCTTTTCCTGGATCTGGACGTGATCGTCACCGGCGCGCTGGATGAATTCTTCGACTATGCACCCGACAAGACATTCGTCGTCATGCAGAACTGGACGCAACCGGGACGGGGGATCGGTAATACCTCCGTGTTTCGTTTTCGGGTCGGTGCGCACCCTTACATCTACGATCGTCTGGTACCGGAATTTGAGTCGATCCTCGGCCAATACAACAACGAACAGATCTATATATCCCGCACGGTTTCTGACATGGCCTTTTGGCCCGACGATTGGTGCGTACTGTTCAAGACCCATTGCGTGCCACCCATGCCGCAGCGCTGGTGGAAACCGCCGACGAGGCCAGAGAGTGCCCGTGTGGTGGCGTTTCCTGGCGACCCGAACCCGCCTCTCGCGGCGCGTGGCATCTGGCCGACCAAGAAGTGGTACAAAAAACTCTACAAGCACATTCTTCCAGCGACCTGGATTGCCGACTACTGGCGCGAATAGACAGACTTCCGTGCTGTTGTCGATGGTTACCTAGCGAACGGGGTATTCGTGCCAGATATCAGGTCCGATTTAGCGGGAGACCCGATCAGGGTCAAACTGCTCAGCCGTATTTCAGCCGCACATTGGCTGCACCAGCTGCCGCATGGGTTGCCGCGGTGGGGGCGTTGCGAATTCCTCTTCGATCGCGACACGGCTGATTACGATTGGCTGGTGGTCTATGACGACATCCCTCCTGCCGGGTCACAGAGCCGACATTACAGCAGTGAGACGCTGGCCTGTGCGGCCGACAACAGTATGCTGGTGACAACCGAGCCATCGTCGATCAAGACGTATGGCGATGACTTTACCCGTCAGTTCGGTGCGGTGCTCACCAGCCAGGAAGCCTGGGCTCTGCCGCATCCCCAGCGCATCTACTCCCAGCCGGCCCTGCATTGGTTTTATGGCGGCGGTGCAGCGCATGTCGTCCCGTTCGACGACATGGCGTCAAATCCACCGACCGCCAAGACGGATGACCTGTCGATGGTTTTCTCGCCTAAGAGCATGCGTCACACACTGCATTGGCAGCGGCATAAATTTATGCGGCACCTGATGGACAATATGCCGGAGATGGCCGTCTTTGGGCGCGGCGCCCAGCCGCTGGATGACAAGGCGCAGGCGTTAGACCCATTTCGCTACCATGTGGCGGTGGAAAACCATATCGGACAGCATCATTGGACGGAGAAACTGGCGGATGCGTTTCTCGGCCTGACCTTGCCGTTCTACAGCGGTTGCCCGAATGCCGTGGACTATTTTCCGGCCGAGAGTTTCATCCCGATCGACATATACGATCCTGTAGATGCCGTGCGGATTATTCGCCTGGCGATATCCGCCAATGAGTATGAGAAACGCCTCCCCGCCATCATGGAGGCGCGTCGACGGGTGCTCTACGAATACAATCTGTTCGCAGTGCTATCGCGAGAAATCGAAAGTCGTTATCGGGTGGACCAAACGGCTGGGGCTGGTGCCACGATTTACTCGCGACATGCGTTGCGACGTCGCAGTCTCGCGGTGCGTATGCGAGATGCCTACAGCAAGGCCAGGGTGAGGGTAATTCATCAGCTGCGCCGGCGCTGAGAAGCGCCGGGTCAAGGCGCGATTTTGCTTTGGTCTGTGCAGGGTCTGTCAGTCGCTGCTAAACAGTTGTGCCCGGTTCAGACGCTGGTAGATGCCATTGTGCGCCAGTAGTTCCTGGTGGGTGCCCTGCTCAACAATGCTGCCGTCCTGGAACACCAGGATGCGATCGGCCTTCTGCACGGTGGACAGGCGGTGGGCCACGATTAGCGTGGTGCGGTCCTTGCGCAGCGTTTCCAGCGCATCCTGCACGATGCGCTCCGACTGGGTGTCCAGCGCCGAGGTTGCCTCGTCGAGGATCAGCACCGGCGCGTTGGCCAGCAGGGCGCGGGCGATGGCCAGGCGCTGGCGCTGGCCGCCTGACAGGCGCACGCCGTTCTCGCCGATCAGGGTGTCGAAACCCTGCGGCATCTTCTCGATGAACTCCAGCGCACCCGCGCCCCTGGCGGCGTTGCGTATGGCCTCGCGATCGCTGGGCTTGCCGTAGGCGATGTTGTTGGCCACGCTGTCGTTGAACAGCAGCACGTCCTGGCTGACGAAGGCGATCTGTTCGCGCAGGTTGGCCAGCTGCCAGTCGCGCAGGTCCACCTCGTCCAGCAGCACGCGGCCGGCGTTCGCTTCATAGAGGCGCGGCAGCAGGTTGACGAAGGTGGTCTTGCCGCTGCCAGAGGCGCCCACCAGCGCGACGGTGGTGCACGGTTCGATGCTGATATCCAGCGGCCCCAGGGCATTCTTGACACTGTCGCCGTAGCGCACCTCGACCTGCTCGAAACGAATCCGGCCCTCGGCGCGGTCGACGCGATGGGTGCCGGTGTCGTGCTCGGGGACCTCGTCGATCAGGGCAAAGATGCTCTCGGCCGCGGCCAGGCCGCGCTGCAGCGGATCGTTCATCCGGGTCAGGCGCTTGATGGGCGAGAACAGCAGCCCCAGCGCGGTGAAGAAGGACACGAAGCCACCGACGGTGAGCTGGCTTTCCATGGCCTGGCCGGTGCCCAGGTAGATCACCGCGGCCATCATGGCGGCGCCGATGAGTTCCACGATGGGCACGCTGACGCTGGAGGCCACCTTGAACTTGAACATCTGCTGGCGCACCAGCCGCGACACGCCCTCGAAGCGGCGGTCTTCGTAATCGTGGCCGCCGAATATCTTCACCACCTTGTGGCCCCGGCTGGCCTCTTCCAGCACGTGGGTCATGTCGCCGAAGCTGCCTTGCAACTGACGGCTGATGCGGCGCATGCGGCGGCCGAGCACCACTGCGGTCATGGCGATCACCGGCGCGATCAGGAAGATCAGCAGGCTCAGCTTCCAGTCCAGCCAGAACACGTAGGCGAGCAGGGCGATGACCGTCACCGTGTCCTTGACCAGGGCGGTTAGTACCTCGGTGCTGGCCTGCATCACCTGGTTGACGTCGTACAGCAGCTTTGAGATCAAGTTGCCGGTGGCGCTGCGATCGTAGAATGCGGTGGGCAGGGTCATCAGCCGCTGGAACATGTCCTGGCGCAGGTCGTACACCACCTTGGTGCCTACGGCGGTGAAGGCCAGCGAACTGCCGACGCCGGTCAGGCCGCGCACCACGAACAGCGCGATCAGGCCCAACGGCGCCCAGGTCAGGTAGGTCGGGTCCTTGTCGACGAAGGTGCCGTCGAGCAGCGGCTTGAGCAGCGCCGGGATGCCGGCTTCGGACACGCCCAGCACGATCATAGCCGCGATACCCAGGCCGAACACCGTGGCGTAAGGCCGCACGTAGCGCAGCAACCGGCGGTACATCTGGGCGCTGGTGGCGTGCTCCGGCATGGGTTCAGAGCGCGCCGCTCACGGCGGCGACGATCTGGTCCTGGGTCGCCTCGTCCAGGTAGGGGTGCATTGGCAGGCTCATCACCTTGTCTTGCAGGCCGTGGGCGACGGTCAGCTCGCCGCTGATCCG
>Ga0272444_10002934_pt1 | contig 15592 bp, 12 predicted proteins | sample SSMForm13_FD_201033 | JGI IMG/M metagenome (GOLD analysis project Ga0272444, IMG submission 201033) | Marine sediment archaeal communities from Little Sippewissett salt marsh, Falmouth, MA, United States - SSM-Form-13 | ecosystem: Environmental > Aquatic > Marine > Wetlands > Sediment ...
GAATTCTCAAATGCCATGTTCTGGTGGATCTGAAACTCGAACAATTCAGTCATGAAAGCATCGGCCAGCTCAACACCTATGTAAGCTGGTACAGAAAGAATATGATGTCCGAGGGAGACAACCCGCCGGTAGGCATTCTGCTCTGCACACAAAGAGATCATGCACTTGTTGAATATGCTCTGGCTGGCATGGACAACGGGCTTTTCGTTTCCAAATACCAGCTTGAACTGCCAAAGAAAGAGGAAATGCAGAGGTTTATTGAAGAAAAATATCGAGAGACTTTGGATGAGCACAAAAGAAAAAGCTAAAGATTTGCCCCTCTATGCTCGAGGGAGCCAGGGAGCCCCGCTTTACGGGACAGGCAAGGCGGTGAATACAGAGCTTGGACACGGATGAACGCTTAAAATAGGGATCGAGAAACAAAATGAAAACGTTGGTACCGATTGAACTCATTGCAAGTAAGATTTATCTGATACGCGATATTAAGGTCATGTTAGATAAGGATCTCGCCGAACTCTATGGGGTGGAAACCAAGGTGTTAAAACAAGCGGTTCGAAGGAACATCGATAGATTTCCTTCTGATTTTATGTTTGAGCTGACAAAAGGTGAGAATCAGTCTTTAAGGTCACAAAATGTGACCTTAAAGAGAGGACAACATTCGAAATACCTACCTTTTGCCTTCACAGAGCATGGTGTATTAATGCTTTCCACTGTGTTAAATAGCGAGAGAGCTGTTCAGGTAAATATCCAGATCATGCGGACATTTACAAAACTGCGAGAGGCGCTTCTTGATAATAAAGACCTCAGAAAGGAGTTGGAAGAACTTAAGCAGTTAACTGAAGAACGGTTTAGAATTGTATTTGAAACTTTAGATCAATTGTTAACGATTGAAAGCAAACCGAAGAAAAAAATCGGATATACAGTAAAGGAAAAACAAAGGGCATACCGCAAAAAATCATGAGGGGTTAAGGCACGTTCTGCACGAACGTCCCGGAAGTCTCTTGGCCTGATTCTCTGCCAGGACAAAAAGCGGGTGCTGGCGGAGTATGCTCTGCGCGGCTTGGACAAACCCATCGGCATCTCCGAATACGAGCTGACCCGGGCCTTGCCGGACAACTTGAAATCCGCCCTGCCGACCATCGAGGAAATCGAGGCAGAGCTGTCCGCTGGTCTTCAAGATGAGAATGAGGGGGATGATAAAGATTGAATCAACATCGTCAACGAGGTTATAGACAAACGGTTAAGGCCGAAACTTATAATTTAAGGGGCGTCCCGGTAGTCTCAATGGCACCATCTGACAAACCCAAAAAGATTTACCCCGTTAAATTAACATGTTCTGTGTGTACATAACAGGCTGAGCTGTCCATGTTTTAGACGATTAATGATTTAATTCGTGACTGATATTTAACCGGGGGAATTGGGTATAAAGTAAAGGAGAGACAAAAGGCTTACGCCAGGAGAGGTTAGGGTAGGAGTTTTTAAGGGCAATTTCCGACTTCCGACCTCTGATCTCTGGTTCTTTAGGTTCCTGGCCCCTGATCCCAGAACTCTGACACCAATGCCCTAATATTTGGTTTTAACTTTAGCTCATTTTAGTTCACTTTAGACACTTTAAACACTTTTTAAAGGAGAAATTGCCATTCAGCCATAGTCTTAAAGATGCAGACATTGTGAATAAACTTATAAACTAATGATGTCCCCGAGATTATAACGTATTTAACTGGAGTCGGCTGAACAAATAGAAGTCCGTGTGGGTCGGTGGCTTATTAAAAATTTGTGTCCATTCGCGTTTATTCGCGGTTAAATAAAAATGAGCGACTACTACCAAAAAAAATACAAGGCGTACCACGAAAAAACATTTTCCATCGATCCAACATCGTTTTTAGCCCCTCTGGCCCAAAGGCTACCGGCTGAGGCGTTTGTCCTGGACGTGGGGTGTGGCAGCGGCCGGGACCTGCTCTGGATGAAAAAGCGGGGGTTTGATGTGATCGGATTTGAGCGGTCTCCGGGGCTTGCGGAACTTGCCAGGGAGAGTATCGGGTGTGAGGTTATTGAAGGGGATTTCGAGACATACGATTTTTCTTCAATTTTCGTTGACGGGATTATGCTCGTCGGTGCCCTGGTTCATGTGCCCCACGAAGGATTTTCAGAAGTTTTTCAAAACATCACATCGGCCATATCGGACAATGGAAGTGTTTTAATCACGTTAAAACAAGGTTCCGCTGACCGGACAGACCCGGATGGCAGAATTTTCTATCTGTGGGAGGACCCAAAGGTCCGGGAAGTGTTCGACATCCTGGGGTTCAAGGTGTGTGACTTTTCAACGTCTGTTTCCAAAACAGGGTCCGGGGAAATATGGATGAGTTATGTTTTAGATAAGAGTGGGTGAGGGATTGAATCAACATCGTCAACAACGTCTTGAAAGAATAAACGAGAGGCTAAAAAACAAAATTGTATGACCGACCTGCGTTTCAAAAAGGCGTTAGGCACGTTCAGCACGATGTTCCAGAAGTCACATAAAGGGATGAAAAATAGGCAAAAGTGGTCAACAACACCTTGATATCGTATAATAATTTATACTAATCAATGATCAAGGTTTGAACCCAATCATTAGAACTTGGAATAGAAACCGCGAATGGACACGAATAACCACGAATGGAGTTTTGAAAAGTTGGTTGGTTTCATCCGGCATGTACATGACGAACTGGCGGCACAGGCCGGACGGGCGGTGAATCTCAGCCTGACCTTACGTAACTGGCTAATTGGATGCTATATTGCCGAATATGAGCTGTACGGGTCGGACCGTGCGAGCTATGGGGATAGCCTACTCACCGAACTTGCAAAACGCCTAACGGATCTCAAGGTTAGCAACTGCAACCGTCGCCAGCTCTATCGCTATCTCCGCTTTTATCGCCTTTACCCTGAAATTGTGGGGACAATGTCCCCACAATTGAAAAACTTGTTACCTGCCGGAGGGCAAGCGGTTGAGAAAGTGGGGACAGCGTCCCCACAATTGCGAATCCCCCCGGAAAAACTCATCCACCGGCTTTCATACAGCCACCTGGAATTGATCGTTGATCTCGATGAGGACCTGAAGCGCACGTTCTACGAAATCGAGTGCATCCTGGGAAACTGGTCAGTCCGGGAGCTGAAACGACAGATAAACAGTCTTTACTACGAGCGCTCCGGGCTGTCGAAGGACAAGACTAAACTGGCGGCGCTGGCACAAGAAGGTGCGGAAACTGTTGAACCAAAACTGGCTATACGAGATCCTTATATCTTCGAATTCCTCGGACTGAAGCCCAAGGAAGTCATGAGTGAATCCCATCTGGAAGATCAGCTCCTGAACAAACTGCAGGAATTTCTGCTGGAACTGGGATACGGGTTCTGCTTTGAGGCGCGTCAGAAACGCATGCTTATCGGAGATACCCACAACTTCGTAGACCTTGTTTTCTATAACCGCATTCTCAAATGCCACGTACTGGTGGAACTGAAACTCGAGCAATTCAGCCATGAAAGCATCGGCCAGCTCAACACCTATGTAAGCTGGTACAAAAAGAACATGATGACCGAGGGAGACAACCCGCCGGTAGGCATTCTGCTTTGCACCCAAAGAGATCATGCACTTGTTGAGTATGCTCTGGCTGGCATGGACAACGGGCTTTTCGTTTCCAAATACCAGCTTGAACTGCCAAAGAAAGAGGAAATGCAGCGGTTTATTGAAGAAAAATATCGAGAAACTTTGGATGAGCACAAAAGAAAAAGCTAAAGATTTGCCCCTCTATGCTTGAGCGAGCCTGGGAGCCCCGCTTTACGGGACAGGCAAGGCGGTGAATAAAGAGATTGGACACGGATAAACGCTGATAATAGGGATTGAGAAACAAAATGAAAACGTTGGTACCGATTGAACTTATTGAGAGCAAAATTCACCCTATGGCTGAATAAACAACACTTCAGATTATGTTAAACGACTTAAAAAAAAGATTTGCGCTAATTGGAGTAATCATCATGAGATCTAACCCTTGGCGACATTCCATTAAACGACTTTTTAGTTGTGTTGTTTACCTTTCAGGAAAGCCGATGACACCACATCTCCAGCGTTATCAAGACCTTGCGGTAGACAAAACTACAGCTGCGGCCTTGACTGCCTTGGACCTGCGGTATCCTCGTCTTTTGCAACCTTAGGGTTTACCTGATACGGGGTATTAAGGTGATGCTGGACAGAGATTTAGCTGAACTTTACGGTGTAGAGACAAAACGTTTAAAGGAACAAGTTCGAAGAAATATCGAAAGATTCCCGGAAGATTTCATGTTTGAACTAACAAAAGATGAGTATCAGGCTTTAAGGTCGCAATTTGCGACCTTAAAGAGAGGACAACATTTGAAATACGCGCCTTTTGCTTTTACAGAGCATGGAGTATTAATGCTGTCTTCCGTATTAAATAGCGAAAGAGCTATACAGGTGAATATACAGATTGTTCGAACATTTACAAAACTCCGAGAGGCGCTTCTTGATAATAAAGACCTCAGAAAGGAGTTGGAGGAACTTAAACAGTTAACTGAAGAACGGTTTCAAATTGTATTTGAAACTTTAGATCAATTGTTAACGATTGAAAGCAAGCCTAAGAAAAAAATAGGGTACACGGTAAAGGAGAAGCAGAAAGCCTACGCCAAGAGAGTGATGAAATAAACACGCTGCCAGAAGGGCATGTTTCTTATTGTTTTGCGTCCTCTCAACGGAAAACAATAATATAAATAACCTCTGTGCCCTCTGAGCCTCGAGTGCAGTCCCGCTTTGCGGGACAAGCGGATGTGAGCAATGTCTGTTTCCAAAACCGGCAGCGATGATCTCTGGATGAGTTATGTTTTAGATAAGAAAGGATGAAAAAGATATTCAGGATTAACCCTGAACCTTTAACCCGGAACTCTGAACCTTGAGTATCGGAGCGAAGCGTAGATCTCTATATGAGTTATATTTTAAATGCGATATGGCATGAAGGAAGAACAAATTGAAAAGCTTTTGGAAAAATGGGGAGCAGAAAAAGAATTAAACCACAAGAAGTATCCTCTCCCTGTTTTAGTATCACTCGGTTACAGGATCGGGCAACAGTGGGCGAGCAATCAAAAAAGGGGGGATCTGCTTTCTCGATTTGAAGCGTTCTATACGGACTGGACAAATGATAATTGAAGCAGTCAAAGATACAAAATGCTGTATCAAGAATTAGACCCTGCTTCAGTTATGGCTGAAATGTCCGATATGTTAAACCAGGCACTTGTTGACCCCCATGTTGCCGCAGCCATGCTGGAGAACTTTCGCCTGTTTGAAAAGGGAATTGTCTGGGGCCTTATGTCGGCAATAAGGAACATAATTACAGAAACCAAGTCAACATAGTCAACTACGTCACCAAAAGATGTGATTTCATGGAAGATGAACACGAAGCCAAGGGTTATTTTTACCAAGGAAAACAAACATTAAAGCAGAAACTTATAATTTAAAGGGCGTACCGGAAGTCCCTATTCAAAGAATACGCCGATATTTTATTAGAAAAGGATGAATGGCGCAAAGCGTTTAATGTATATGACAATACGATATCTTCACTCTACGAAGCCTGTAAGCCGGAAATTTTGACTCGGCAACAGCAACCGCTGATTTTTGCATTCCAATACTTGCGCGGTGTCATTGACAGCATAATCGAACAAAAGGATATTGATGCAGTGAGTTTGAAGATCGCCGAACTTCTTGATGAAAGTCTGGTGGTCGATGACACTCAGAAATTTAATGCTAAAGAATACCAGACAGAATTCCAGATTGTCCAAAAGGGCAAAACCTGGGATCTCAGCAAGATCAACTTTGAGAAGCTAAAAGAAGAATTTAAGCGAGTTACCTATAAAAACATCGAAATTGCTGATTTGCGCGCATTCATTGAGTGTAAACTTGAGCAGATGATTCAGCAAAATGTGACGCGGATCGACTTTGCACAACGCCTGCAGGAAATTATCGACACCTATAATGCAGGGGGGTCGTCCACTGAGAACTATTTTAATGACCTGATGAACTTTGCAAAAGATATGAAGGCCGAAGACGAGCGACATGTTCGTGAAGGTTTGACAGAGGATGAACTGGAACTATTTGACTTATTAAAGAAAGACAAGATGACGCAGGAAGAGACCAAGAAGGTCAAACTTGCGGCCAAATCACTTTTACATCGCTTATTAGAAGAGCATCCAAGGGTATTGATTCAGGACTGGTATAAAGACTCCCAGAGCCAAAAGATCGTTCGATCTACCGTCGAAAAGGTTCTAGATGAAAATCTGCCCAAAAGCTACAATCGTGTTTTGTTCAAGAAAAAATGCGACAACGTCTTTGAGATGATATTTGACTACGCCAGCAAAGGGCAAAAGTGGGCTGCGTAATTAACGATAAAACACCCAGCAAAAGGGATATCGGAATAACCAAACAACTCAAATCTGCTGGCGAGACTCTTAACACAGGACTTTTAGATCAAATCATTTTCAGCATAGAGGGTATTGAAGATATCTATAAAATTACAATTGGTTAGCAACTATAATCAAGCCTTGAGCAATGAAAAACATATCTTTATTAAAAATTTAGGATTTGACTCGCCCCCCAGTTGTCCTGGGAAAGTTGAAGGGTAAGATTAATGATAATAATTCTATTAAGTTAATTAGACCGGGCCGATATGAGAATAGCAGACAGACTATTTACCCAAATTAGACCAAAAATTAGTTACGACGAAGATGCAACAAAATCTTTGTCTGCCTTTTTTAATAAGCCGGCAATTGTAGTTCTCGGTGACCCAGGGTCAGGTAAAACAACAAGCTTTTTAAATGCTGCTGAAACTGAGGGAAACGCCGTTTATGTGAGGATTCGAGATTTCTTAGCACTTGATGTAAAAAAGCGATGGAAAGACAAAACCTTATACCTTGATGGCCTTGATGAGCAAAGAGCTAAAACAGAAGACGGTAGCGCAGTGCTTGATCAAATTCGATGTCGGTTAGATGATCTTGGTTGCCCTCCATTCCGACTTTCATGCAGAGCCGATGATTGGTATGGATCTTCAGATGCAGAAAGCCTATCATTAGTTTCTTCAAATAATTCTGTAACAATTTTAATCCTTGAGCCTTTGAAAGAATCTGACATTATAACTATTGTAGGAGACACCCTCCCATCTCCCAAATCTTTCATTAAAGAAGCAAAATCAAATGGCATTTTTGAGCTTCTAACAAATCCCCAAACGCTTAAAATGATTTTTGAAGTAGTTTTGCACGAAGGGAAATTTCCTAACACGCGAACTGAACTGTTCCGGAAGACAGCCGGAATCCTTATAGCTGAGCACAATCCAGATCATGACCGAATATACGAAGGACAGTATAGCGATGAAAGAATTCTTGAAGCCGCTGGTTATCTCTGCGCTATTCAACTTTGCGGAGGAATTGAAGGTTTTGCTTTGTCGAAACAACAAGCCAATCGAAATTTTGTATTTGTTCCTGAACTAAACAATGACCGTAAAATAACTTCATTAGCTGTCCGTCGTCGGGTCTTTATCTCAAAAGGCTACGAGCGTGTCTTACCTGTCCATAGAACTATTTCTGAATTTTTCGCTGCATATTTTCTCGCCCAACATATCCGTGAAGGTTTTCCAATTGATCGTATAATTGCAATTATCACCGGCAATGATGGCGGAATTTTAACAGATCTGCGTGGCCTATATGCATGGTTGGCATGCTTATGCCAAGAATATATGGAAATTTTAATTCCTAAAGACCCATTTGGTGTATTATTATATGGAGATATAAAGCCTTTAAATTACACGATTAAAAAGTTGACTTTCAACAGTCTAATTGAACTTACCCATCGCAACCCTTGGTTTAGATCTGAAAATTACTCATCTCATCCATTTGGTGGACTTGCTGCTTCCAGTATGATTCCTATTTTTCGAAATGTTCTCCAAAACCAATCAGAGCATCCTGTGATTGTTGGATTTACTTTAAATGCAATCAGATACGGTAAACCTTTGCCTCAGCTATGTGATTTATTATTTAAGATCGTGCGCGACAACAAACGATTGGGGTATATCCGTTATGAAGTACTGAAGACTTGCCTGGATATTTGTCGTAGTAGAGAATCAGATCTTTTAGATCTTTTGAAAGATATTCATGAAGGAAAAATTAAAGATGACAAACACAACAATTTAAGAGGAAACCTCCTCAACAATCTATACCAAAACCATATAGGAGTTGATGAAATTATTAGTTATTTAGTAAAAGAGGACCCAAGCTTCATTGGCGAATACTTTCGGTTTATCGCCCATGAAATTATAGAAAAAACAGATCCACAGGATTTAATTTCACTCATAGATTACGCAATCAATTCAGATATCCATGAAAGAGATAGCTACCTCTGGCAACAATTTAAAGGACGCCTACTTCTTGAAACCTTAACCTATCATGGTGATAAAGTAGATGCTTCGAAGCTTTATAAATGGTTTGGAATAGCATTTGATAAACGAGGATTCACAAAAAAAATTCGAAAAGATGAATCAGAAGCAATTCACAAATGGATTGAAAATCGTCCAGATTTAATAAGAGATTTATTTAAATATTGGGTAAATATAACACCTCCTAAGAACCTCCGGAAAAAAGAATATTATTTTTGGAAGCGATTATTTGGTGTAGAACCACCGCAGGATTTTGCTCAGTGGTTACTTAAGTGGATAGATTCAAATTCCGATAACCCAGCCAATGACTTTCTTTTTATAACCTCCCTACAAATTCTTACCTTACGGAATCGGGAAGATGCCCCAAAAATTGAAGAATATATTTCATTTGTCCAAAAACATCAATATTTACGCAAATTACTGGATTCGAAGTTGTATTGCGAAATATCTGAATGGAGTATAGAATCGGCGTTACGCAATAAGAAAGACAAAGAAGAACAAGAAAGGAACAAAGCTGAAAATCTTCGATGGCTTATGGAAGATCTTGAAGAAATTGTTAACGGAAGCAATTTAAATAAAATTGTATTTTTAGCAAGAATATACTTCGGGCACTTTATAGATGTAAACCGAGATATTCCACCTTTAGACAGAATTGTTGAGTCGGCTAATCCGCTCGTTGCTAAAGCTGCATCTAAAGGATTTATAGCTATACTTCACAATGCGAAGATACAATCTCCAGAGGAAATAGGAAAATCCCATACACAATCGAAACAATATTACCTTGGATTTCCGATTCTATCTGGTATGGATTTGCTTGCTGAAAGATCAATCGATGAAATTTTAAGACTTCCTGATGAAACTTTGAAAGCTGCATTAGCCTACCATTTTGCCAATGACAATGAACCTGACCGTTTTTGGCTTAAAGAGCTTATTAAAAAACGGCCTGAACTTTCGTCAGATTCTTTGTTAGCATTTTGGCGACCACACCTTGTTAAAAAGTCGGATCATATACCAGGTCTATACCAACTTGCAAATGATGAATCTTTTGGGAACATCGCTCGCCTGAATGTTTTACCACTTTTAAACGAATTCCCAAACGCCAGGGAATATTCACTTAAAACATTACTTTATTCAGCTTTTCAATATTCAGAACATTCTGATCTTTTAGATTTATCAAATAAGGTGCTTTCCCAAAAAGGTTTGGTTAGAGGTGCAAATCGAGTCTACTGGTATGCAACAGGTTTTCTTTTAGACCCTGATACATTTTCCGATAAATTGATTCGCTATATTGGCAAATCAGAAGAAAAATTAGAGCTGTTAATAAACTTCATTAGCCAAGCAAGAGAAGAAGATAAAAAAAATGATATAAAATTAACTCCTAAACAAATATCAATTCTTATTAGAATGTCTGGATTAGTATTTAAACCTCGTGATAGTATTATTGAGGGATTTCCTTCAAGAAAACCGACAGATTATATTGGGACTTTAATAGATCAACTTAGCAACCACATTAACCTTGAAGTTACCGAGCTATTTTCTAAACTATGTAGTGACCAGTATTTAATTGAATGGCGAGAGAAACTAAAGAATGCCTTTGAAACTCATTTAAAGAATCGTCGAGAAGCAGAATTTCGTTATCCAATACCTTCTCAAATTATATTGACTCTTGCTCAAGGTTCCCCCGCCAACAATTCAGATTTACAGGCGCTGGTATACTCTCAGCTATGTGTAATCAGGGAGGAGCTACGTCATGGTTCTACGGATGGATATAAAATGTTCTGGAATGTTGATTCTTACTCCAGGCCAACCAATTATGCTCGGCCAGAAGACGATGGACGTGATCGCATATTAGAAAGACTTCGCCCAAATTTGCTAAAGAGTGGAATTCAAGCTGAACCTGAAGGTAGATATGCAGAACAAAAACGATCAGACATTAAGGTTTTATATTCACAGTACAATCTTCCTATAGAAATTAAGCGTCATTATCATAAAGAATTGTGGAACGCTCCAATTAATCAATTGAAAAAACTTTACATGAGAGACCCTGACGCAGGACAGCGCGGAATATATCTGGTTTTTTGGTATGGAACTGATTATAAAAAGCTACCACGCCCGCCAAGGGGAATTAGTATGCCTAAGACAGCAGAAGAATTAGAATCAGCTTTGGAGCAGTTAGTTCCTGAAAGAGACAAAGAATCGATAAGAGTCATAGTTTTTGATGTTTCACGACCGCTAAAATCACAGAAAATTGCAGCAAATATTGTATAGATTGACAAATGGTCAAATCCTTGACTTTGTTATTATTAACTTATATTATAACAAACAGCTCAAATGAATTTCCCCCGCCGCAAGCTGCAGGGGATCAAAGCTGATTTTATTCTATTCCCCCATTATTTACTTTTTCCAAGGAGAGGAAATAATGGTTTAACGCTGTAGCATGCTACAGTGAATTATCAAGTTAAAAATTTAAACACGGAGTATTATTATGGGTTATGTTTCGATTCTGCATGATCATAGAATTAACTCAAAAAACGTCGCATTTGAAATTAAAGTGGAAGATTATTTAGAAATCGCTAAAAATACAATAAGGCGAAATCCCTTTCAGAGAAGAAAGGTTAAAGCATCTGCGACAATTTATTCTCTCCTGAAAAAAGACTTAAAAAGGAGTTGCATAATACCGCCTATAGTCGTTGCGATAAGTAGTCCCAATGTTTCTGAATCATCGATAACAGATACATCAATCTCTGATGATATTCTTGAATTAATTAAAGAGAATGTCGACGCTTTTTTAATATTAGATGGTTTGCAAAGAACCCATACAATGATTGATCTAGAAAATGATCTCATAGCATCTGACGACCAAGATTTGTTGGAAACTTTTTATAAACATAAAATCAGATTAGAATTATATTTTGGAATTAATAAGTTAGGTATTCTTTATCGGATGCTTACTTTAAATACCGGCCAAACTCCGATGTCATTAAGACATCAAATAGAAATATTATATTCTGATTACCTAACGGACGGAATTGAAGGGGTAACTTTATTAAAGGAAGTTGATGATGCCAGGGCGACAAGGACAAATGAATATAACTTTAGGGATATTATAGAAGGTTTCAACTCATATCTTGAGAGAAATGAATTGCCTATTGATAAATTAAATCTTCTGGAGAACATCAAGGGATTAGAAAAATTAGCAAAAGAAAATGAAAGCGCCGATTTGTTTGTCTCATTTGTATTAACATTCCATAGCTTCATACAAAAGGTTAATGAAATTTCTGGCAGTTGGGTTCTTGATAGCGATGAGATTATTTTATCCGGACAACCTTTTGGTAAGACAATCGAAAGTATTTTTAAGAAGTCCCAAGTCTTAACAGGATTTGGAGCTGCTATTGGAAGATTAAAAGATGTTGATATCGTAGATGATATTGCAGATATCAAATCAAAAATAGACCATCTTGAAATTGAAGATGCAAACGACGCTTTCATAAATCTATTGGGTAAGTTGGATGAAATACGAAATACGGCAAAAAAAATCGGTAATGCCCAGAGGATGTTCTTTCAGTATTTTTTCAGAGAACTTTTTAATGAAGAGACCGATTCATATCCTTTTATCGATAAAGCTATAGACAATGCCTACCAAAAATATTTAAGCCAAGTAGCATAAATATGGCGCTAAAAATACGTACGAGTCCAACGGATCATATAACCTTTGATTCGGCTGCTTTTATCCCTGAAGAAAGCACATTTGTCCTTAGGTCAAGCCACGCCCCCAACATTTCAATTCAAATCGACTATACTCTTAAAGTAATATCAACATATCAAGGGGCCGACTATCATATTTATCTATTTAAAAACTCACTATATGCTGAAAATCACATCTACCAAGTATATGAAAGATTAATTGATGATAGAATTGGATGGATTTTCCCGATTCAAGCTCTAACATCAACATCCCACTCTTATGTTTCTAATGAACATTTTTTACAGTATGCCTATGTTGCATTTGAAAAATTATGCATGAAAGAAGACTGTATTCGAGCTAAGGTGCCAGATTTAAGAGAAGATCGAATGCTTGACATTTATGACTTTTATGATGATGACGATATAATATTGATTCTTTGCAAAGACAAAACTGGTAAGATAGACAAATTTAATATTAACAATTACTTACCATCTCTATTTAAATATGGATATTTTTTTATTGACACTGAAAAAACAGGAACATTCCGAAATCCATCAGAAAATGAGCACTACAATAATTTAGATGTCAGATTGAATGTTGAGAGCATTTCTCCATATCTCTATACAGAAAACTATATCTACAATTTATTCAAGCATTATCTTCCTTATGAAAATCATCATCTAGTTCATTTTTCGTTGCTTTATCAGATAATTGAGATTTTAATTGAAAAGATTTTTAGTTCCGAATTGAAAAAATATATAGAACGATTAAGTGATTTGAATGATAGCGATACAGTCAGATTTTTTGAAATCAAAGAAGACTTATTAGGTTTAGCTAAAGAACAGGAACGAATAAAAAAAATATTCAATGACTATCTTAGGCAGTCAATAAACTATGGAGATTTAAAAATTAGTTGTGACTCTTTTCTAGAAAAGGCTGGTGTTCTGCCTACAGATTCAATAACCAAATCTTTGTATAATGTCAGGAATATATTATTCCATGGATACCGGCGGGTTAATCAGAACATGATTTTAGATATCAAAACTATAAATGTTGAGTTTGAAAAAATTGTAGTTGATTTGCTTAACAATTACGATGAATAGGTTTTTAGGAGGAATCTACGTCCATTCGATTATAACTTTATCCCCTTTAAAATAGACTATGATGTTGAAAGTTTGATATTTGAAAGCTTTATGTGTGTAAAATTGTAATAAAACCAGAATGAATGAGGGCTTCCATTATGACAGGGCCCATATTTTCTTATCACCAAACAGATCCAGTAAGACTTTTATTATCATTTGAAAGGGGGATTTAAAAAGAGATGAAAGGTATTGAAAAGCAATATTTGCGAAACTGTATCAAAGCATTGTGTCATGCTCGTTTAGCTCTTTTACGTCTATCTTCTGAAGATGCAGTAGAAGTAATTCCTTATGGAAAAATAGACTCTCTTAGGCTTGATGCCGTTCCTGAAATAATCATATCAAAAACTCTCTGCCAAGAATTTGACCCACATCTTCCTCTTATTACGGAAGAGATTGGAAGCAGTAAAAAACTTAAAGGGAGTGAGGATCAACTCGTCTGTTTTTCTGATCCTATGGATCGATCTAAAGTCCTTCGAGACTTTCTTAAACGTCGCAAAGGCTTACTCGAGCAGATTTTTCAAGAACAAAGGATAATTCAAGAGTGGGAAGAAAAATGTGGAGGCGACATTGAACTCAGCGGACCCTATGGCAGTATCACTGGAATCAGGCACGGCCAAATACTTTTTTGTGTAATGATTAATTATATTACAGGTACTTTGTATATAGCCTCTAAAGGTTACGTTGGTTGCATACCTTTTGATGCAATATTTTCAGACCTTAGTCAGAAAGAATTTAAAAGAACTAAGGGCATTTTTGAAAATGTAAACCCATTGCAATTCGGAGCTATAGAACAAGATCTGACAAACATCGATACAAAATTTGTTGCTTATTGCAAGGGAAAAGAATATGAGGACAACCTTGTCGAGTCCCGAATATTGGGTCGTAAAGGTCTCGAAAGAATCCGACAAGAACATTTGGCCTATGATTTAGTCGGTGGACCTGCTAGGATCTTATACTTACAATCTCCTTCTCAAGTTGGCTTCATTTTAGCAAATGGTGAAAAAATCATTGAATGGATTGGATGGCTTGCATTTGTAAAATTTTCTCAAAAAGGCTTGTTCGCCTTCGAGCTTTCTTTTGATAGCTCATGGACTCGTGATGGTATTCTAATGGCTCCATCAAATGCTTATAGCGTTCTTGGAGAAGAAACAGGCATTGAACAAGGTCACAGGTACAAAATATTAGAAATCGCCCTTAATAAGCTAAAATATTTTCGTAATCCGAGTCAATATCGATCAACTATTGTTGTATGTCCGGCAGTTAATCAACGAATTATCACAGATATGGCTGCAGGACTTGGAACAGAGCTGAGATTTTCCCCTGTTATTTAATTCCTACCATTGAAAAGAATATGAGGCTATTAAATGAAACCAATATTCATTAGTCATATTAATGAAGAAGCACCTCTGGCATCAGCCTTGAAAGAGTGGCTCGAAAGTACTTTTCCAGGTATCTGCAATGTCTTTGTCAGTAGTGATCCAAGTGACTTGCCTGCAGGAACAAAATGGTTAGATCGCATTGATTCTGCTCTTCGAGATGCCGAAATATTGCTTGTTTTGTGTAGTCGAGCTTCGCTTCCACGCCCGTGGATTAATTTTGAGACTGGTTGCGCATGGATGAAAAAAATCTCTATTATTCCTATTTGCCATACTGGTATCACAGTGAGTACCCTACCAAGTCCACTTTCTGAGTTTCAGGCACTAAATTTGGAAAGCAATGAGTTTTCTAAACAACTCATTGAAAGCGTTGGAAGACAACTAGGCCTTTCGAAGGTCCCTAAGATAGATATCAGAGCTATGCGAAGATCTTTAGCGGCAGCACAGAAATCGATACAGAAGTCATTTTATTTTGAAAGCAGTTTAGAAGAAATAGTTGGCAGTGAAATTTATTTAGATGAGATATTGATGGATATCCTCAAAATGGTCGTTGATACCGCAAGAAGTGGCATTTTTGAATCTGAATTGAGGATGACATTAAAATTAAATGAGCCAAAACTTACTTATTATCTTGAAAAACTTGTAGAGGCTGGACTTATCATAGGTGACTTTGTGAAGGAAAGACCAAACGGTAAACCAGATGAATGGTTATATTGGGCAACAAAAGATGGGCGTCGCCATGTTTTCGATGTTGAGGTTGATTAACCAAAAATTACTTGTGGATTTCCGGTACGCCCCTAAAATAATACCTTGATCTTGCATCAAATAAATCTTGAAAAATAAAAAACCATTTGGGAATCTTATTATAGCAACGGTTTGCCCAAACCAAAACAGCTATAATAGGAGGTACCCAAATGGTTAAAAGACGAA
>Ga0272444_10002937_pt1 | contig 15583 bp, 11 predicted proteins | sample SSMForm13_FD_201033 | JGI IMG/M metagenome (GOLD analysis project Ga0272444, IMG submission 201033) | Marine sediment archaeal communities from Little Sippewissett salt marsh, Falmouth, MA, United States - SSM-Form-13 | ecosystem: Environmental > Aquatic > Marine > Wetlands > Sediment ...
GACAGGTCGATGAGCATCTCCGCCGCCACCGAGGCTGGACTGCGAGATGGAGAATCTTCCCAGGCTTGACTGGGCGGTACGGTTGCGGGGTTGGGGGCCTTGTCGGCGGGGGGCGATGGTGCGTTCAGCAGGCCGCCATCGGCTGCGGTGAGGTGCCCGACTACATAATCAGCCAGTATGTTCGCCGCCTGAAGGTACTTGTGGTTCGCGCTCACCTGCCAGGCGTGCATCAGAGCTCGCGCCATCCAGCCCTGGTCTGACAGCATGCCGACGTTTCGCAGGCCGTCGGGGCCTTCGCCGTCTCGGTAGTGGGCGAAGACGCCGTTGGCATCCCTCATGCTCGCGAGTAGTCCATCGAGGGCAGCCAGGGCTGTCTCGCGGGCGGTATCGTCGTCAAGTCGCTGCGAGTATGTCAGGTACGCGTAGATCATCGTGGCGTTAAGGTCGGTCAGGACGGTCTTGTCCACGAGTGGAGCGGGCCGGCGGTGACGGCTTGCCAGCAGTCTGGCGCGGGCGTCGGCGACGCGGCGGAGCACTTCGTCGGCCTGGATTCCCAGCAGTTCGGCGATTTGTTGGGGCGTTTGGGTCACGTGCAGGACGTTGCGGCCTGGGCGTTCGTGCATGTCGCCTGCCTGGTCCATGCCGTACCAGGCGATCACGACCCGGGCGGTTTCTGCATCCAGGGCGGTGCGGATTTCCTCGACGCTCCACGTGAAGTAGTCGCCGTCGTCGTCGAGGCCCACGTCGGCGTCCTGGCTGGCGTAGAAGCCTTCTGCCTTGCCCTTCGCCAGGTCGTTTCCGCCGAGGACGCGATCGACCCACTCGCGGATTTCCCCGGCGATTCGGGCGTAGTCCTTGTTTCCGGTCATCGCATAGGCGTCCGCGTACAGTCCAAGCAGCGCCGCGTTGTCGTAGGCCATTTTCTCGAAGTGCGGCACGTGCCATCGTTCATCGACGCTGTACCGGTGGAATCCCCCGCCGATCTGGTCGTAAACTCCGCCGCGGGCGAGGGCGTCGAGCGTATGGGTGAGAACGTCCAGACTGCGGTCGTCGCCGGACCATGCCCGGGCGAGCAGCAGGCGCAAGCCCTCTACGTTGAAAAACTTCGGAGCGTCGCCGAATCCGCCGTTCCGTTCGTCGTGCCCGGCGAGTATGCCGGCGTGGATTTCGCTGACGGTTTTCGGGTCGAGCTGCCCAGGCTGGCTGTAAGACTGCCGGCCGAGGCGCTCTACCTCGGTTTTCAGTGTTGCACCTGCGTTGACGATCTCGTCATGCTTTGTTCGCCAAGTGTTATCCAGATGGCTCAGAAGTTCCACCATGCCCATGCTTGCCTCGCGAGGCGGGCCTGCTCTCGGCGGGATGTACGTGCCCTTGAACAGCATGGTCCCATCGGGAGTCAGGATCACCGTCAGGGGCCAGCCCCCGCCGCGGGAATCCATCAGGGCGGGGCTTCGCTGGAAGTGTGCGTCGATTTCGGGCTGACGGTCCCGATCGATGCGGACGGCGATGAACTTTTCCGCTACCAGTGCCGCCACTTCGCGGTCCTCGTAGGTTTCGCGGTCCATGACATGGCACCAGTGGCACCATGTGGCGCCGATATCAAGCAGGATCAGCTTGTCTGTGGCACGGGCCCTGGCGAACGCCTCCGGGTTCCAGTCGAGCCAGTCGATGTGCCCGGTGGGGGCAGCCTCGGTGGTTGCCCCGCCGGCTTGAGTTGAGGTGGAGGTGTCTGCGTTTTTATGTTTCATTGGGATTCCCTTCCGGCTTGGCGAGGGCTTGTCGCCCCCCTGCCGCGATCAGCGGCAGGTGTCGGATGCTGCAATGTGCCGGGCGTCTCATGTAAACATTCTAGGTTTCTGCCCGTCGGGGCTGGCCGAGGTATTGACGATGGTGCCGGGTTGTCGTAGAAATGATCGTTTTCGCCAGACCCGTCAGGCGCGTGTGAAGCCCTGGCGGCACTTAGCAAGGAGACAAGGCAAATGGCGACCCAGCAAGAAATCCTAAACGCAACGAACGAATACATCATTCCCAATTACGGCCAGCGGATGCGTGCAATGGTCCGTGGCGAGGGCGCGCGTCTCTGGGACGCCGATGGTAACGAATACATCGACCTGTTCGCCGGTTTCGGCGGGGCGGGCGTTTGCGGGCACTGTCATCCCGTGATTGTCGAGGCGGTTCGCAAGCAGGCGGGGCTGCTGATGGCCCATGGCAACTTTTTCACAAACGAGCCCCAGGTCGAGCTTGCCCGCCGAATTACCGAACAGGCCTTCGGCGGAAAGGTGTTCTACTGTCACAGCGGCACGGAGGCCAATGAGGCTGCGCTCAAGCTCATGCGCCTGGCTGCCGGGCCGGGACGGTACAAGATCATCACCTTTGAGAACTGCTTCCACGGGCGATCCATGGGCGCTCTGAGCCTCACGCCGGGCAAGTACCAGACAGGTTTCGAGCCGATGCTGCCCGGAAGCGTGGTCGTGCCTTACAACAATCTTGCCGCCGTCGCCGATGCCATTGACGACGAGACCGCCGGCGTGCTGATTGAGCCCATTCAGGGCGAGGGCGGTATCAACGTTCCCAGCAAGGATTTCATGCAGGGTCTGCGAAAGCTCTGCACGGATAAGAACATTCTGCTGGCGTGCGACGAAGTCTGGACCGGTCCGGCGCGTACGGGCAAGTGGTTTGCTCACCAGCATTTCGACATTCAGCCTGACGTGATGACACTCGCCAAGGCAATCGGCGGCGGCATGCCGGTCGGTGCCTGCGTAGCGGCGCCAAAGTACGCTGATGTGCTGGGTCCGGGAACCCATGGATGCACGATGGGCGGCATGCCGGTATGTGCGGCTGCGGGCGCGGCCACGATGAAACTCATCGCTGATGAGAATCTCGTCGAGCGAGCGGCCCAGCGAGGCGAGAAGGTTGCCCAGGCGATTCGCGACGCGAACATTTCGTGCGTGAAGGAAGTTCGCGGTGCGGGATTCTTCATTGGCATTCAGGTAGACAAACCCGCCCGGGACGTGTTCGTAGCTGCCTTGGACGCCGGCTTGTTCATATGCCCAGCCCGCGAGCATGTCGTTCGCCTGGCCCCGCCGCTGACCATCGCAGACGACCTGCTGGAAAAGGGCGTGGGGATGGTTATCGATCTGCTGCGTCGATAGCGGGCCCATATTATAGAGGCTGGTATTTGTGTAGATTGGTCGCCGGGTTACAATGTATTCGACGGGAAGGGCGGTGTATGGCCTAAGCGTTCGGGACGGCAATGAAAGGAGCTAGCCATGGCGTACGACATCTACATGGAGATTCAGGGCATCAAGGGCGACAGCAGTGACCTGGCACACCGCGAATGGTGCGAGGTGTTGTCCTACAGTCACGAGGTGGCACAGGAAGAGGGTGCGCTCAATAGTCTGGGTTCTCACGTCGGCGGCAAGGCCTCCCACAAGGACTTCGTCATCGTTAAGAGGCTCGACAAGGCTTCTCCCACGATGTTTCTGTACTGCTGCACCGGCAGGCATATCCAGAAGGTCAAAATAGAGGTGTGTCGGGCCATGGGGGCGCCGGTCCCCTTCATGAAGTACACGCTCAAGGATGTCGTTGTTTCTTCATTCAAGCCGGAGGGCTCGCACAGTTCCGAGGACATGCTGCCGGAAGAGACGATCTCGCTGCGCTACACGCAGATCGAGTTGGAGTACATTCCAACCGATCCCACCGACGGCGGGAGGAAGGGCGGCTCCGTGCAGTGCTCGTATGACCTGCGAAATGACATGGAGTACTAACAGCCCGTTGCCAGGTGCCGATTTTGCCCATATCGGTCGGCGGGATCGAGGTGACGTTGAACTGCCGGGTTGGATGCACTAACATAGCAGCATGATGGAACGGTTTTACATGGACAACTCGGCCACGAGCTTTCCCAAGCCCGAGGCCGTGACGGAAGCTATGGTGGACTTCGCCTCCTCCTGCGGTGCATCCGCCGGGCGCGGGGCCTACGCCGAGGCCAAGGCGTGCGAGCAGATCCTATGGAACTGCCGCCAGCGGGTCGCCGAGCTTATAAATGCTGAATCGCCCGAGCGGATCATCTTTACGCTCAACTGTTCGGAGGCCCTGGTGATCGCCATTCGAGGCCTGCTGAACACCGCGCCTGCCGGCACACACGCCATCGCTACTGCCTTGGAGCACAATTCGGTTTTGCGCCCCTACAACGCTCTGGCTGAGCAGATGGGTTTGGTGCCCGAGTTTGTCCCCTGCGACCCGGATACGGGATTGGTGGACCCAGACGACATCGTCAGGGCGATTCGTCCGACGACCAGGCTTATCTCATGCGTGCACGTTTCCAACGTTACAGGAACGCTCCAGCCGATCGAGGCCGTGGCGGCCGGGGCGAGAAACGCCGGCATTCCATGCCTGATTGACGCCGCCCAGTCCATAGGTCACGTTCCGATAGACGTCCAGTCCCTCGGCGCTGATTTCGTCGCGTTTCCCGGACATAAGGGCCTGCTGGGGCCGCTGGGAACGGGCGTGCTGTACATTCGTCCCGGCATGGAAGATAAGCTGCCGACAATGAAGGAGGGCGGCACGGGCACCATAAGCGAGCAGGCCGTCCAGCCCGCGACCATGCCCGACAAGTACGAGATCGGCTCGCACAACGCCATCGGCCTGGCCGGTCTGGCAGCCGGCGTCGAGTGGGTGCTGCGACGCGGCCCGGAGAGCCTGCGATTCCACGACGAGAAACTCTGCCGCCTGTTCATGCAGCTTACCGACGGCGCCGAGCACCTGAGCGTTTACGGCCCGCGCGATGTGGCGCACCGCAGCGGCGTCTTCAGCGTCAATGTCGACGGCTTTGACAGCCCCAGAGCACTTGCCGACGTGTTGGAGGCGGACTTCGGCCTGCTGGCCAGGCCGGGCGTTCACTGCGCCCCCCTGGCCCACAAGACCATCGGCACCCACCCGACCGGGACATGCCGCCTGAGCTTCGGCGCCTTCACCACCGAAGCCCAAGTTCGCCACGCCGCCAAGGCTCTCCAGACCGTGGCCCAGCGAGCGGGAACGATCGCCTCCAAGGGATAACAGACTCCATCTGTGGCACAACCAAAACGTCATAACCTGCTCCAAGCCGCCCGGCAGTTGCCGATGTTCTCGGCCCTGGACGACCAGGCCGTTGAACTGGTGCTCGACCGCTGTCACACTATCCGACGACAGGCCGGGACGATCATCTTCGCCTCGGACGAGCCTGCGGCGCGGTTCTTCCTCATCCTTTCCGGGCGGGTAAAGCTATACAAACTCTCGCCACGCGGCGACCAGCAGATACTCCACATGTACGGCCCTGGCAAGGCGTTTGCCGAGGCGGCAGTGCTGTCCGGGGCGGCTTACCCGGCCAGCGCTGAGGTCGTCGAGGATGCACATCTGCTGGTGGTGGGGCGGAAGGACATCCGCCTGGCGATCGAAGAAAATCTCGACCTGGCGATGGGGATGCTGGCCGGCATGTCTTCAAAGCTGCGGGAGTTCAACCAGCTCATCGAGGACCTCTCACTGAAGGATGTCCCCAGCCGTTTGGCAGGAGCCTTGCTTCGCCATGCCGCCCAGGCCGGCAGCGATACCTTCGACCTGCCCCAGACCAAACGCGAACTCGCCGGTCAGATCGGCACCATCCCCGAAACCCTGAGCCGAGCCCTGGCCAAACTAAAATCCGCCGGCCTGATCGCCGTCCGTGGCAAAACCATAGAAATCCGAAATCGCCCTGCGCTAACCGAGGTGGCCAGGTAGTGCTTCCATCCCGGCTTGGTGTGACAGGGGCTTGCCATCCAGGGGGCCATTAGGGTTGTTCGTGATCGACAAGCTGTAATTCCCATTGCACTGCCGGGCGGTGCTGGTATAGATTGGCCTCCGCATACTCTGATCAGTCGTGGCTCGCACGGGGCGAGGCACGCATGTTTGAGCGACAGGAACGGCGATGAACATTCTGGGCATTTCCGCATATTATCACGACAGTGCCGCGGTGCTTATCCGCGACGGCGTGCCTATCGCGGCCGCCCAGGAGGAGCGTTTTACTCGCGTCAAGCACGACAGCAGTTTCCCCTCCCACGCGGTGGATTACTGCCTTTCCGTCGGCGGCATCGACGCGAGCGAACTGGACCACGTTGTTTTTTACGACAAGCCTTTGCGAAAGTTTGACCGCCTGCTGGAGACGTACCTGAGCTACGCCCCGCGAGGGTTCAGGCAGTTTCTGATGGCCATGCCGTTATGGCTGAAGCAGAAGCTTCACCTGCCTCGCGAGATGGACAAGGGCCTGGGTGGAAAGTACACGGGTCGATACGTATTTCCCGAGCATCACGAATCCCACGCCGCCAGCGCGTTTTTTCCGTCGCCTTTCGAGGAGGCGGCGATTCTCACCATGGACGGTGTCGGCGAATGGGCGACCGCCTGCATCGGTACCGGGCGGGGCAATCACATCGAGCTGACGCACGAGCTGCGCTATCCCCACTCGCCGGGGCTGTTGTACTCGGCGTTTACGTACTTTACAGGTTTCCGCGTGAACTCGGGCGAGTACAAGCTGATGGGGCTGGCACCGTATGGCGACCCGAAGTACGTGGACCTGATTCTCGACAAGGTCATCGATCTCAAGGAAGACGGCTCGTTCCGCATGGACATGTCGTACTTCGCCTACTGTCACGCGATGGTGATGACAAGTAGGAAGTTCGACAAGCTGTTTGGCGGGCCTCGCCGCACGCCTGAGGGGCCGATCACTCAGCGAGAGATGGACATTGCAGCCTCGATCCAGAAGGTCGCCGAGGAGATCATGCTCCGCATGGCTCGGTTTACTCATGCCCAGACGGGTATGAGCAACCTGTGCCTTGCCGGCGGGGTGGCGCTTAACTGCGTGGGCAACGGGCGGGTCGTTCGCGAGGGGCCTTTCGACAACATTTGGATTCAGCCAGCCGCCGGCGACGCCGGCGGGGCGCTTGGGGCGGGGTTGTTCGTATGGCATCAGCTTTTGGGCAATGATCGCCAGGTGACCCCGGGCGACAGCCAATCCGGCTCGCTGCTGGGTCCGTCGTTCGCGGACGAGGAGATACGCGAGTTTCTCGATTCGGTCGGGGCGAAGTATGAAACCATCGACGACGAGCAAGCGCTGGTCGAGTGCGTCTCGGGCCACCTCGAGGCCGAGCGGATCGTCGGCTGGTTCCAGGGCCGTATGGAGTTTGGCCCGCGCGCCCTGGGCAGCAGGAGCATCATCGGCGACCCTCGCAGCGAGCAGATGCAATCGACGATGAACCTGAAGATCAAGTTTCGCGAGTCGTTCAGGCCGTTCGCGCCGAGCGTCCTGGCCGAGCACGCCAGCGAGTATTTCCAGATGGCCCCCGCCCCGGACAGCCCCTACATGCTGCTGGTTGCGCCGCTGGCTGAGGACAAACGCCTGCCGACCAACGGCGATTCCGCGAGCCTCAAGGGCCTCGATCGCCTGAAGGTCAAGCGAAGCACTGTCCCGGGGATTACCCACGTGGATTACTCAGCCCGGGTGCAGACCGTCGATCCCGTGCGACATGGGCGATACTATCGCCTGCTGGAGCAGTTCCAGCGGCGGACGGGCTGTCCGCTGATAATCAACACGAGCTTCAACGTTCGCGGCGAGCCGATCGTATGCACACCGGCGGATGCGTATCAGTGTTTCATGGCGACCAATATGGATGTACTCGTGCTGGAGCGGCAGGTACTTCGCAAGAGCGATCAGCCAGACGCCGAGCCCCACAAGGTAGATGAGTACATGTCCAGGTTCGAATTGGATTGAGGAATAGCGGCGATGGCGCTTGTAGAAATGAATTGGCATCCCGATCACAGGCAGTGCCGCCAGTTTGGCTGGGGCGCGCTGGTGATGCTCCCGCTGATCTCGCTGGTGCTGTATTGGACAGGTCGGCTTCCGCAGGGCTGGGCGTTCGTCCCGGCCGGCACCGGCGTGGTGATCTTCACGCTCAGCCGGATATCCGATTCGCTGGTCAGGCCGGTTTACGTCGGGCTCACGCTACTGGGCCTGCCCCTTGGATATGTGATGAGCTATGTGATTCTCGCGATCTTTTATTTCGGCCTTCTGACGCCGCTGGCACTGGTGTTCAAGATCATCGGCAGGGATGCCATGTGTCGCCGGCTTGACAAGGCCGCGAAAACCTATTGGGTGCCGCACCGCCAGCCGGAGAGTATGCGGCAGTACTTCAATCAGTTCTAAGCGGACCACGCTTTCGCGATATGGGAGAAGAAAATGGGTAACCCCGACCCGACGGCATCGCCGAACGATTTCGTCACGGAGAGCCGGGAAGACCGCCACGGCCTGCTCAGCGAGTTCTGGCAGTGGCTCAAGCATAACAAGAAGTGGTGGCTGCTGCCGATCCTGGTGGCGCTCGCCCTGCTGGGCGCGGTTGTCCTGCTCGGCGGCTCCGGACTCATGCCATTCATCTATCCCGTTTAGCGACACGGCGGTCCCTGCGAAATGACATCCCAAGCCAACGAAAGAATCAGGCAGTGGATCATCACCCTGGCCGTACTGGGCGGCAACCTGACAGGGTGGCTGATTACGACAAACGTCCCGCGACTCGTCGCCCACCGGCGAGAGGTCCTGCTCGGGCGATATGCGGTCGGGCACCTCACTGTGCTGCTTATCGTGCTGCCCATAAGCGTGCTGGGACTGATCCTCACCTGGACCAGGCGGGAGAACCGACCCAAACGCGGCAAGCAGTTCCTGGCGATGACGATATCCGTGCTGCTGGCTGCGTTCGTGCTCGATCTGGGCCTGCGCCTGGTTACGCGGGGGGGGTACGTCCCGGATGGTGAAATATTCCACCGCGAGCCGAACACGTCGTTTGCCGGCGTGACGCATGACGTGCCGCTGACGCAGTACGGCTATCCCAATCAGCGCGGCGGGTATCCGGATATTGCTTACACACTGACGGTGGATGGGCGAGGGTTCCGCAACGGCCAGACCGTCAGCGAGTGCGACGTGCTGACGCTGGGCGATTCGTTCACCGAGGGCTCGGAACTGTCCGACGACCAGACCTACCCGGCCTTGCTGGCCAGGCAAACGGGAAAGGTCGTCTGCAACCTCGGCATGGCCGGGGCTGCGCCGCGGGAGTACCTCGCGACGCTCAAGGCCTTCGGCCTGGCCCTGAAGCCCAAGGTCGCCGTGGTGATGATCTACGAGGGCAACGACTTCCAGCCGAGCGCCGCCAAACGCGAGACGACATGGTGGGACGAGGTCGAACGATATCGCAAGAACTCGCCGCTGGCAAGCGTACTCAAGAGGAGCATGATCCGCACCTTCGGACCCATAGGCCGGCGGCGAATGACCAAGGCGCCCGAGGGGCATCCGTTCTGGCCCGTCGTCTGGATGCCGGTTGCCGTCCCGGCCGGGAAGCAGGCCAACTACTACGCCTTCAAGCTCAAGCGCCTGCAGGGGCATTGGCGGACCGCGAAGTTCCAGAAGTCCGCCGCCTATCTCGCGACCATCGAGGCGATCGGCGAGATCAACACCCTCTGCCGCGAAAACGGCATCCGCCTGATCGTGCTGTATGCGCCGGACAAACCGCACGTGGTCCTGCCGTGTGCTCGCGAGCGACTCCAGGCCAGGCAAGTCCGCGCGTTCATGGCCTACCGGGAAAAGCGACTCCCGCCGGCAGAGGAGTTCCTCTCCGAAATGCTCAAACGCCTCGATACCCGCCAGGCTGCGCTGGCAGAGTTCTGCCGGGCTGAGTCGATTGAGTTTGCCGGCCTGACCAGGCCGCTCCAGGAACGGATGCAGGCCGGGGAGCAGGTGTACTTCACCTACGATCAACACTGGACCCCCATCGGCGCCCGGGTTGCTGCCGACACCGTAGCCAAGTTGTTCGACACCAAAGGCAGTGACAGCTCAGGGGCAGGCGATCTCTCAGGGCAATAGCATCTGAACTGATATGCCAGAATACTTTGCGTTCTCGCCAAGTGGGTTCATGTGCCCTCAAAAGCCAAAGGCCATATCCATGGATACGGGGCTAATTGAAAATTCCATCTTGAATTAGCCCCCAATGGCCGGCAGGCTCGCAACGATCTCCTGCTGCAGCCATGGGATGAGATTGATCGGGAATCTTGGGTGCGGCGAATCGGCAGTTGCGCTCGCCACAAGCCCGTCCCCTGCGCATTTGCGGATCGCGGGCCGATGGGATACACTTGCCGCCGCCAAGCCGATGCGCCGCAGGATGGCGATGCCTGGTCTGGCTGCGAGCCCGGTTTTGCGCGGGATGAATTTCTTGTTTACATTTGGAGCACAACGATGATGCCACACACCGTATCACTTACATTGCAGTGGATGCTTCCGGCCATCTCTTTCGCCATCTGCCTGATGTGCTTTTTCGCGTCGTCGGCATCGGCCGGGGCGTTGCCCGTTCCTGAGCGGGGCTTCGTGAGTTCCGAACCTGCCGAGACCTGGGAACAGGGCTTGATCAGCGGCAACGGGACGATTGGCGCCAATGTGTTCGCCAGACCATTGGATGAGACGATCGTGTTCACCCATGAAAGACTGTTCCTGCCGATGGGCGAGCCGACGGTTCCGCCCGACACAGCCTCGCGCCTGGGCGATATCCGTAAGCTGGTCGACCAGGGCAAGTACAAGGAAGCAACCCAGTTGGCGTTTGATCTTTCCGGCCAGGAAAGCTTCATGTACCCCGACCCGTTCGTCCCGGCCTTTGATTTGCGTATCAAGATGTCGGCTGAAGGGGAGGTCGCCGACTACATGCGGTCCGTGGATTTCCAGACGGGCGAGGCGACTGTGCATTGGGCTGACAGCCGGGGTACGTTCGAGCGAAAGCTGTTTGTCTCGCGGGCGGACAAGGTGGCTGTGATGCGGATTAAAGGCCCCACGCCCGGATCGGTGAACTGTCGCCTGGAACTCACCCCGCGTCAACTCAGCGACAAGCTGGAGAGCAAACAGGTCAAGCAATCCAACGAACAGTTCGAGCGGCTCATCAAGGACGCCAAGGCTACGGCTGCGGGGTCCACGCTGGCGTTCACCAACGGTTTTACCAAGGCTTACACCGGCAGCATACAATCGCTGGAAGGCGTCGGGCGGGTCGCGGCGACCGGCGGGAAGGTTTCCGCCGACGGGTCCGCATTGGTCGTCACCGGGGCTGACGAGGTGCTGGTGCTTGTGGATATCAGGCTTCTTCGCGAGGCAGACAAACCAGGCCTGGCTGCAACGGCCGACGCCTTGGGCAAGGTCCAGACCGACTACAAGCAACTGCTCGCCCGCCACAGTCGCATTCACGGCGAGATGTTCAACCGGATGCGCCTGGACATTGGCGGCGGGGCCGACCACAAACTCACCACCGAGCAACTCATCGAAAAATCCACCGATGAGGACTTATGCGAGGCCCTGATCGAGAAGGAGTTCGACGCCGGCAGGTACAATATCATTTCCTGCACCGGCGAGCTTCCCCCGGTATTGCAGGGCGTTTGGGCGGGTACCTACGTGCCTGCATGGGCGAGCGACTTCACGCATAACGGCAACGTGCCGTCGGCCATCGCGAGTATGATGATGGGCAACACGCCCGAGCTCATGCTGGCGTACACGTCGTACATCCAGTCGATCGTCCCCGGCCTGAAGATCAACGCCCGGAATATGTTCGGCGCTCGCGGTGTGGTCCTGCCAAGCCGCACGACGACGCAGGGGTACAACAACGCGCTGGCGCCGAACTTCGCCGGCGGGTTCTGGGTAGGCGGCGCGCCGTGGGCGGCACACTTCTTCTACGATTACTACCTGTACACAGGCGACTGCGAGTTCCTGAAAGATCACGCCCTGCCGTTCATGGAGCAGGTGGGGCTGTTCTTCGAGGACTACCTCTACGAGGGCCCCGACGGCAAGTACATCTTCAACCCGACGACCTCACCGGAGAACACGCCGGGCAACACCAAAAGCCAGGGCACCTTCAACGCCACCATGGACGTCGCAGCCGCCAGGGAACTGCTCAACAACCTCATCGCCGCCTCGCGGGAACTGGGCGTCAACGAGGACAAGATTCCCCACTGGCGCAAGATGCTCACCAGGATGCCCGCGTACATGATCAGCAAGGAAGGCGTCGCCAAGGAATGGCTGACCGACAAGCTCGATGACAATCTAGGCCATCGCCACTCATCGCAGCTTTACGCCCTCTATGACGGCATGGGGGAAGATATCGCGAGCGATCCCAAAATCCAGGCCGCGTTCCGGCGCATCATCGAGATCAAGCTCGATCAGCACTGGAAGACATCAAAGTCCGGGTTCATGTCCTTCGGCGTGGTCCAGCTCGGACAGGCCGCTACCAGCCTCGGCGAGGGCGAACTGGCCTACCGATGCCTTGTCAACCTGGTCAACCGATACTGGTTGGGCAACCTGGCGTCGATGCACAATACGCGCTCGCTGTTCAACATGGACATCAGCGGCGGCATGCCGTCGGTGATCATCAAGATGCTCGTCGCGTCGGCTCCTGGTGAAGTGCAACTGCTGCCCGCCCTGCCGGCCGAGTGGAAGTCGGGAACCATCGAAGGCCCCGCCTGCCGCGGTCAGATCAAGATCGAAAGCCTCAAGTGGACCCCCGGCCGGGTCCAGGTAAAGCTGGAATCCGCCAAGGCCCAGACCATCACGCTGAAACTCCCCTCAGCCATCAAGACCATCACCGCCACCGAAGGCGAAGTCAGGATAGACCCCGCCGCCCAGGACGCCGCCCGCAAAGTATCCCTCCCCGCGGGTAAAACCGTTGCGCTGGATATAGTGCTGGAATAAGCTCGGGCTTGCGGTCGGCCTATTTGCCGTCGCGCTTGGCGGTGGGTCGGGGCGTCCACTCGGACGACTCCGTTCGGGCGGTCTTGAGATAGGCTTCGATTTTCGCAACCACTGCCGGGTTTTTCCCGGCGACGTTGGACTTTTCGCCTGGGTCGGCGAGAAGGTCGTAAAGTTCCAGCGGCTTGCCCGGCGCCGGGCGGATCGCCTTCCAGTTTCGCCATCGTACGGCTTGCTGGTAGCCTCGCTCGAAAAACTCCCAGTACAGGAAGCGGTCCGGCAGGGCGGTTTCCTTACCGAGAAGAACTGGCAGGACGTTGATGCCGTCGATGTCTGCCGGCGCCTTGGCGCCCGCCAGTGCGGCGGCGGTTGGCAGGAAGTCGGCGAAGTACCACACCGCGTTGGTATTGGTCACGCCGGCGGGGACTTTGCCGGGCCAGCGGACGATCATCGGCGTGCGGATGCCGCCTTCGTACATGTCGCGCTTGCGGCCGCGGAGCGGACCGGAACTGTCGAAGCGGCCCTCCCAACGGTTCGCCGCCCCATTGTCGGAGCAGAAGAACACCACCGTTTGTTCGTCGAGGCCAAGTTCTTTCAGCAGGGCCATGATTTTGCCAACGTCGCCGTCCATCCTCGTGACCATCGCGGCGTGGACCTTCTCGTTACGTTTCCAGGGCCGGTCGGTGTAGGGGGCCGTTGAGGGAATCTCGTATTTGGCGTGCGGGATCGTGTAGGGCAGATACAGGAAGAACGGTTCGCCCTTGTGGCTGCGGATGAACTCCAGGGCGAAGGCGGTGAACATGTCATGCGAGTATTCGGTCTTCTTGCCGCCGACGTTGCCTGCCAGCTGGGTTTTGGTCTGGTTGCGCCACAGATAGGGTGGATAGTAGCTATGCGCATTTCGCTGGTTGAGATAGCCCAGCCACTCATCGAAGCCCTGCCTGTTGGGCACGCCCGTGGTGTTCGGCTCGCCCAGGCCCCACTTGCCGGTGATTCCCGTCGCGAAGCCGGCGGCCTTGAGTACCTCGGCGACGGTGACGTCGCTAGCTCGTAGCGGCACCCGGCCGCTCTTGCCGGCATTGCCGCGAACCGTTGTGTGCCCTGTGTGCAGGCCCGTCATCAGCACGCTGCGCGACGGAGCGCACACGGTCGATCCGGCGTAGCATTGCGTAAACCTCGTGCCCCCGGTCGCCATGCGATCGATGTGGGGCGTGCGGATTACTTTTTGCCCGTAACAGCCCAAGTCGCCGTAACCCAAGTCGTCGGCCATGATGAAGATAATGTTTGGCTTATCGGCGGGGCTCGGCCCGGGCGCGGCCGACAGCGCCTGGCCTCCCAGAACGGTCGCGGCGCCGAGGGCCTTGAGGAAGCGACGTCTGGTAATCTGGTTCTCAGTCATATTGTCACGTCCTGGGCACCCCAGAATGCCCGGGGACCTTTTACACGGCCTCGATGCAGGATGGGGGTTTGGGGGCGATGTTGTAGGTTACGCTTACTACGCCGGGGATCTCGGTTGTGATTCGGTCGGCGATCTTGCGCAGCAGGGCAAATGGCAGGTCGGTCGGCGTGGCGGTTACCGCGTCGGTGCTGTCCCAGCAGCGGACCTCGATCTGATAGCCGTAGTCCCGCTTCCCATCTCGCATGCCGGTGACCTTGTCCTCGTGGAGGATGGCCATGTACTGGAACGCGCCGCTGTCGCACAGTTCGGCTTCGACGATCACGGTCGCGGCGCGGACCAGGGCGACCCGGTCGGGGGTGACCTCGCCGATTATCCGTGTCGCCAGGGCCGGGCCGGGGAACGGCGGGCGGGTGAACATTTCTTCGGGCAGGCCCAGGGCCTTTCCGACGACGCGGACGGCGGGTTTGCGAAGCTGGATGACCGGCTCGACGACCTTGTATCCGTAGGCCGCCTGCGTGTCGATACCAAGTTGGGCCAGGATGTTGTGCTGCCGCTTGATGCCGGCCATGGTCTCCTCGACGTCGGTGAAGATCGTGCCCTGCAGCAGGATGCCGGCCCCGCAGTCGCGGACGAGTTCGCCGAAGACGTCCTTGTAGAAGACCTGCGTGATGCCCTTGTCTCGCTTCTGCTCGGGGTCGGTAACGCCGGCCAGGGCGGCGAAGAACTTGTCCTTGGCGTCGATGACTTCGACCGTTACGCCCAGAGATTTGAAGACCTCGACGATGTGCTGGGCCTCGCCTTCGCGCATCAGGCCGTTCTCTATGAAATACGTCTTGAGCTTGTCGCCAAGAGCCCGATGGCCTATCAGCGTCACTACGGAGGAGTCCACGCCGCCGGACAATGCGTTGACCGCGAAGCCGTCCCCGACCGCATCGCGAATCGCCTTCACCTGGTCTTCAATGAACGTCTCGGCGTTGAGGGCATCAAGTTTGATTTCCTGGGTATCCATGCTCTAAGCTCCTTGTTGATATACGCGCGGCTGGCCGCGCTGAATCTCGTGTTCGTTGGGTCTGTCCGTTTGGCCGATGCGATTACCGCACGCTGACGCCTTGTCCGCGGAGATAATCCTTCAACTCGGGGATTCCGATCGTGTTGAAGTGGAACACCGACGCCGCCAGCAGCACCGTGGCGCCGGCTTGGACAGCCTCGTAGAAATGTTCCAGCGTCCCCGCGCCGCCTGAAGCGACGATGGTTGCGGAGGTCGCTTCCTTCATGGCCCGGATTACCGGCAGGTCGTAGCCGGTCTTTGCCCCATCGCCTGCCTTGCTGGTCGGCAGGATCACCTTCACGCCGAAGCCATCCACCTTCTTGGCCCACTCGACCGCGTCGGCGCCGGTCGCGGTCCTGCCGCCGTCGATGTAGAC
>Ga0272444_10002939_pt1 | contig 15579 bp, 9 predicted proteins | sample SSMForm13_FD_201033 | JGI IMG/M metagenome (GOLD analysis project Ga0272444, IMG submission 201033) | Marine sediment archaeal communities from Little Sippewissett salt marsh, Falmouth, MA, United States - SSM-Form-13 | ecosystem: Environmental > Aquatic > Marine > Wetlands > Sediment ...
GCCAGAACCCCGCCTCGCCCAGCGCGTGGCCCGCGGTCGCCATCTCGTGCAGGTGCCCGTCCAGGCGGCCCGCGGGATCAGCAATGCGGGCGAACCGGCAGCCGCGACCGAGTAGCCGGCCGAGGCCCGCCTCGTCGCCGCCCACGAAAATGGCGTAGGCCTCGCGAACCAGGCCGCGGACCTTCGACGTGTCCTCCCAGTACGGCGTTCCCGGCGGGTAGAGGTGGGCGATCCGGGCCTCGCGCGGCCACCAGGGGGCACGCGGCGATCCCACGCGTGCCAGGCCGCAATCCGACCGGGCATAGTCCAGCACCCAGAGCTTGTGGACGATCCGGCCCGTCAGGCCCCGGGGCGGCTGCTGGAGATAGTGCGCCGAGACGACGCGCGGCATGACGCTTCCGCGCGGCGCGGTCCAGGAATAGCCGATCCAGCTCTGCTCCATGCCGCGTCCGCCTCCTGACATCAGGGGGAACCACGCACTGCGGATCCCTCGGCCCGGCGTGCAACATCTTACATGAAAAATGCCACTTTGTCCATTCCGCCGCCCGGACCTTTGGGGTATACAATGGTCCGTCGGGCATGGGCGGCGACGGATGCCGGCGTGCCCGCTGGCGCTCGGTGGCACGCTTTGCGAGGGTAACCAAGATGGAGAAACTGGCAATCGACGGCGGACCGAAGGCCTTCCCCGGAATGCAGGGCAAGCGGCAACCCAAGATCGGCGTCGAGGAGTTTCTCGCCGTAGCCAAACGGTTCGGCTTCAAGGCCGAGGCGCTCGCCCGCGTCCGGGCGGCGGTGTCGAACGACGACCTGCTGGAGGGCGCGGCCAACCTGGCCCGCTACTACTGCCCGCTGCCGGAGCTCATCCAGGGCCCCCGGTTCGAGGCCCTGGCCCGCGAGACGTTCGGCGTCCGCTACGCCCTGTCGGTCAGCTCGGGCACGGGGGCGCTGCACAGCGCGTTCGTCGCCGCGGGCGTCGGACCCGGCACCGAGGTCATCGTCCCGGCGGTCGGCTTCATGGCCACCGCGGCGGCCGTGCTCATGGCCGGCGGCGTGCCCGTGTTCTGCGACATCGACACGTCGCTGCACCTCGACCCGGCGAAGCTCGAAGAGAGGATCACGCCGCGCACCGTGGCCATGGCTCCGACGCACCACTGGGGCGGCATCGCCGACATGGACCCCATCATGGAGGTGGCCCGGCGGCACGGCCTCAAGGTGATCGAGGATTGCGCCCAGTCGCCCGGCGGCAAGTACCGGGGGCGGTACGTCGGCACGATCGGCGACCTGGGCTGCTTCAGCATCTCGGCCTACAAGATCATCGGCGGCGGCGAGGGCGGGTTGGTCATCACCAACGACGAGCGCCTGTACGAGCGGGCCTGCCAGTTGGCCGAGTGCGGGGGCCTGTGGCGCGAGGACCGTTTTGCCCCGCCCCGCTACGACGGCGAACTGTTCGCCGGAACTAACTATCGCATGTCGGAACTGGAGGCGACCGTCGACGTGGTCCAGCTCGGCAAGCTCGACGACGTCGTGCGACGCCACCACGAGGTGAAGGCGCGCATCGTGCGGCAACTCGGGACCTGGCGAGAGATCGTGCCCCAGAAGGTCAACGACGTCGAGGGCGAGGTGGGCTACCTGCTCCGTTTCTTCCCGGCGACGGACGAGCTGGGCGAACGGATCGTGGCGGCGCTCACGGCCGAGGGCATCCCGTGCAGCATGCGCGGGGCCGAGGGCCGCCCCGACTGGCACCAGTACTCCTACATGTTCCCGGTCATCCTGAAGTCGCCCATGGCCGCGGGAACCTCGCCGTTCACCGACCCCCGGTACGTGGCCGCCGGGGGCGGCGGCGTGGACTACCAGCGCGGCAACTGCCCGGTGGCCGACGACCTTTACAATCGCTGCGTCGGCATTTCACTCGACCAGTGGTATTCTCCGGAAGATTGCGATAACATTGCCGGCGGTCTGAACAAGGTGCTGTCGGCCTGTTGCACCGAGGACCCGAAGGCGACGCCGTGGCTGTGAAGGGCGCTCCGGGTTCGCGACCCGGTCGCGCGACCGCCGACGGGAGACACAGCAGATGGAGCCGGTCAACTGGAACTTCTTCGACGCCCGCTGCACCGTGGGGCGGCACGTCCGCCTGACCGAGGGCGGGCTGCACACGGCCGACGACCTCCTGGCCGAGATGGACCACTACGGCATCGCCGAAGCCCTGATCGTCGACAGCCTGAGCCGCGAGCATCACCCCGATGACGGCAACCGCCGGGTGGTCGACGCGACGGCCGATCGGCCGCGCCTGCATCCGGCCTGGGCCGCGCTGCCGCCCGGGGCCGGCGAGCAGCCTGAGCCGCGCGACATGCTCCGCGAGATGCGACAACAGCGGGTCGGGGCTCTCTTCCTCTTCACCGGACAGTACCGCATCGCCCTGTCGGACTGGTGCATCGACGCGCTGCTCGAGCCCCTGGCCGAGGTGAGGGTGCCGCTGTTCATCTGTCCCGACGAAATCGGGCCGACCTTCGCCGGACAGGACCAGACGGACTGGCACGCGGTCGTCGACCTGTGCCGGCGCTGGCCCAAGCTGCCGGTCATTGTCACCGAGTTCCGCATCCGGCGAACGCAGCGCATGGCCTACCGCGCCCTGGACGCCTGCCCGAATCTGCACATCGAGCTGAGCGGCTACTGGCTGCACCACGGCATCGAGTACGTGACGCGCCGCTGGGGCAGCGAGCGGCTGCTGTTCGGCTCCAACTGGCCGCGCTTCGGACCGCACATGACGCTGGCCACGTTGGCCTGTGCCGACATCGGCGAGACCGACAAGCGGCGCATCGCCGGCGACAACTTGCGCGGGCTGCTGCGCTGGTGCGAGCCGGAGCACCCGGAGGTGACCCCCGCGCCGGCCGCCGACGAGTACGTGGCTTTCGGCCGCACCGGACACCGGCCCGAGGAGATGACATTCCACGACTGCCACGGCCACCTGGGCGGCAAGGGGGCCCATTACCACGTGCCCGACGGTGACCTCGACAGCGTGGTCCGCCAACTGGACCGCCTGGGCGTGCGGCAGACGTGCGTGTTCAGCTTCGCCGGCGTCACCGCCGACGAGCGCTTCGGCAACGACCTGGTGGCCGACGCCGTGCGGCGCCACCCGGACCGGTTCGTCGGCTTCACGCTCCTCAATCCCCACCGCGGCCGCGACGAGATGCTCCGCGAACTCGAGCGCTGCGCCGGGCTGGGCCTGCGCGGGATCAAGCTCATCCCCTACTACCAGGGCTACCCGCAGGACGGGCCGCTGCTGGACGTGGCGTGCCAATGGGCCCACGAGCGGAAGCAGATTGTCCTGAACCACCACTGGGGATCGCCCGAGCACATGGAGCGCCTGCTCGAGGAGTACCCGGGCGCGTGCTACATCAACGGCCACACGACGGTCGCCTACGCCGACCTGATGAAACGGTTCACGAGCCTGTACATCTGCTCGTGCCCGCTCTTGGGACCGCGCGAGTGCGAGGAGGTGGTCGCCGCCATCGGGGACGACCGCCTCCTCTGGGGCAGCGACCTGCTGGACCTGCCCGTCGCGTGGGGCCTGGGGCCGATCGTGTTCGCGCATCTGCCCGTGGCGTCAAAGCGAAGAATCCTGGGGGAGAACCTGAAAGGAATCCTGAAGCGCTACAGCCTGCCGGACCCGATGGCCAACAGGGCGTAGGGGCACGGGCTGCGGGCTGCCGGGTGAGCCCGCGGGGGCCGTCCCCTGCGTCTGCCGTTGTCGTACAAGCCGCCTGCGCCGCGTCGTCGTCGGACGGGCGACGGATCGGCAGGCCGCCTTCACGAGCCAGATCTGCCGCTTCGAGCAGGAGAGCCCGGCAGCGGTGCCGGGCGAAACCCTATGGGAAACGTCGGTTTATCCAAGGGCACGTTGCCCGAACCACATGCCTGCCGGTCCAAAGGATGTCTCTCTTCACATCCTCATGGTCCGGATGGTCGCGACGCGCCAGCGCCGCGGGGATCCGGCCATGCCGGCGCCAGGGCGGGCGCCATGCTTCTACGCGCACCGGAAAAGTATCCTGCCTGTTCGGGGCCGGCATGCTTCTGCAAGCAGACGCTTGGCCCCGGCACCGGGCAAATGACAACAACGCACGGCGGGACAAGCCTGCCGTCGCACCGGGGGCCCGGGCATTGACGTGCCGCCGTCGGGGCGGTACACCATGGGTGCGCACTGGCGGCGGCGCGCGGCGCCGCCCTTCGTTCCTCGTAGCGGAGACCATTGATGACCCACGAGAGCGGCGCGGCATCCCGTTCGTTGCACCTCGAGCTCCTGGCGCCCTGGCCGAAGTTCGCCGAGCGATTCTGGTACGACCTGCCGGGCCGCCCGGGGTTGGGCTGCTTCGGCACGGGCTACAACAGTTGGGGCGTGCAGACCAATCAGAAGTACCTGGCCGCCCTGGCGGCGCTGGCCCTCGACCCGGCCACCGACGTCCGCGCCGCCGGCATGTCGCGCGACGAGCTCATGGGCCGGGCGCTGGCGGCGCTGCGCTACAGCCTCGCCACGCACGTCAGCGGCGACGTCCTCCGCACCGACGGTTCGCAGTGGGGCCATACGTGGATCAGCGCCCTGGGCATCGAACGCATGATGCACGCCTTGGACCGCATGGACGACGTGCTGACCCAGGCCGACCGCGACGGCCTGCGGCGCGTCCTCACGAGCGAGGCCGCGTGGCTCTATGAATCCTACCCGGTGCGCGGCAACGTGTGGGCCGAGTCGCACGACAACGTCCCCGAGTCGAACTACTGGAACGGGGCCATCCTGCTGCGTGCGGCGATGATGTACCCTGCCGCCCCGGAGCGCGACCGCTGGACCGAGCGCGGCCTGGAGTTCCTCGTCAACGCGATCAGCGTGCCCGCCGACGCCGAGGACGCCACCGTGCTCGACGGCAAGGCGGTCCGCGCGCGGCACGTCGGGGCGAACTTCTTTCCGCACTACGCCCTTGACCACCACGCGTACCTGAACGTCGGCTACATGGTCGTCCCGCTGTCGAACATGGCCATGCTGCACTACGCCTATGCCTCGCGCGGGCGCGAGGCCCCCGCGGCGGTATACCATCACGGGCGCGACCTGTGGAACGTGATGCGCCGCCTGGTCTTCGCCGACGGCCGCTTGGCCCGCATCGGCGGCGACTCGCGGCAGCGGTACTGCTACTGCCAGGACTACCTGCTGCCGGCGCTCGTCATGGCGGGCGACCTGTGGCACGACCCTCTGGCCCTGCACCTGGAGGCCGGGCAACTGGGGCTGATCGCCGCCGAACAGCGGCACAACGCCGACGGCTCGTTCCTGTCGAAGCGGCTCGGCCACATTCACGCCGCCTCGCCCTACTACTACGCGCGCATGGAGTCCGACAAGGCGGTCTGCCTGTCGATGGCCGCCATGTGGCGCCGCCTGCGTCCGCAGATTCCCGCCGCCGAGCGGGCCGCCGACGCGACGAAGATCGAGGCCGACCTCGCCGGCCCGTGGGCCGAGCCGGAGCACGGGGCGGTGATGCACCGCTCGCCGACGCGGCTCGTCTCCTGGTCCTGGCGGGCCTACGAGCATCCACAGGGACTGATCGTCCCGCCCGACGACGGCTCGCTGGCCGAGTGGTCCGAGTGCCTCGCCGGCCGCGTCACCCCGCTGGGGGAGCAGACCAACCCGGCCGACGGCCGCAGCCTGCACACCATCCGACGCCACGTGCAGGCCGAGTTCGACGGCGGCTTCGTCACCTGCGGCACCACCACCGACGGGGCGAAGATCACTATCCAGGAGGGCTACCGGGCCGAGGACCTCGTGGACCACCACGTGGCCTTCGCCGCCCTGCCCGACGAGCACACGGCGCTGCGCATGGAGCTGGCTTGCAACGGCCCGCGGCGCATCTACCTCCGCGACGTGCGCGGACTGAAGCTCAACGTGGCCAACGACCTGTGGAACGACTTCGAGCGCACCTGGCACCATGCGCCCGGCAGCCTGCGGGCCGGCAGCGTGCTCGATGGCGAGGAGCAGGTCGAGCCGCTGTTGTCGACGTGGGTAAACGTCGACGATCGCCTCGGCGTGGTCGCCGTCTACGGCTGCGAGACGCTCCTTCGCTACCGCACCGGCACGCGGCGCGGCGGGTCCCCCGGGAGCCTCCTCTCGGACGAGATCTGCACAAGCGTGCGCCTGGGGACGTTCGACGCCGACGCCGGGGCGACGCTGCTCGACGACGGCGCGGTCCTGTTTGCGTCGGTCGGCGCCGAGGCGACGCGAGCCTATGCCAATGCCGGCCGGGCCACGCGGGCGCCGTGCAGCGCGGCGGATGCCCGGGCCATGGCGGCCGACGGCCTCGACGGCCGGCGGTACCTGCTCGTGGCGGACTTCCGCGCCGAGGGCGCGGCCGCGGAGACCGTTGACGTGACGCTGCCGTCGGGCGACGCGGCACGAAGCGCGACGGACCTTGCCGCGGGCGAGGCGCTGCGCGTCGAAGGCGGCACGGTGCGCGTCGACCTCCACCCCGGCCACGCCCGGCTGCTGCGACTGGAATAACACGTCGGATGCCACGGCGTCAGGAGACGTGGGTGGCCTGGCGATACACAATGAAAGGAGACAGATGATGGCCGCAGAGTATCGATTCTCGTTCGGACCGTGGAACATTCACACCGGCGCCGACCCGTTCGGCCCCGAGGTGCGGCCCGAAGTCCCGTTCGCCCGAAAGGTGGAGCTGTGCCGCGAGCTGGGATTCCAGGCCATGCAGTTCCACGACGACGACGCGGTGCCCGAGCCGGAGAGCAAGACCCCGGCCCAACTCCAGAAGGCGGCCGCCGAGGTCAGGAAGGTCCTGGAGGGGGAAGGCCTGGCGGCCGAGTTCGTCGCGCCGCGCCTGTGGGAACATCCCATGGGCATCGACGGCGGCTACACGGCCAACGACCCGGCGGTCCGCGAGTGGGCCGTCGAGCGGAGCAAGAAGGCCATCGACGTCGCACGCGGACTGGGGACGAAGCTGATCGTGCTCTGGCTGGCCCGCGAGGGCACCTATGTCCGCGAATCGAAGAACGCCATCGACGCGCACAAGCACCTGCTGGAGGGCATCAACGCCATGCTGGCGTACGACGACGGCATCGAGATCGCCATCGAGCCGAAGCCCAACGAGCCGACCGACCACGCCTACGTGCCGACCATCGGCCACGCGCTGGCCGTGGCCGCGCAGGCGTCGCACCCGACGCGCGTCGGCGGCCTCATCGAGACCGCGCACGCCATTCTGGCGGGGCTCGACCCGTCGGACGAGATGGCCTTCGCCCTGTCGGCGGGCAAGCTGTGGAGCGTGCACCTGAACGATCAGAACGGGCTCAAGTTCGACGAGGACAAGGCGTTCGGCATGGCCAACCTTCGGTCGGCCTACAACCAGGTGCGCGTGCTCGAGCTGGCCGGCTACGCCGACTCAGGGCGGTACGTGGGCCTGGACGTGAAGGCCATGCGGACCCAGAAGCCCGACGTCGCGTACCGCCACCTGTCGAACAGCCGGCGGGTGTTCCTGGCCCTGGTGGACAAGGTGCGTTCGTTCGACCGGAAGCTCGAGGCGCAGTGCATCGCCGACCGCGACTACGAGGCGCTGGAAATGGCCGTCACCGAGCACCTTATGGGGCTCTAGCAGGCGGCTGAGGAAGAACTGCTTGACATGGCATGGGCATGGCGCGTGTTTGGCGTGGGTGCCATGCTCACGCTCGCGTGAGCATGCAAACCGTGGGACAGCAAGCATGGCCACGCAAGCGTGGCCATGGCACCCCCGCAGGAGAGAGGAGTGCAAAGCGTGCACATCCGGCAGTCGTTCTGCTACCCGTGCTTCAAGTCCGACGAGATGAGCCTGGACGAGCTATGTCGCGAGGCGGCCGGGATCGGCTATGCCGCCGTCGAGTTGTGGTTCCGCGGCGACGACTTCGACGAGCTGGTGGCGGCGGCAGCGCGGCACAAACTGGTCATCGCGAGTATGTGCGGCCACGCGACGCTGACCGACGGCCTGAACCGGCGCGAGAACCATGACCGCATCGAGGCGGAGCTTCGCGAGTCGATCGACCTGGCCGCCCGACTCGGCGTCCCGGGCCTGATCTGCTTCAGCGGCAACCGCAATCCCGACCAGAGCGACGAGGACGGCGCCGACGCGACGGCCGACGGTCTTCGGCGCGCCGCCCGGTACGCCGAAGCCAAAGGTATCAACCTGAACGTCGAGCTTCTGAATTCCAAGGTCGACCACGCCGGCTACCAGTGCGACCACACGGCATGGGGCGTCGGAGTCTGCAAAAAGGTGGGCAGCCCGCGCGTCAAGCTACTCTATGACATCTACCACATGCAGATCATGGAAGGCGACGTTATCCGGACCATCCAGGAGAACATCCGCTGGATCGGCCATTTCCATACTGCGGGCAATCCCGGACGCCGCGACCTCGACGACGCCCAGGAATTGAACTATCCTGCCATCTGCCGGGCCATAGCCCAGACGGACTACGACCTGTACCTGGCGCACGAGTTCACGCCCAAGGGCGACAGGATCGATGGCCTGCGTCGAGCGTTCGAGACATGCAATCAGTCGGCGTGACCGACCGTGCCCCTGGGCATGGTGCCCCTGGGCATGGCCGACCGGCCAGCACGGAGCAAAGGGGGTCCCCGATGAGACTTGTGAGTTTGACCATTGTGGCGGCGAGCTTGATGGCCATGCTCGCACCAGGCTGTGTGCCGGCCACGACGTATGTGGTCGACGTGGCGAATCCTGTGGCAGCAGACGAGAATCCGGGCACACCCGAGTTGCCCCTGAAGACCATCCAGCGCGCGGCCGAGTTGGTGCGCCCTGGTGACGTCGTCTCGGTGATGGCGGGATCGTACGAGGGGCGCGTCACGTTCGCCGAGGGGCACTCGGGCGCCGAGGGCAAACCGATCACCTTCATCGCCAGGCCGCGCCATGCCGTGACGATGCAGGGCTTCGACACGAGCCACTGCGACCACCTGCGAATCGAGGGATTCGTCATCACGCCGGCGGAGAGCGACAATCGCACCGAAAGCATCGGCATCAGGGTTGCCAGCAGCCACGTGGCGGTGTTGGACAACGTCTTCATGAAGAACGGGTGGATTCCCATCAGCGGGCGCTCCTATGCCAAGGACGGGTTCACGAAGGCTACGGACGTTCACGTCGCCTTCAACAAGATCCAGCAGTGCAGCTTCGGCCTGTACATCAGCGGGCGCCGCTGGCTGGTCGAGCGCAATGAGGCCACGCGGATGCAGTCGCTGATGCGCGGGGCTGACTGCGACTACACCCGGACCTTCGGCGTCGGCCACGTCATCCGCGACAACCGCTTTCACGGCTCGACCCGCAAAGAGATCGGCAAGTCGCATATCGACGGTCTCCAGTACTACAACGTCAACGACGACTACGGTACGGACATCCGCTACGAACGGAACGTCATCTTCGATTGCGGCCAGTCGCTCTACGTTTCCAACAGCGGCAAGAAACGGATGAAGGAGACTCGGAACTGGACGTTCTCGGAGAACATCATCAGCCACACGCCGGGCAGCGACCTCACCGGCTCCAAGGGCGTCAGCGCCGTCTACGTCCCGAAGACCTCTGCCGTCTACAACACGATCGTCGGCCAGGGATACTTCGGTGTCGCCATTCACTACTGTCCCGACTCGGTCATCGTGGGTAACATCTGCTCGCAACTGAGTTCGTACGGCTACGGCGGCGACGACCTGACCGGACTGACCAACGACTACAACCTGTTGCACAAGGCGGGCAAGCCGCGAGTTGAAACGCCGGGCGCACACGACCTGGTCGACGTGGACCCGATGTTCGTCGATGCCGCTCGGCGCAACTTCCGCCTGACCAAGGGGAGCCCGGCCATCGGCGCGGGGCCCGGCGGCCGCACGCTCGGCGCGCTGGCCTGGCCGAACGTCTACTACGTCGACAGCCGGCACCCCGGGGCTGATGACGAGGGATTCGGCTATCCCGGCTGGCCTTTCCGCACAGTGAAGGCGGCCCTGGCAGTGGCCCAGCCGGGCGAGACGATCGTGCTGCGCGGCGGCACGTACAGGGAGTGCATCCGGCCGCAGGCTGACGGGATCACCCTCCGCGTCGCCAAGGGCGAGAAAGCTGTCGTGACCGGGGCCGACCTGGTGAGCGGCTGGCAGCGCGACGGCGACAGTTGGTCGGCGCCTCTGGCCGACGCGCCCGCCCGCGTCCTGCGAGACGGCCAGCCATGGGACGGCTTCCAGTACGATGCCGAGGCCAAGCGCATGCGGGTGAAGGACTTCGACCCCCGGCTGCACGTCGTCGAGACCGTGGTCCGCCAGCACGCCGTGGACCTGTCGGGCAGCAAGGACATGACGGTCAAGGGGCTCCAGACCGTCAACACGCTGGGCGAGGCGGTCACCAAGGGCGACAGCTGAGCGTGGCCGCGTCAGGCCGGTGCGGTTCCTTGCCGTTGTGTGCTCTGTCGGACGAGGGTTCCCGATTCCCACCAGGCTGACCGGCTCGCCGCACACGCAGGAGGTCCGCTGGCCTCCTGGGTGGCGACAGGCCATAGTGACCGCGCGTTGCCGCGATATGGGAGCAGGAGCATGGTTTTCCCGGAGACGCAGTGGCTTGAATCGGCCCCGGAGGAACAGGGCCTCGATGCGCGGAAGCTCGACGAAGCGATGGAGGTCATCGCGCGCATCTCGGCCGAGCACGGCAACAGCCAGTGCGCCGTCATCCGCAACGGCTTCATGGTCTGGCGCGGGCCGGACATCGACAACCTGCACAGCGTGTGGTCATGCACCAAGAGCTTCCTGAGCATGACGTTGGGACTGCTGGTGGACGACGGCACGTGCACACTCGATACGCGGGCCGCCGACATCTACCCCGCGCTGGCCAAGAACTACCCCACGGTGACACTGCGGCACCTGGTGACGTTCACCTCGGGCTACCAGCCTTGCGAGGTGTCGGCGACGGTGGCGCCGTTTGAGCCGGCGGCACCGCTCTTTGCGCCGGGAGAGAAGTTTCACTACTCCTGGGAATCGTACCTGCTGGCCCTCATCCTGACGATGATCGCGGGCGAGCCGCTGCGAGACCTGTTCCGGCGGCGCATCGCCGAGCCCATCGGGCTCAACCCGGCGGCGTGGCAATGGGGTGACTGGGGCGTGTTCGACCACCTGACGGGTCTGCACGGTGTGCCGGTCTGCAGCGGGTCCGGGGTGTACGCCAGGGGCGTGTGGATCGCGGCCCGGGCGATGGCCCGGGTGGGCTGGCTCGTCGCCAACGGCGGCGCATGGAACGGCCGGCAACTGATCAGCCGCCAGTGGGTCGAGCAGGCGACTCGACCCCAGGTGCCGGCCACAACACCGCCCTACGATCCGCAGGCGTGGTACGTACGGCTGCCAGGCACCTACGGTTACTACTGGTGGACCAATGGCATCGACTCAAGGGGCCGGCGCATGTGGCCGGCCGCGCCCGAGCGGACCTGCGCCATGCAGGGCCACCTGAACAACGTCTGCCTGATGATCCCCGACTGGCGGATGGTCGTCGTCCGACTGGGCATGGACGCGGCCATCGACAACGACCGGTACGATGAGCTCTTCGCGGCACTGCGCCTGGGGCTGACGGAGGAGTCGTGAGCACCCCATCGCGGCCCGACGGGTCCCCGCCGACCATCATGGCTGCACCCCCCAGTTTGCCCCCTTAGCAGTCTGATAATCAGATCGTGCTTTCATGAGGCGTTTGCCGTGCTGTGGGGCCTGCATTTGCCCGCAGAAGCCCGAGAAAGGGCCGCAAAGTGCGGTTGTTCCCACTTGTGGCCCCGGTTGCACATCGGTATAACGGTGACCTTTCCCGAACGCTCTCGCCACGCCGGCTCGTCCGCGAGAAGACTCGCCGGGATCGAGAGACAACTATCGAGGTCCACAGGATGGAAGCATGGACTGAGCAGTTGCGCGATGCGGTCAACACGCTCGAGCGGCTCCGCGAGTTTGTGAACGTCGCGCCCGAGGAAGAACAGGCCATCACCACGCTCGGGACCCGGTGGGGCACGACGCCCTACTTCGCGTCGCTGATGGACCGCGACGACCCGGCGTGCCCGATCCGCCGCCAGGTGATCCCCTCGATGAAGGAGACGGAGAACCGCTACGGCATCCCCAACTATCTCATGTTCAAGGAAAACCGTGACACGGACGAGGTGCGGCCGGACAGCATCGCGCGGCAATACCGCGACCGGGTGGCCTTCACCGTGACCGACACCTGCGCGAGTTACTGCCGCCACTGTTTCCGCAAGGAAGTCGTGGTAGACCGCGACCTGGAGCTGCGCTTCGACGTGGACGAGGGACTGGCGTGGATCCGTGAGCACCCAGAGGTGCGCGACGTTCTGGTGACCGGTGGCGACCCGTTCATCTTCTCCGACGACCGGATCGAGTATCTTATCCGCAAGCTCCGCGAGATAGCGCACCTGGAGATGATCCGCTTCCACACGCGGACGCCCATCACCCTGCCGCACCGCGTCACTCCGGGGCTGATGAAGGCCCTGTCGGGGTTCCACCCGGTTCCCATCTGGGTCAACACGCAGTGCAACCACCCCAAGGAGATTACCGATCAGACGGCCCGCGCGGTGTACGACCTGCTCTCCTGCGGCGTCAACGTGGGCAACCAGGCGGTGCTCCTGAAGGGCATCAACGACGACGTCGAGACGTTCCGGGCGCTTCACCAGAAACTGCTTACGGTGCGCATCCGGCCATACTACGTGTTCTACTGCGAGCCGGCCCCGGGGATTGACCACTTCCGCACGCCGGTCGAGAAGGGGGCGGAACTGATCCGCGACGCCATCCGGGGACACACCACCGGACTGGCCCAGCCGATGTACGTCATCGCAACCCACATCGGGAAGATTCCCCTGATGCCAGACTATTACATCGTCGGCAAGACCGACCAGGAGTACACGCTGAGGAACTACGAGGGCAAGCTTACCACGATGGCGAACGTCCCTGAGTAGGGGCGGCGGTTGCCTGGCTGCGCGGAGCGACAGCCCACGGGATGGGAGAACGGGCCCATGGACATGGCAGAGGTCAGGGAGCGGCTGCAGACGGCGGATTTCGCCCGAATTTTCGCCACAGACCTCAACGGCAGGCCGATGACGCTGCAGGTCAACCCGGAGAACATCAACGCCATTGTGGAGCGCGGCATCGGCTTCGACGGCAGCAGCGTGGCCGGCATGGCCAGCGTCGACGACAGCGACCGGCTGCTCGTGCCGATCCCGGAGAGTCTCCGGATCGTGGAGTTCAAGGACGGCCGACTCGCCTTCTTCATCGGCCGGATTGACGACAGCCCGGCCGTACGCTCCCACGTCGACGCCCGCAGGGTGCTCGAGGACGTCCTCGAAAGGGCGCGGGCCGACCTGGGCTGCACCTTCCTTGCCGGCCCGGAACATGAGTTTTTCCTGCTCAAGAGCGACCGCTTCGCGGCCGGCATTCATTCCGACAGGGCAGGCTACTTCCACGCCGATCCGCGCGACAAGGGCGACGCCGTCCGGAGGAACATCATCGACGTGCTCCGCAAGTGCGGTGTGCGGCTCGAGAAGGCCCACCACGAAGTCACGGCCTCGCAGCACGAGATCAACCTGGTCTGCGCCGACGCCCTCGAGGCCGCCGACCGGACGGTCCTGTTCAACTACGTGACCCAGAAGGTCGCGGCCGAGCACGGCTATCACGCCACGTTCATGCCCAAGCCGTTCGACGGGCAGAACCGCAACGCCTTCCACATCCACCTGTCGATGCGCGACCTCGAAGGCAGGAACCTCTTCCACGACGAGGGCGCCGAGCACCACCTCAGCAAGACGGCCCGACAGTTCATCGCCGGCATCCTCAAGTACGCCCGGCAGACCTGCATCATCATGGCCTCGACCTACAACTCCTACAAGGCCTACGTGGCCGACCGCGAGGCGCCCATCGTCAGGGGATGGGGACTCAGGAACCGCAGTTCGATGGTTCGCGTACCCCACAACGACCGGCCCGAGAACATGCGCATCGAACTTCGCACGCCCGACCCCGCCGGCAATGTCTACCTCCAGATCGCCCTGCTCATCGGCATGGGGGTCCGGGGAATCGCGGAGGACCTCGACTGCGGTCAGCCCGACGTCGGCAGCACCTACAGGAAGCGCAACCACCGCGCCCTGTGGGACAAGCGCTTCCTGCCCGCCTGCATGTTCGAGGCCCTCGTCGAGGCCGAGCGCAGCAAGTTCCTCAAGGAATTCCTCGGCGCGACGCTCTACCGCCAGTTCCTCGCGCTGAAGCGGGCCGAGTGGGAGAACTTCAGGATCCACGTCACCGCCAGGGAACACCGGATGTACCTGAGCGCATAGCCGGCCCGGCGACACCGCCGGCCCCTGTCACGCCGACGTCGCCTCGACCCGTTCGTCCTGCGACATTGCCGCCAGGCGCTCCACCTGTTTCATGTCCAGGCCCAGACCGGTTGCCACGCCACGGCCGTAGTCCGGATCGGCTTTGAGGAACAGCGCCGCCTGCCGAAGCTGAATCCGTTTCTGTGCCCCGCCGAGGTGGGCCACGATGTTGCCGACCAGGTGCTCGCGGTCGGTGTCGGTCATGACCCGGCGGTACAGTTCGCCCGCCTGGAAGAAGTCGTCGTCCGAGAGTTCCTGAGAATGCCGCGCCGCCTGGCCCTCCAGGTCGATTGCCGGTTCGGCAACGGACGCATCGGGCTCCGGCCCGCCCATGGAGTTGGGCCAGTAGTTCGGCCCGCCGCCCCCGTTGTCGTCGAGCCGCATGTATCCGTCCCGCTGGTAGTTGGCGGCCTTGCAGGCCTTCGGAGCATTGATGGGCAGAAGCTGGTAGTTCGGCCCGAGACGATAGAGGTGCGCATCGTGGTAGCTGATGACCCGGGCCTGGAGCATCTTGTCGGGCGATGCCGCGATCCCCGGAACCAGGTTGCCGGGCGAGAAGGCCGACTGCTCCACCTCGGCGAAGTAGTTGTCGGGATTGCGGTTCAGAACCATTCGGCCGATCTCCACGAGGGGATAGTCTGCGTGCGGCCAGACCTTTGTGATGTCGAAGATGTTCCAGCGGTAGGCCTCGGCGTCCTCGGGTGGCATGATCTGCACACAGACGCGCCACGCCGGGTGCTCGCCCCTCGCGATGGCGTCATACAGATCACCCGTGGCGTGATTCGGATCCTCGCCGGCCATGCGGCCCGCCTCGTCCCGCGTCAGGTTCTGGATGCCCTGCTCGGTCTTGAAGTGGTACTGCACCCACCAGTAGTCGCCCTTGGCGTTGTACCACTTGAAGGTGTGGCTGCTGTAGCCGTTCATGTGACGATAGCTCTTCGGCGTACCCCTGTCGGAGAACAGGATCGTGACCTGGTGAATCGACTCCGGTGTCAGGGACAGGAAATCCCAGAACATGTCCGGGTTCGGAGCGTTGGTGGCCGGGTCGCGCTTCTGGGTGTGAATGAAGTCCGGAAATTTCATCGGATCGCGAATGAAGAAGACCGGCGTGTTGTTCCCCGTCATGTCGTAGTTGCCCTCTTCGGTGTAGAACTTCACCGCGAAGCCGCGTGGATCGCGCGCCGCGTC
>Ga0272444_10002940_pt1 | contig 15578 bp, 10 predicted proteins | sample SSMForm13_FD_201033 | JGI IMG/M metagenome (GOLD analysis project Ga0272444, IMG submission 201033) | Marine sediment archaeal communities from Little Sippewissett salt marsh, Falmouth, MA, United States - SSM-Form-13 | ecosystem: Environmental > Aquatic > Marine > Wetlands > Sediment ...
GGATCAGCCTGATCCTGATCCCCTCCGGGGTCTCCCCGGCGGGGATCAGGATCAGGCTGATCCGGGCCATCTCTTTCTCCCGGTATTCGGACTCGTTCTTCCGGTAATAATCGATAATATCCCGGGGGGCGATGTTGATCAGGCCGGCGACCTTCTGGTAGGTCAGGGCCCGGACCTTGTAGCGGTCTTCCAGCAGTTCCCGGTACTCTTTCTCCGTTATCCCCTCCTGGGCCAGGGCGCGTTCGAAATCTTCCGGGGCCGCGAAGCGGTTCCTCTCCTCCTCGAACATCCGGTCCACCTCCATCTGGTCGACCTGGAATTTTTCCAGGGACTGGACTTCCTGGAGAATGAGCTGGTTCTCAATCCAGCCCCGGATGGCGTCCTGGCGGGTCTGCTCCATCCGCCGGGTCAGTTCCGAGCCGCGCAGGGTGGCGTCATACTGCCGGTAGAGCGGAGCGAGCATCCGGTTGAGCTCGCTGGTGGTGAGGATGGCCTCGTTGACCCGGGCCTCGATCTTCTCCTGCACCGGGGCGGCCAGCAGAAAGAGGGCAAACCACCCGAGAGACAAAGCCTGGAAGATCATCGGGCCTGGGCCGCCGTCCCTTCCGGAGATGAGAAGACCCTGTTCTGCTCGGCCTGAAGGCGTTCGACCAGTTCCAGGTTCCATTCGACCGGAACCGAGGGGGCGATGGAATCCTTGAGGGTATCGAAACGGGCTTTTCTCTTCTCCGCCATCAGGATGGCCGCGGCCTCTTCCCGGCTCTCCTCGAAAGTCTTCTGGCGGGGCGGACGGATTTCGGTCACCAGCAGCAGATGATAACCCAGTTCCGTCTCGACTGGGCCGCTGACTTCCCCGATCTCCAGTTCCCCGACCGCCGGACGGAACTCGGGGAGGATCTGCTCCTCCCGGAAGTAACCGAGGTCGCCGCCCCGGGCCGCGCTCGAACCTTCCGAGACCTCCTCGGCCACCTCGGCGAATTCTTCCCCGCTCTCCAGTCTCTCCCTGATCGCGAGACACCGTTCGACTAGCGATTCTTCGCTCTCATCTTCTCCCGGCCGGACCAGGATGTGGCTGAGACGGACCAGTTCGGGGACAAGGAAAAGCTCCCGGTTGGCGGTCCAGAACTCTTCCATCTCGGCCGGGGAGGGCGCCGGGACGTTGAGCACCTCCAGGCTGAGCAGTTTCTCCACCATCAGCTGTTCCCGGTACCTCTCCACCTCCCGCCGCAGCTCTTCGTCCTGATCCAGTTTCCGCCGCCGGGCCTCCGCCAGCAGGAGTCGTTCCGCGACCATATCTTCAAGGAATTCCGCCACGCTGTCCGGGGGAACTCCGGGGGGGAGCGGGGGCTGGTTGGCCCACTCCCGCCGGAAGTCATCAAGCGAGACGGCGGAGTCGCCGACCCGGACCAGGATGTCTTCCGACTCCTCCCCTTCCCGGCAGCCGGGAAAGAAGACAACGATCAGCGACCAGATTACGACGGCGAACAGTCCTTGAGAAAACCTCGGCTTCATTGCTTGCCTCCTTTCTGGATAGACTCGGCGAAAACGCGGGCGGCGGCGGTCAATCCGCTGTCCCGCCTCCGTCCGCCCGGCGGAGACTTTATAACAGCCGGGAGAAGACGATTCAACATTTTTCCCGCTTACCTCCTCTTGACAGATGAACCGGCTTGTTCTAGATTGCTTCTCCCGTATCGGCCGAAGTGGTGAAACTGGCAGACACGCATGGTTCAGGGCCATGTGAGGGCAACCTCGTGGGGGTTCGAATCCCCCCTTCGGCATCTATCTCCCCGGACGAACTTCGGCGATAATCCGTCGCGCCAGCGAACGGCTGACCCCCCGAACCGCGGCCAGATCTTCCTCTTTTGCCTTTCCGATCTCTTCCGCGCTGCCGAAGCGTTCGAGGAGCCGGCGCCGGAGAACCGGACCGACGCCCCGGACCCGGTCGAGCGGGGAAAGGAATTCCTCTTCCCGACGAATTCTCCGGTGGTAACCGATCGCGAACCGGTGGGATTCATCCCGGATCCGGGCCAGGAGGAGCAACTCCGGGGAACCACGCCGGAGGGGGACGGGGGTTTTCCTTCCGGGGATGAAGGCCCGGTCGCCGACCTTACGTCCCGGAGACATTTGTTTCCCCTTGGCCAGGGCCGCCAGGTCGATGCGGTCCGCTCCCAGTTCCTCCCTGACCCGGAGCGCGGTATTGAGCTGTCCCTTGCCCCCGTCGACCACGATCAGATCCGGCCGATCCCGTTCTTCCCACCCCCGGGCCAGGCGGCGGCGGAGCACCTCGGCCAGCATACCGCAATCGTCGGCGGCGGCGGGGGCGCGGACCCGGTAGCGCCGGTAGCCGGCCGGATATTTCTTTCCGTCGCGGAAGACCACCCGGGCCCCGACCGCCTCCCTCCCCCCCAGGTTGGAGATATCGTAACATTCGATCACCCGGGGGAGACACCGGAGCCGGAGCTTATCCCGGAGGCGCCGGAGGACTTCTTCCGGCCCCGGGCCGGCCAGCCGCCGGTCGAGCGCCGCCCGGGCGTTCTTTCCCGCCAGCCGGAGCCGCTCCAGTTTCGTCCCCCGTTTGGGGACGGTGAGAGCGACCTTCCGCCCGCGCCGCTCGCGGAAGACCTCCCCCAGGGAAGCCGCGGCCGCCGGCGTGAAGGGAAGGATGATTTCGTCGGGGAGCGTCCGGGGTCCGTCGTAATACTGGGAGAGAAATGAGGACAGGGCCGCGGCCGGCTCGGGGAAGACCCGGTCGAAGAAGAAGGTACGTCCGTCGAGCATCCGGCCGGAACGGAAGGAGAGAACCGCGAACACGCTCGAACCCTCCCGGCTCTCCAGGGCGACCACGTCCCGGTCGCGGAGCTCGACCCGGTTGATTTTCTGCCTCTCCAGGGTCTCCTCGATCGCCCGGATCCGGTCCCGGGTTCGGGCGGCGTCCTCGTAGCGGAGATCCTCCGCCTCGGCCTTCAGCCGGCGGCGGAGAGAGGCCAGAAGTTCCCGTTTCCGGCCCCGGAGGAACAGGACCAGGTCGTCGATGATCTCCCGGTATTCTCCCGGGGAGATCTTGCCGCAGCAGGGCGCCGGGCAGCGTCCGATCTGGTGGTAGAGGCAGGGCCGGGAACGGTGGCGGAAGACGTTGTCGGAGCAGATCCGGTAGGGGAAGAGCTTCTGAAGGAAGCGGAGGGTATCCTTCAGCGACCGGCCGGCGACGTAGGGGCCGAAGTAGAGCGCCCCGTCGGCCCGGACCCGCCGGACCCGGATCGGGCGGGGGAAGGGCTGGCCCGGATCGATCCGGATACTGGAGTAGGTCTTGTCGTCCCGGAAGTACACGTTGTAACGGGGACGGTATTTCTTGATCAGGTTGTTCTCCAGGATCAGGGCCTCTTTCCCGGTATCGGTGACCAGGCATTCAATGGCGGCAGTCCGCTCCATCAGGGAGGGGATCTGCGGCCGATCATCGCCGCGACGGCGAAAATAGCTGCCGACCCGGGCCCGGAGGTCGTCGGCCTTACCCACGTAGAGGACTTTCCCGGAAGCGTCCTTCATCAGGTAGACCCCGGGTAGAGGGGGGAAGTTTTTTACCGCATCTCTCTCGATCATCTCTTCCATTTTTATCGATATCCAATAACCAAAAAGGAATATCCACTTTTCAGGGACCGCCCGCCCGAACCGGTTTCGGGGCGGGGGCGGCTTCCGCGCCTTCTCCATTGGCTGTTCCCTGTTGAGTACTGGATATTCATTCCTCTAACGCAAACCCAGGTCCAGTTCCTGGAGTCTCCGCCAGCGGTCGCGGACGGCGGCGGCCTCCTCGAACCGGTACTGGCGGGCCAGTTCCCGCATCTCCTTCTCCAGTTCCCGGACCTTCCGGGCGGTCTCTTCCCGGCCCGGATAACCCCCCTCCCCCTCGGCGATCTCCGGCGGCCGGGCGTAGTCGGCCTCGTAGATGGAGTGGAGGATATCCGAAATATTCTTCCGGATCGATTCCGGGGTGATCCCGTGTTCCCGGTTGTAGTCGTCCTGGATCTTCCGGCGGCGGCGGGTCTCGGAGATCGCCCCCCGCATCGCCGCGGTCGGACGGGAAGCGTACATCAGGACCGTCCCGTTGAGGTTCCTCGCCGCCCGGCCGCAGGTCTGGATCAGGGAACGCTCCGAGCGGAGGAACCCCTCCCGGTCGGCGTCGAGGATCGCCACCAGGGAGACCTCGGGAAGGTCGAGCCCTTCCCTCAGGAGGTTGATCCCGACCAGGACGTCGAACTCCCCCCGGCGGAGGTCCCGGATGATCTCCGACCGCTCCAGGGTGGAAATATCGGAGTGGAGGTACTTAACCCGGACCCCGCGTTCCCGGTAATACTCGCTTAAGTGCTCGGCCAGGCGCTTGGTCAGGGTGGTGACCAGGACCCTTTCCCCTCGCTCCACCCGGAACCTGATCTCCCCGAGGAGATCGTCCACCTGGTTTTCGGCCGGCCGGGTAAGGATCTCGGGATCGATCAGCCCGGTGGGGCGGATGATCTGCTCCACCACCGCCCCGGCGGACTTGTTCCGCTCGTACTCGGCCGGGGTGGCCGAGATATAGACCGCCTGGTTGACCCGGCTTTCAAACTCGGAAAAGTTCAGGGGCCGGTTATCGAGGGCGGAGGGGAGGCGGAAACCGTGCCGGACCAGGGTCAGCTTCCGGGCCCGGTCGCCCCGGGACATCCCTCCGATCTGGGGGATCGCGATATGGCTTTCGTCGACGAAGAGAAGGTAGTCTTCGGGGAAGTAATCGAGCAGGGTGGACGGCGGGGACCCCGCCGGTCGGCCGTCGAAATGGCGGGAGTAATTTTCGATCCCCGAGCAGAACCCGGCCTCCTCGATCATTTCCAGGTCGAAAGAGGTCCGGGACTCCAGCCGCTGGGCCTCCAGGAGCCGGCCCCGCGTCTGGAGGAACTTCAGCCGGCCGGCGAGTTCCTCCCGGATCGCCGCGACCGCCCGCTTCAGGTTTTCCCGGTCGGAGACGTAATGGCTGGCCGGATAGATCAGCTCCCGATCGCTGGTCTCCAATAGATTTCTCCTCAGGGGATCGACATAGCTCAACCGCTCGATCTCGTCTCCCCAGAACTCGACCCGGAGGACCCGTTCGGCCTCGTAGGCGGGGAAGATCTCCACGGTGTCGCCCCGGACCCGGAAGGCGCCGCGGTGGAGGTCGAGATCGTTCCTCTCGTACTGGATCTCGACCAGTTTCCGGAGCAGCCGCCGGCGGGGAATTTCCCGTCCGGCCTTCAGCTCGATCACCTGGTCCCGGTACTGTTCCGGCGAACCCAGCCCGTAGATGCAGGATACCGAAGCCACGATGATCACGTCGCGGCGGCTCCAGAGGGAGTAGGTGGCCTGGTGCCGCATCCGGTCGATCTGCTCGTTGATCGAAGAATCCTTCTCGATAAAGGTATCGCTGGCCGGGAGGTAGGCTTCCGGCTGGTAGTAGTCGTAGTAGCTGACGAAGTACCCGACCGCGTTATCGGGGAAGAGTTCCCGGAACTCGCCGTAAAGCTGGCCGGCCAGGGTCTTGTTGGGGGCGATGACCAGGCTGGGGCGCCCCAGGGCGGCGATCACGTTGGCGATGGTGAAGGTCTTCCCCGACCCGGTCACCCCGAGCAGGGTCTGGTGCCTCTTCCCCTCCCGGATCCCCCGGACCAGTTCGGCGATCGCCCGGGGTTGGTCGCCCCGCGGGCGGAATTCGGTGGTCAGGCGGAAGGGACGCTCTCCCCGACCGGGATCAAGTTTGTTCCGGACTCGGTCATTCATAGCCTTGTGATTCATCCCCCCCGCGAGGTGATTATTCTACCCCCTTTTTCTCCTTCCGGCCAACCGGGAGAAATTTTTTCTTGGGGCAACGGGGAAGAGTTGGTATAGTCTCGGTACTGGGCACCTCCAATCCGAGACCATTCGATCTTCAGGGAGAAACTTGAATATGAGAACATCGCTATTCACCGCCCTGGCGCTTTCGGCGGTCATCTTTTTCTTCCCGTCCGCCCCGGCCTCCGGGGATGAAGTTGGCGGCCGGAGGATCACCGCCCGGGAGTTCAGCCGGGGGGACCTGGTCCGGGAACCCGACCTGCGGATCAGCGAAACCGTGACCGTACCCGGTTTCTGGCGGCAACGCCGCCGGCCCGGCTACCGCTGGGTCGAAGCCGCGGCCGACGACGCCGGGCGCTGGCACTCCGGCTACTGGGAGCCGCTCGGCTTGGCGGACCGGGAAACCGAGGTCATCCTCCCCGGCTACTGGGGTCCCCCCTGGCGGTATGGATATATCTGGATCAAAACCGCCGAAGGACCCGACCGTTACCAGGCCGGCTCCTGGGAGCTGATGAACTTCTTCGAGATCCTCCGGGAACCCCGGAAATGGGTCCCCGGATACTGGAACCGGAGGCGCTGGGTTCCCGGCTACTGGCGGGGTCCCCGCAAAGAGGGGTACACCTGGGCGGAGGGTTATTACCGGCCGGACGGCCGCTGGCAGGAAGCCCGCTGGGTGCCGGCCCCGGCCGAAGAAGATTAAAAGACCAGCTTCCAGAGTATCCAGACGGCCGCCAGCAGGGCGATAACTCCCCCCGCGATCAGCAGCCGCCTCCTCCGGACCAGGTCGCTCCGGAATTTGGGGTGGGCAATGGTCTGGATGGATCCGGCGCCGAGAAAGCTGGCCAGCCGCCGGCGGTCGAATTCCGAGCGTTCCTCGCCGCCTTTCTCCCCCGTCCCCCGGGGCAGCCGTCCGTACCCGTCCAGCTGGCGCTGCTTCCGTTCGATCTTCTCCCGGACCCGGATCTCCCGGGAGACCGCCTTCAGCTCCCGATCCACTTCCGAGATCCGGAACTCCAGGTAACTTTTCCTCGCGATCCTCATCATTGCCCGCGCTAACTGTCCCGGAAATTATCAGGTCAAGAGCGCCAGCAGACGCGCGATAACCGCCACCAGCAGGGCCAGCAGGGCGGCGGGAAGGAAGAAGAGAAAACCTTTCTTCAGGAGGTCCCCGGAATCGGCCGCCGGAACCGGGGCGGGGATGGCGGATCTTCCGGCGGGGGCTCTCCCTTCCTCGAGACCCCGGGTGCTTAAAGCGTCCACCTTGCCCCTTGCGGCGGTGTACTCCCGCTTGGCCTTGGCCACTACGGCCAGCGCCCGGCTCAACTCGCCCTTCAGGTCCTCCTCGGCCCAGGCCTCCTCCCGGATCCCCCGGACCTCGGCGATGATCTTCTCGAACTCCTGCCGGGTCGCCTTGACCATCGTGTTGGTCCGGGTGAGTTCGCTCTCCTCCTTGTCGAGGATGGCGATCCCCCGCTCCAGGTTGGTCAGGGCTTCCCTTTTCAAAACCTCGAGCTCCTCCCGCTGCCGCTTCAACTCTTCCAGTTCGGCCTTCCGCCGGGCCAGTTCTTCCTGCTTTTTCTTCAAAAATGAGATATTCCCCGCCGTCCGGTCCACCATCTCGGTCAGGTTATCGATCGGGGCCTTGCGGCTCGCCTCTTCTTTCGCCTCCTTCGCTTCCGCCCCTCTCTTCTCCGCCGGCTTGACCTCCGTCTTAGTTTTTTCCTTCTCGCTCATATCCTTCTTCCTCCCGGAATGATACCGATAATACCAGATTCGCAATCGTCCCGAACTCGTACTCCTGCTCGAACTCGTACTCGAACCGGCAAGGTCCGGCTGGGGCGCGGGAACGAGTACGAAAAAAACAAGAAACCCCGGCCCGGTTATCGCCGGCCCTTCCGTTCCGACCGCTGGACATCATAAGCAAAGCACGTTAGGATAATAAGTCTTATCCGGTTGCCGGTCAATAAAACTATCCGGAATTAATCGATGAACAGCCCGACCCAGATCTGCCGCCACTTCGGGGAATGCGGCGGCTGCCGTTTCCAGGACCTCCCCTATCAATCCCAGCTCCGGGAGAAAGAATCCCTCTGCCGGCGGCTGCAGGACGAGGCCGCCATCGAGACCCCGATCCGCCCCATCATCCCCTCCCCCCGGATCTTCCACTACCGGAACAAGATGGAATTCAGCTTCGGCGAGGAGTCCGGAGAAACGGTCTGCGGGCTCCACCGGCGGGACCGGCGCCGCTCGATCTTCCCGGTCAGCGAGTGTCTGATCTCCTCTCCCGACACCGGGACAATCGTTTCGGCAGCCGCCGCCTTTTCCCGCCGGGCCGGGACGCCCGCTTACGATCCCTACCGTCACCGGGGCTTCTGGCGGAACCTGGTGATCCGGGAGAGCAAGTCCGCCGGGGTCTTTATGGTCAACCTGGTCACCTCTTCCCAGGGGGAATTGGACCGGGAGGGTTTTCTCTCCGCCCTGGGGGAAATCCCCGCCGGCGATCGGATCGCCTCGGTCATCCACACCGTCAACGACAGCCCCGCCAACGCCGTGGTCCCCGAGAAGTGGGCTGTCCTCCGGGGAGAACCATTTCTCGAGGAGAAGATCTCCGGCCTGACCTTCCGGATTCCCCCTTTCTCCTTTTTTCAGGTCAACCCGGCGATAATGGAGACCTTCTACCGGGAACTGAAAGAATTTCTCGCCCTGGGGGGACGGGAAAAGATTCTCGACGTCTTTTCGGGGAGCGGAACGATCGGACTCGTCCTGGCGGAGGGAGCGGAGTCGATCCTGGGGATCGAGATCGACCCGGAAGCGATCGTCACCGCTCGCTTCAACGCCAGACTCAATCGCAAGGACAACCTCTCGTTCCGGCAGGGCCAGGCCGCCCGGGTCCTGGCCGAGAACCGCCGCCTCTGGCCCGGCCGGTTCGACCTGGTGATCGTCAACCCCCCCCGCTCCGGGATCAGCAAGAAACTGGCCCGCCGGCTCCTCGAACTGCGGCCGGAGCGGATCGTCTACTCCTCCTGCAACCCCCGGACCTTCTTCCCCCAGGCCGGGCTCCTGGCGGATCTCTACCGGCCGGTTATTCTCCAGCCCTTCGACTTCTTTCCCCACACCCCCCACCTGGAGATGCTGGCGGTTTTTCAGCGGTTCGATACTCCGGAACTTGATTGATTTATCCGGTAATTACCTGTCTTAAATCGTACTCGGACTCGAGCCATTTCAGTTTTTTTCGGCTGACGAGTACGAGTAGGAGTACGAGTACGATTACCAGTAGGAGCATTTAATCAGAGGATGAGGGAAGCGGTTGTGAATCGCGAAGAGATTCTCGATATCGCCTTTTACGGACGCGACACGGTCCGGGTGGCCCGGGAACTGCTGGGGAAAATCCTGGTCCGGCAGACCGGAGACGGCCGGATGAGCGGGCGGATCGTTGAGACCGAGGCCTATACCGGGCCAGGCGATCCGGCCTCCCACGCCGGCCGGGGACCCACCCCCCGGTCGCTGATTATGTTCGGCCCCCCCGGGAGGGCCTACGTCTATTTCTGTTACGGGATGCACCACCTGCTCAACGTGGTCACCGAGCGGGAGGGGACGGCGGGGGCGGTACTGATCCGGGGACTCGAACCCGGGGACGGCCTTGAACGGATCAGGCGCAACCGGGGGGCGAAAACGGACCGGGGGCTGCTCGACGGACCGGGCAAGATCACCCGGGGACTGGAGATCGACCTGGCACTCAACGGCCGGGACCTGACCCGGAGGGAAGGACTCTACATCACCAGGGGGAGCCGAAAATCCGGGGAGACGGTCACCGCCGGACCCCGGGTCGGGATCCGGAAGGGTCTGGATAAACCCTGGCGCTTCCGCCTGGTCCCGGGGACCGGATCCTGAATTCCCGGCGTCCCGGGCCGGTCAGGCAGGAATACCTGACCTACCGCTTTCCTTCCAGGATCGGGATGATCTCGGTCAGCTTGGTGATCTGGTAGTCCGGGACCTTGATGTGCGACTCCGGGTCGAAGCGGGCCTCCTCGATCTCCCTCTCCAGGGTCTCCACCAGCTCCGGCCCGTCCTCCTCGGTCCGCTTGACCAGGAAGGTGGTCATCCCGGCCAGGTTGCCCATCATCACGTCGGTCAGACGGTCGCCGACCATCCCGGTCTCCTCCGCCGCCAGGCCGATCTGCTCGAGGACGATCTGGGCGATCCGGGGGTTGGGCTTCTCCAACTTCAGGCGGAGCGAGTCGTTCCAGTCGAAGAAACCCTGAGGACGGGGGACATCGGGCTTCTGGAGGAAGGCTTCCATCACCACGTTCTTGGTGGTGAAGGTGGCCACCGCGAACTTGATCCCCTCCCGGTCGAGGTAGTTGAAGATCTCGACCGCGTCGGGGAAGAGACCGGCCTTCCCCGCCTTGGTGTAGGCGACCCGTTCCCGTTCATCCACCACCCCTTTCACCCTCTGGAACTCGTCCCAGCTGGTCTGGAGACCGATCGTCTCCAGCTTCTCGATGAAGCCCTTGCCCGTGTAGTAAGCGAGCATATACTCGTCTTCCTTCCCCTCGGGGACGCGGCCCCCGCACTCCTCCACCACCTTCAGGAAGACGTCCCGCCAGTAAACCTTCGGGTTGGGATAGATCTTGGCGATGGTATTGTCGTTGTCAAAGATGAGACCCTTGAGCCTGGCGGCCATAACATACCTCCCCGGTTGGAATAATTTTCTCCGTCAGCCGAACCTACAGGCTGCCTCCTAAATTCGCAAGCGATAAAACCGCTCGCCGATTACCGATCACTGATTACTGACTCCCGGCTCCACCAGCCCCGGGCGGGAGCAGGGCGAGTTTGATCTTCCGGATCGCCTCTCCGGCCGCCGCCCGCAGGGACTCGCTCTCGTCGTCCAGCAGTTCCCGCAAGGGCCCCTCGGCTTCCGGTTCGGCCAGTTCGCCCAGGGCCGTCGCCGCCGCCTTCCGGACCGCGGAATTCCGGTCTCCCAGCGCCTCGATCAGGTGTTCCACCGACCGGACATCGCCCAGTTTCCCGAGCGAGGCGGCCGCCCGGGCCCGGACGGCGACCTCGTCCTCCTTGAGGGCGAGCATCAACGGTTCCACCGCGGTCCCGTCACCGGATTCACCCAGGGCCAGGGCGGCCTGGGCCCGGACGCCGCCATCCCGGTCGACCAGGAGGTTGAGCAGCGGCCGGGCGGCCCGGTTGTTTTTCAGCTTGCCCAGGGAAGCCGCCACCGCCCGGCGAACCCAGGGGTCGCGGTCTCCGGCGGCGGAGATCAGACGATCGATCGCCTGCGGGTCGCCCAGCCGCCCGAGGACGGCCGCCGCGGTGGCCCGGACCCCGCTCTCCCGGTCCCCGAGCCGGTCCGCCACCGCCTCCACCGCCCGGAGATCGCCCAGGTTGCCGAGTACCAGGACCGCGCTGTTCCGGACCGAGGCGCAATCGTCGTCCAGGACCTCGAGCAGCGGCTCCACCGCGTCCTTGGATTCCAGGTCGCCCAGGGACATCACCACGCTCACCCTCACCGACTCGATCGGATCCTTCAGGGTCCGGATCAGGGGAGGGAGCGCCGAAACGTCCCCGATCTTCCCCAGGGCGGCGGCCGCCGCCGACCTGACTCCGTCGGCCGGATCCTTCAGCGCCTCGACCAGGGGAGCGGCCGCCCGCCCGTCCGGGAGGCGGCCGAGGGCGGAGGCCGCCGCCTCCCGGACCGTCTCCGATTCATCCTTCAGGGACTCGATCAGGGGCTCGACCGCCCGCGATTCCCCCAGCCGGCCCAGGGACTCGGCGGCCGCCCGGCGAACCCAGGGTTCCTCGTCTCTGAGGGATTCCACCAGCGGTTCGGCCACCCGGCTGTCCCCGATCCGGCCCAGGGCGCGGGCCGCCGCCCGGCGGATCTCCCGTTCCCGGTCTTGGAGTTCCTCCAGCAGCGGGTCGATCGCCCGCCGGGAACCGATTCTCTCCAGCGCGGCGACTGTCGCCAGCCGGACATCGATCCGGTCGTCCTTGAGCAGGCCGATCAGACTCTCCAGGGACCGGCCGCCTCCGATCTTTCCCAGGGAGCGGGCCGCTTCCGCCCGGACCAGGGGCACCGGATCGTTGAGAAGTTCGATCAGCGGTTCGGCCGCCTGCTCGTCCCCGATCTCCCCCAGGGCCTCGCAGGCCCGAAGGCGGACCTCCCGGTCCCCGTCCCCGAGGACCGAGATCAGAGATTCGATCGCCCGGGGGTCCCGGAGCCGGGTCAGGAGCCGGGCCGCGATCTTCCTGATCCCCGGATCGCCGTCCCCGAGCGCCGCGACCAGGGATTCCACCGCTCCCCGGTCGACGATATCCTCCAGGGCCCGGACGGCGATCTCGCGGTCGAGCCGGGCGTCGTCCTTCAGTGATTCCAGGATCGAAGGAACAACCGCGGCCGGTTTCATCCTCCCCAGGGCCCGGGCCGCCGAACGCCGCACCCAGATCTCCGGGTCGGCCAGGGCGCCGACCAGGGGCTTGACCGCGTTTTCGTCGGCGATCCGGCCCAGGGCGTCGGCGGCGGCGCGGCGGCCGGAAGGGTCGCCCTGAGCCAGTTCCTCGATCAGGAGGGCCACCGCCTTCTCCTCGCCGATCCGGCCCAGCATCACGGCCGCGGTTCCCCGGACCGCGGAAGAACTGTCGCGCAACGCCCGGATCAGGGGGCGGGCGGCTTCTTCCCCGCCCAGCCGGCCCAGGGCGTCCACCGCCGCCCGCCTCACCCAGCTCTCGGGATCGGCGGCCGCCTCGGCCAGGGGGTCGAACGCGCGCCGGTCGCCGAGCATCCCCAGGGCGGTCGCCGCCCGGCTTCGCACCCCGCGATTGGGATGGCCGAGGGCCTCGAGCAGGGGCTCGACGGCCCGTTCGTCCCCGATCCGGCCCAGGGCGTCGATGGCCGCCCTCCGGGCCTGGACCTCCGGATCTTCCAGGATCCCCATAAGACCCTCCACCGCCTCGACCGCCCCCATCCGGCCCAGGGTCTGGGCGGCGTTGGCGCGGACGGCCGCGTCGGGGTCTTCGAGGGCGGAGACCAGGGTGTCGATCACCCGCCGGTTTTTGAAGGAGACCAGGAGCTTGGCGGTCAGCTTGCGCACCTGACCGTTGGGGTCGTTCATAATCTCCATCAGCCGGTCGATCAGATTCTCGTCGACCAGCTTCTCCAGGGCCCGGGCGGCCGCCCGGGTCACCTCCTCGTCCCCGTCCCAGAGAGCGGCGATCACCGTCTCGGCGGCCCGGCGGTTGCCGGTCTCGCCCAGCGAGTAAATCGCGGCCGCCCGGACCACCGCCTCCGGATCGCCGGCGGCCGAAACCAGGAAGGACAGCGTCCGCTCGTCCTTCCCCCCGCTCAGGGCGAGGGCAGCCTCCCGGCGGACCTCCCGATCGCGGTCCTTCAATGCCTTTCCCAGTTCGCCGATCACATCTTCCCCCCCGATCTTCCCCAGAGCCCGGGCGGCCGCCGCCCGGACGGCGGCCGCGTCGTAGAAGAGGCTCTCGGTCAGCACCCCGATATCCTCTTTCTTCCCCACCGCCCCCAGGGCATCGGCCGCCCCGACCCGTTCCTCCGGGGTCCCTTCCCGAAGGGCGTCGAGCAGAACCGGCCGGGCGGCCGGGTCGGCGAAGCGCCCGAGAGCCGCCAGGATCCTGCGGCGGACGGAACCCGGGGCCGAGGGCATCAGCTTGAGCAAGGGCTTGAGGGCGTCCCGGTTCCCGATCGCGGCCAGCGCGGCGACGGCGCTCTCGACCACCACCGGCAGCGCGTCTTTCAGGGCTTCAATCAACGGGGGGACCGCTTCCGGCCCGCCGATCTTCCCCAGGGCCCGGGCGGCGGCCGCCCGGACCTCGTTGGTTTCGTCGTTCAAGGCCGGGAGGAGAGCGGGGAGCGTCTTCGGGTTGGCGATCGCGCCGAGAGAGTCGGCCGCGGCCGCCCGGACCATCGAGGAGTCGTCGGCCAGCAACTTTTCCAGCGGTTCCCGGGCCCGCCCGTCGGCCAGGCTTCCCAGGGCGGCGGCGGCGGCCAGCCGGACCTCGCGCTCGGGGTCATTTAAAACCGCCGTCAGGGGATCGAGCGCTTCCGGGGAGCCGATCCGGCCCAGGGACTCGGCGGCCGCCGCCCGGACCTTGCGGTCGTCGTCGCGGAGCATCCGGACCAGGGGCCGGATCCCCGCCTCGTCGCCGAGCCGGCCCAGGGCCCGCGCAGCCTCGGCCCGGATCTCGCCGATTTCATCGTCGAGCGCGGCGACCAGGGAAGTGACCGAGCGGCCGGAACTGACCTGGCCCAGGAGGGAGAGGGCCAGCGACCGGGCCGGGGGCTCGCCGGAATCGATAACGGCCTGGAGCGACTCGACCGCCCGCTCGTCGACCAGGCGGTCGAGAGTCCGGGTAATATGCTGCCTGACCGCTTCTTCCTGCTCCTGGAAGAGTTCGATCAGGGGCCGGACCGCGCGCGAGTCCTTGAGGTCGCCGAGCGCGGTCAGGGCGCTCAACTTGAGCTCGGGATCATCTTCCCGGAGCATCTGGAGCAGGGGTTTGACCGCCCGGAGATCCCCGATCTGGCCCAGGGCCAGGGCGGCGGCCCGCCGGACCCCGGTATCGTCGTGACGGAGCGACTGGATCAGGGAATGGACCGCCTGCTTCTTACCGACCCGGTCGAGGATCGAGGAGGCCAGCTTCCGGATCTTCTCCTTCTCGAGTTCCTCCGGGCTTTTTTCCTCCGCGGGTTTTTCCTCCTCCGGTTTCGGCTGCTCGATCCGGAATTCTTCCGCCGGTTGTTCTTCCGGCGGCGGGGCTTCCCCCAGGCCCTCGGGCGGGGCCTCCATCGGCTTCGGCCCGGTGGCCAGGAGCGTGGTGATCAGGGGATCGACCGCCTCGTCGGCTCCGATCTCGCCGAGAGCCAGGGCGGCGCTGATCCGGACCTGGGGTTCCTTGTCCTTCAGGCTTTCGACCAGCGGCTCCACCGCCTGCTCCGTCCCGATCGTCCCCAGGGCGGAAGCGGCGGCGGCGCGGACGAAGGAAGACCTGTCGGTGAGGGCCCTGGCCAGGGCGGCGACCGCCCGGGGTGCCCCGGTCTTCCCCAAACCCTCGGCCGCGCTGGCGCGGACCTCGTCCTTCTTCTCGGAGAGGAGCAGGTCGAGGAGGGGATCGACGGCCTCGTCTCCGCCGATCGCTCCCAGGGCCAGGGCCACGGCCGACCGGACGAGAAAATTCTTGTCGGCGGCGGCCTGGCACAGGGGAGGGAGGGAACGGCCGTCCCCGAATGATTCCAAAGATTCGGCGGCCGCCCGGCGGACCTCCGCCTCCGGGTCCCCCAGCAGGGCGGCCACCGGCTCCAGCGCCCGGCGGGCGTCGATCTCGCCCAGGGCCCGGGCGGCGGCCGCCCGGACCTCGGCTTCTTCGGCGGAGAGCAGCCCGAGCAGCGGATCCACGGGCAGGGGATTGCCGATCTCGCCCAGGGACTCCGCCGCCAGGGTCCGGATCTCCGGAGAGGGGTTGTTCAGGGCGCCGATCAGGGTTTCGATGTCAGTTTTCAGGCTCATCGGAAGGATGGATCCGGTAACCGACTGATAGTGGGCACATCCTAACACCGGCGGAACAGATTGGAAACAGAAAAAACCGGGTCTGTTGGTAGTATATGAATTGTCCGGTGATTTTGGTATGTGAATTGTCCGGTCATGCGGTAGAGGATAAGGCTCAAAGGAGGGAGCACAATGAGCCGATATCCTCAATCCGCGGTGGAGCGGGCAATG